>Ga0209138_1002226_pt1 | contig 15193 bp, 12 predicted proteins | sample SaaInl3SG_22_DNA_FD_184645 | JGI IMG/M metagenome (GOLD analysis project Ga0209138, IMG submission 184645) | Marine microbial communities from expanding oxygen minimum zones in the Saanich Inlet - ESP_153SG_22_DNA (SPAdes) (version 2) | ecosystem: Environmental > Aquatic > Marine > Intertidal...
TACATCAAACTCCGCGCCAGCTGAGCCGTCGATTATTATCGATCAAGCGACTTCACTAGCAGCGATTTCCGTAGTCGCTCCTTCGGCGACACCGGGTACGAGCGTGGGTGCGGCGACCATTGCGGTATCTGATCCAAATCCCGGTGACACTGTTACATTGTCCGCAGATCTGAACTGGATTAGTTTGAGTGATATCGGCAGTGGTCAGTATTCCCTGACGATCTCTGGCTCAGGTGCGCCGTCTACCGCTGGATCCTATACAACGACGATTACCGCCTCAGACGGATCTCTAACGGCCAGCGATACCATCATCTTGGATATCTGCTCATTTGATGACTGTGGGGATTATGTTCAAAGCCTTGATGGAGTCGCGCCCACTGCTACGTTGGATGGGAGTACTGGATTTAAGGTATCCGGGCAGACATATACCTTTATTAGCAACAGTGGAGCCCTGTACAACAGTTTGTTCGGAGTGGGTAAGCCCACGGGCACTTTTGAAAAAACCTGGAAACCGACGGTTGATTCGGCGTATGGCGGCGGTGACGCGAACGATTCAATTACCGGGCGCATCGTTGTTGATTTCGCGAACGAGTCCGCGAGTATCGTAGTTATGGGGAATCTATATAATCTTACGAACGTTCCAGGCGGTTATGCTAAGGGGGACCTTACCTTCGGCGATCCATCAGCCCCCCATTGGGATTACAGTTCCGGCTCTCGTGCCGCGGCCACCACCACCCATACCGTTTCTGATATCTCGGCTGCGTCGACCGGCGGTGTGTTTGTGATCGAAGATACTTTTAACAATCAAGAATCATTGGACGGTGGCCCGTTTAGCTACAAGTATCGAATCGGAGTAGGTGATGATGGATCTGGCGGCCTTGGAGTCAGTGGAGAGGTTTTCATTGACGACAGTGGTAGTTTTGGAAGCGGCCAGCAGATCAACGGTGGGGATATCCAGATCCTGGAGCCGCAGTGAGCCATAACAACTTTGATGGGCCATGTGACGCTTTGATCTTAGTCAAGGTTTCAAGTTAATAAGAAATTAAAGATAGCCTTGTCTTTACCTAAAAAGTTTAGATCCACTCATATTGGCTAGAACTCATAAGTTAGTCCCAGCGTGATGAAGTTATTCGTTATGTCATAACTCGCCATGTTGGAATTATTTTTCACTCGGGTCGCTGTCGCGTTAAACGACCAACCAAGGAGGTGTTCTGATATGGATCCTGCATTAAATCGATACGCGAGCGACAATGTGGTTTCGCGGTCGTCTCGAATTAACTGGTCTGATCCTACGAGGCGTTGGCGGTACTCTAAATTTCTGTAAGAAACACTCCCCGTTATTCGATGAAAATCACCGATGGTTCTTATTGCCCCCAGATTCACGTTCGTTACATTCCTATCCTGAGAGGAGACTGCTGTCGGCACATTTCTGTCGCTTGCACGACGCTGCTGGTAGGAGAAGTTTGAGAATAATGCCGTTTGTTGGTTCACGAATCGGAATAAACCAAGGGACACATCATGGGTCTTGGAGTCTGACAAATCAGAGGTTGCCGAGCGGCCGGAATAGTCGGCCACTACGTAGCTGTACCCAATTTGGAGGTTATTTGAGCCGTATTGACGTCCGAGTTGCGTTCCAATGGTGACTGTATCGATATCATCGCGCTTGACGACTGTGCCATCATTCTTAACGCTATTTCGATGGATGTGTTGGTAGCTGATGAATGTGTTTGTGCTGTAACTTCCGAGTGCAACCTGAGTCCCGATTGTTGTCGAGGCCGAGTGTAAGTTTTTGAGGTCGGACGTATCGCCATTGGTTTTTCTGCCGACCACTCGAATATAGGCGCTATCGCGCGTTTGTGTGCCGAGGTCATAGCTTGAGGTGACCGAAGCGGTGAGCCCTAGAGCCGAATCAGACCTCTTGTCAGAAAACCCCTCTGAATCAAAAGACCGAAGGGTTTCTCCACTTTCACCTACCGCTGTACCACTGTCAGTGATCGCACCCACGTTGCTATCATAGTTGGCAGTCACAGAGATCGCGCCACGAGTTGTCCACTTATTCAATTGTGATGCCAACTGTGCGGAGAGTCTGTCTACTTCTTGTTGCTGATTGTCCGGCAGACCATAACGGTCAAGGGCGTCTATCTCTGTTTTTGCAATTGCCAAGTTCCCCATCGATATCAATAGCTGTGCTCTCAGAATTCGGGCACCGACATTTAGGGGTTGTAGTTGAATGATCCGCTCAACTGCACTGAGCGCGGGTGGAAGATCTCCGGCTTGGATCCGCTCGTCAATAAATGCCTGGTTTAGCTCGATGTTATCTGGGTCATTTAAAATGTCTGAAAAGCTGACCTCGGCCAATACAGTGTTTGGGAGGCTCGAGAGAAATACAGCGAAGGCAAGTCGACTCATTATGATTACTGACCCAACGTGACGGCGGTTCCACCGACGTTATCGTAGTCGGTCCCTCCGTTGTAGCTCAGTACGGATATAGTGGTGAACCCAATGTCGCCAGGACTCGCGACCGTCGCAAGGCCACCGTTGGTTGTGATATGCAAGGTGTCGCCACTTACGGCGTTTCCGGTGATGACAAGATTCGTTACGCCGAATGCAGGTGATCCGGTAAACGTACTAGCAACCAGCGAGTTATCGTTACTTGGTGCGCTGAAGCTTGAGGCTGATGCCCGAGTCAAGGTGCTTGCAGCAGCGAAGCTGGGTTCGCCAGTGAGTTGCGTTGTCATGTTCGCAATATCAGTTGTGCCACTGAAAGAGAAATCAAAGTTTGCTTGTGTGGCTGGATTAATTTTGATGTTCTCAACGGTGCCTGCGATCGACTGATTTATAGTTCCCGCGTCGAAATTATAAACGGTGGTCATGTCAAAAGAACCAGAGCCCGTGCCCCCGGCGACGTTTGCAGTAGTCATCTGCACACCGGTCGCAGCGTAGGTTCTGGACCCTGAAAACGCCGCGCTTTGCAGATCGGCAAGCGACGGACCGGGGGGCGGTGATGGCGCCGCAAGGAGCTCAGAATATTTGGCTAGCAATATCGAGGCCCCCGCATCAAAGTTGACTCCGTCGTCTGATAACGCTTGCGCACTTTCCTCTGAGATGAGTCGCAGTACTTCAACGTCATTGGTGACATTCGTTCCAGTGACTCCCTTCTCGACGAGTGTTTCGGCTAACTCGACGATCCGTTCTGTGACAAATTCTTCGGGGATGTTCGCTGCGATTTCCTCGCTGGCCAGCTCGCTTACTGCGCGCTCAATACGCTCGAGCAGTGTGGGTTCCGCCTGTTCGACAACTCCCGGAGGCTCGTCTATGGCTACTACCAATCCAAACCCTCCGCGAAGGATATCGACGCTCCCACTCTCGTTGGATACTGAGATGGCCCCAGGTGTTGTTCCGAAGCTGTTCGGTCCAGGTCCAAGGAGGACGATATTTGACCGACCATTATCGTCGATCAAGCCCGCGACCTGTGTTCCTCGGACAGCGATTGTCGCTCCTGGGACAGAGACTTTCATGGCGTCCTTCCCGGCCTTCGCGACCTTGCCTGACACGAACCGAAACGCGCCTTTTCTAATATTGGCAGTAAGCTCATTGGTTTGGTTTGGATCATAAACGAACCTGTCGATGGTCATTTCAGCGCCGGCGCCCAGCGTAAATACCGTCTCGTCGACCAGAAGTACCTGCAATCGACCGGTTTCGCCGACCTTGATGTCGTCGCCGAGGAAGATCTTCTCGCCGCTCGAGAGCGCGCCAACCGATGCTGAAGGCTCTGTGGAGGCGAGTCGTAGTACCTCACCTTTGAGTGCCGCTGTGACGCCGATAGATTGAGATGCCAACGCTGTTGACATTGAGAGGGTGAGCGCGAGACACCCACCAATAATTTGTCCAGTCGCCATAGTTTTATTTGTGTACTAAAAACCCGAGGGAAAGGCCTATAGGGTAAACATTCCATGGCAGATGGAGCAAGCTACCGTGAGTTAAACTTTCGTTCGTTCTGTCTTTTCAGTACCCTGTCAGTTCAAATATTGGCAAGGACCCCTATGATATTTGGGCCCCTCAGATCTGCTGTTGATTTTGTTGGTTTGGTTTCCCTGAATCTCCGTGACACCTTGTCGTATGTCATTGCTGGCCGAGCGTATGGTCAACCGGTTCGGTTGACTGCCGTGTCTCAACAGGTACTTCTATCGGGGCTCCAAGCGATCCCAATCGTGATTCTTTTGTGTGGGATCGTCGGTGTCATGCTCGCCATCCAGGGGATGCAAACACTGTCCATCTTTGGTGCCGAGCAGTTCATCAATGTGGGGCTCGCGGTCTCGATCCCCAAAGAATTTTCCCCCTTGATCGTCGGGATTGTGGTTGCGGGTCGTAGCGGAAGTCAGATTACCTCCAGGGTCGGATCAATGGGGCTAAACGGCGAAATTGATGGCCTCACTGTGATGGGGATCGCGCCGCACCGGTTTGTTGATGCGCCAACGTTACTCGGCTTATTGGTTTCTGTACCGATTTTGGTTGTGATTGGAGACTTTGCAGCGTTGGGGCTCGCGGGGCTTTATGCGTCGACAGCGCTTGGGATGTCGTTCCACGCGTTCATGGGTCAGCTCATCGACCTGATCAGTCTGGCGGATTACTTGCTCGGGATCTCAAAAGGTGTCGTGTTTGCGGTGTTGATCGGTGGTATCGCGCTTGCCTTTGGTCGGTCTGTCGCCGGTGGTGCGGATGACCTCGGTCGCAAAACCACGTCCTCGGTTGTTGTGTGTATCGCCACAATCATAGCCGTCGACGCCCTGTATTCCATCTTGGGGCAGTTATGAGCCTGCTGCGCGTTGACCAACTCACTGGCGGCTACAACGGCCACGTCGTTATCGATCGGTGCTCGATGCAAGTAGATCCCGGTGAAGTCGTTGTCATCATGGGTGGCAGTGGGTCGGGTAAATCCACGTTTTTAAAACACCTGATCGGGTTAAAGCCGCCGATGTCTGGTTCGGTCGAATTAAACAGCGAGGACCTCTACTCCGGGTCCATGAACGATCGGTACCGGCGGCTCTCGCATATCGGAGTCGCTTTTCAGATGGGCTCCTTGGTGAGCTCGCTGTCAATATTCGACAACGTCGCGTTGCCACTTCGAGAAACAACGGACCTCCCCGAAGATGTCATCGAGGTCATGGTTCGGTTGAAGCTCGAGTTCGTCGAACTGCTGGATAAGCAGAATCTCCTGCCGAGTGAATTATCGGGTGGGATGCTGAAGCGAGCTGCGGTTGCCCGTGCGCTTGCCCGGGATCCCAAGCTGGTATTTATGGATGAACCAAGCGCAGGCCTAGATCCTGTAGTCGCGTCAGCGCTTGATGACCTCATTTTAAAAATCAAAGACGCGCTCGGCGTCTCGGTTGTCGTGGTGACGCATGAACTTGAGAGCGCCTTTAAGATTGCATCGCGGATTGTTGTCCTCGACCGAGGGTTTATTATTTTCGATGGATCAGTTGACGCGATCCGTGCGTCCGATAATCCTCGAATCCAGGCATTGATCAACCGGACCGCCGAACCGATGGCATTTGACGCAGAAGAATATTACCGACGAATTATGGGACTCCCCGAGGGATAACTATGGAAAATCAATCCACGATCAAGGCCGGACTCTTTGTTATCGCGGGCCTGCTGCTCGCCTTAGTTGGATATGTGTTGCTCATCGATTCGATAGGCCAGGGTGATCGCTACGTGATCCGGTTGGATAATCTGGGCGGTCTTGAGGTTGGTGCGGGTGTGCAATTTGAGGGTTACCCGATTGGGACGGTTGACACAATCGAGCCGGTGTTTGAATCCAGTGATCTGAGCTTTGAAATTGGCTTGATGGTGGAATCAGGCTGGCCTATTTATGAAGACAGTCTCGCGACAATCGAGTCGGAAAACTTATTGGCACCAAAGGCAGTCCAAATATCACGGGGACAGACGCAAACATTGAAATCTGTCGGGGCCGAGTTGAAGGTGACTGAGCCGGTGGATGCATTGTCAGGTGTACTGAAGACAGCGGCGCAGTTTGAAACACTGGTCCAAGACGAGTTCGTGCCCGTGCTGAGGACCGTGAATGAATTATTGGATGGAGAGGTCCGTGACTCGATCAAGGGAGCGACACAGGTCCTTGAACCGCTGGCTGCGGAAACCCCGGAGTTACTGGCTCGGCTGATCTCAACAGTTGAGCGCCTTGAGGCTGTAATCGATAACGATACGATGGGAGCGGTCCAACAATCGGTGGACGATCTGGCGTCGGTGTTGTCAGAAACCAAGCAACTCGTGGCGGAGGTGAGACCAAAGGTGATGTCGGTGTTGGACAGCGCCGACCAGCTGACGGACACAGACATTGTGCAAAAAGCAGAGCAGTCCATGGATGAAGTACATCAGGCCGCTCAGAAGGCAAATGCGCTCGCGACACGGTTTGATACAGATATTGCTCAGAAGGCCGAGCAGTCAATGAACGAGATGCACGAGGCCGCACGAGCGGCAAACGCGCTCGCGACAAGGTTTGATAGCCTGTCTGATCGCTCAGACGATCGCATTCTTGCGATTATTGACCGGCTTGAACGTGCCGCGATGAATTTAGAAGACATGACCGCGACTCTGCGTCAGGAGCCGAGTCGTTTGATACGGGGGACAGAATAATGCGGTATCTAGGAATCGGGTTCAGTATATTACTGCTGGTTGGTTGTGCCGCGAAACCGATCACGCCGGATCGCTATTATCGTGTCGCGAGCCCACAAGCCGTCAATCATCAGGATGGTATTCTGGTATCGCTGAGGCGGGTCGAGACCCCGGGGGTTCTCGGCGGGCGTTCATTGTTAGCCAGCGAAAGCGAATCACCACTGATCGTCCGAGAGATTCGGGGGCACTTATGGGCAAGTCCAACCAATGTCTGGATGTCCAACTGGCTACTGGAACGCGGGTTCAGTCGGGTACGCCTCGTGGCTGATGACTCGCCGATGCGTGCGGATCAGAGTGTCACACTCTCGCTGGATGATCTGTTTATTGATCCTCAAAAGTCCCAGGTGAGCGTTGGGTTCAGCGGTTATCTGAAATCACGAGATGATGAGCGAGCGCTTCGCTGCCGGTCCGGTGCCGCGATCGCCGATTCAGGTTCGATGGAGTCGGCTGCAGTCGCAGCCTTTGCTAGCGCGATAGAGACATGCGTAAAGGACCTCGATCAGCAGATCCAAGGCGGATTGTGATCAAGCGACTCGCACCTGTCGCGCTTGTTGTTTGTGTTTTAAGCGCGCTCGTCGTCATTCGGGTAGCGTACCCGGCGCAGTGGGTCAATCGGCTCACAGATTTGGGGCTGGACGCATATCAGCAACTCAGTCCGATCCCACTTACAGAACAAATTGAGGGGATTGATCCGGTATTTGTCGCGATTGACGAGGCATCGCTCGATACCTTCGGTCAGTGGCCCTGGGATCGTGATGTCCTGGGGTCGTCTCTGATCTCGCTCTACGAACAAGGCGCCTCAGTCGTTGCGCTCGATATATTGTTTGCCGAACCGGATCGCTCATCTCCGCATCAATTGAAAGATCGTTTTCCGGCGATCCAAGAGCTCCCGAATTTCGAAGAGCAAGTCGTGAACGGTTATGGCTATCATAACTTTGATGAGTTTTTAGGGGACGTGCTCAGCCAAACTCCAACGGTGATAGCGATGGCGGCGACCGGCCAGCCGTCGAGTTTCAGTGAGAGCTCGTTCGCGATCGCTGAAATTGGTCCGGTCGAAGACGCACCGATACCCGAGGGTGATCTGACGGGTCCAATTGATCAGTTGGCAGCGAACGCGGCGTTGGGCCACGTGTCGGTCGTTCCGGGGATTGATAAGGTGGTGCGGTCGGTTCCTGGGCTGGTCCGTTCCAACGGGGTGATCTATCCATCGCTGGTGCTTGCCGCGCTCGCTCAGTTACAAGGTGCGTCAACGATTGCGGTGAAGGCAGTTGATCAGGCCGGGTTTGCTGCAATCGAGCAAATCAAAGTCGGGCAAGTCATCTTACCGACAGCAGTTACAAGGCGCGTCAACGATTGCGGTGAAGGCAGTTGATCAGGCCGGGTTTGCTGCAATCGAGCAAATCAAAGTCGGGCAAGTCATCTTACCGACAGCACCCGATGGCAGTATCCGGATTGCTTCTCAGACTGAGGAGCACTTGAATGCCCGCACGCTGAGTTTTCGAGACGCGGTGTCTGGTGACTTCGCAGATCAATTGAACGGGCGGGTGGTTGTGGTTGGCGCGTCGGCAGCGGCGCTGGGCGATATTCATTCGATGATCAATGCAGCCAACGTGCCGGGGCCTCTGGTTCATGTGAACTTGCTTGAGCAGATTGCGGCTGAGACCTACATCGAGAGTACAGCAGACTCGATGGTGTGGTCGATTCTCGTCGGTGTCGGTGGCGCGGTGATTGCCCCGGTCCTTGTGTTCCTGATGTCGCCATTGGCGGCCCTCCTCGGGTTCGCCGTCGTGGTCGGCAGTGTCAGTTTCGGGGCATGGTACGCGTACGTGGATGCCCTGATTCTGATGGACTGGCTGTGGATGAACGTGCTCATCGGGACGACTTTCTTTACAGCGCTTGGTTATCGGATTGTCGTCGAGGAATCGCAGAAACGGTTCATTACCGGCGCATTCTCGACTTACTTATCACCGGATGTGGTCAAACAAATCGCAGACGAGCCGGACCGACTGTCGCTCGGTGGTGAGTCGCGTAACTTGTCGATCTTGTTTGCTGACATCCGGGGGTTCACGACAATCTCTGAGTACTTCAAAGACAGCCCTGAGCTGCTTGCGTCGCTATTGAATCGGCTGTTGACCCCACTGACCTATGACATCCAAAACCTCGGCGGGACGGTCGACAAGTACATGGGCGACGCGATCATGGCGTTTTGGAATGCACCCCTCGATGACCCGGATGACGCGCTACATGCCTGTCAGGCGGCACTCTTGATGGTCCTGTCGTGTGAACGAGTGAACCGAGAGCTCAAGGCAGAGGATCCAAACGCGCCCGATCTCAAGGTGGGTATCGGAATCAATAAGGGGCTGTGCACGGTTGGTAATCTGGGCTCAGACCTCAGATTTGATTACTCGTGTGTCGGTGATCCGGTGAATCTGGCGGCACGGCTCGAGGGTGTGACCAAGAAGTATGGCGTCAACGTGATTCTGAGCCGCTCAGTGGTCGATTCCATGAACGTCCGCGCGCTGGCTGATGACGGGGAGCTTGTTCCCTTGGACCGGGTAATCGTCGTTGGAAAGACCGAGCCGGTCGAGATTTACACCGTGCTCCCAAAAGATCAAGCATGGGGTGCGTTGGTGTCTGCATGCTTTGAGGCCGTGTGTGACCGTGACGAGCCTCGACTGTTGGTGGCCGAGGCTGGCCTCGCCAAGTCAAATGCGCCTGATCAACTGAAAACCTTGTATCACGACCGGGCGAGGGCGGCTGATTTCGAGCCACACGTCCTCGGGTCGAAGTAAGACTTACTTTTCGCGCAGCAGATGTCGCTGTAAGAGGTCGGCTTGCCGTTTGAAGGCGGTTGCCTCTTCCAAGAACAATTCAGCGGAGATCAGTCTGTTTTGATAGAGCTCCTCCAAGGCCTCCGCATCTAAAGCGAGCTCCTCGAGCGAGTGGATCAGGAGATAGACATTGTCATTGTTATCTGGGGATTTCTTGTTTTTTGCACCTTTCCGGATCCGCTGTAACAGGACAAGGAGTAGAAGAACCAATATGAGGGCAATGAAACCGCCAGCGATTAACAGCAGTTGCTGCCCGGTCACTGGGAGATTACGGGCGGTGGTATCGGCGATCTTTGAGATGTCTCTAAAAATGTCGAGCGCGATCACAGATTCTAGGCACCCGGCTCGAGTACTGTCGGAGCGATAAACACCAAGAGCTCCGATCTCACCTTAGACGTCGAACTCGCACCGCCAAGAAGGCCGGCGGCGACGCTGTTTCCGGTCAATCCGGGGATCCCGTCGACCTGGTCGGAAGTGGTCTGTCGGTAGAGGCCCGCCAGAACGGCGACATCCCCTGGCGCTGCCAAGATACGGGTATTGATCTCGTTGCGGGTTTCCGCGGTCTGATCGGGCGATGTGGTTTCGCTATCGATCGTGTCCTCTTTGAAGGAGAAGAGCATCTCGACGTTATTGTTCGCCGGCGTCACCTTGACGTCCGAGACCTCGAAAATCAGCTCCAAGTCCTTGGGTACCCACTCGGTCGAGGCGGCGCGTGTCTGGACAAGATTCCCATCGCTATCGAAGCTGGTCTCCGCCGGGATTGTTCTCTCGAACTTGAGCGTCCGTGTCCGCTTCACGGAGAATTTTTGGTCTTCCTCGCCGGGTAACGCCAGTATCGAGGGGCTAGAGATTGTTTGTCCGATATCGTTTTGCTCAAGGAATGTCAGAAGATTAGTAATGTCTGTGCTATTTCCCTGTAGTTTGAATGCGGCGGTTGATGCAGCCGATGCGTCGGTTGAACCTCGAGTCAGGTTAAGAAGCGTCGCTCCCGCTCCCCCAAACGCGGTCGCGAGTTCCGTGTTGCTCGTTAATGTGGCAAGACTCAGCTCGATTTGGCGCCTCCAGTCTGCGTTGACCTGGACCAGGTAGACCTCAACGAGGACCTGCTTTTGCGCGGTATCAATACCGTCCAACAAATTGAGGATCAGGTCGATTTTTTCTTGTGGCGCGGTGACAATCAGCCCTTGATCGTCGAACGCGACGTCGGCGTCCACGATCGCTGCACACGGATCAGTTACCGTGCTGGTCGGCTGTGCTTGCTGACTTGCGTCGGCGCTTTCGCCTGCGGGAGGTTGCTGGTCAGCAGTCGCCGCCGCACTCCTGTTGTCACGTGTATCCCAGACCGCTTTCAATCGATCGAGTTCGTCATGGACGTCCTCAGGGCGCTTATACGCGGTAAAGATCTTTACCGTTTTGACGGTCTCGCCAGAATCGAGGCATGTTGTCCGCTCAATTGAGGCTGTGCCGTCGAGGATCGTGTTTCCTGCTGGCTGCTGGACGTTTTTGGCTACTTCTTCAACCACTGGGGTCTCAGGAGTTTGCTCGTAGAGAAGCCATGTTTTCCTTAACGTTGTCACGTCCTCGATGAGGTCTTGTTTGGTTGCTGGTGTGAGTTTTGAGAAGGTGTTCTCAATGTCGCTTAGTACCACAGGAAGCGATTGGGCCCCCGAGCGGATCATCGCGAGTTGCGCATCTTGCACGCGGGCGGCAAGCTCAAATAATTCACGTTGTTCGTTACCTGACCGCAACGACTGACGTCTGGAAGACTTTGCTTCGGCCACGGTCGTGGCTTCCGAGACGAGCCGAGCGTACTCCTCGTTGGTCATGATCCACGCGTTGTTCGTCTCTGCATCCCAGACTGTTTTGAGTTGCTGCTCTGTTAAAAAGCGATCAATGGCCTCAACCGGCGACCCTTTATATTCGTAAGAAACGGCGAGGTTCTTTTCTTGGTCTGGAATCATGGTAATCACGCCGACATCTGCCGCTGACGCCATCTGTTCGATCACCACGTGCATCGGTAGGCCCGAAAACGCGAAATACGATGAATGCGCCGAGGCCAGGCCTTGCTCTTGCATCCGTGTGAATGAGTTCAAGAGGATCGACTCTTCAAAGATCACTTGGTTTGCATTGAGGTACACGAACCCCTCATCGAGGATGCTGACCGGGACCAGCCCGTTGCTGTTCGCCTGAGGGTCGCTTGTGGCAGTTGGGGTTTGTGGGGTATTGATTTTAGCGACCAGTGTGGTCGCGAGTGCGCTGAGTGACTGTTCTATCTGACCTTTTAGGGCTTCCTTGGAATCAGTTTTCACTGATTCACTTTGGCCTGATTCATCGACCCCCTGGAAAACCCGAAGCACTCGAACCGCGCGTTCTACCTTCTTCTGTTCTGATGGCTTTGAGGCGATTGGTTGTCCGGGCTGGTTTTGTTCTCGGCGTTCCTCGAACTGCTCGCGTGCATTGTCGATTCTGAAGTCGCTCTCGGTGATCGGGCTTTGCGAACAACCGGTCAGTGTCACCAGGGTGAACGAGAGCCCTAGGATTGCACTTTTCGTCGCAAATTTGGTGTCTATCATGGACTCCGTACCTCTACCGACTTTGTTCTGTTTCATTGGAGATTGGGTGACGTAAGTCAACAGGCTGACGTTCTGCGGCCTTCTTAAGATGCGCCCTCGACGCGTCGTTCGCCCGTTGGTAGACCGCATCAATCCGTCTCGTGAGAGCTAATATCTCGGAAATTTTCTCGTCGCTCATCGCACACTCATATCGTTGTTAACGCAAGATTACACAATTTTGCGGTCAAATAGATAATCGAAACAATCGAAATGAATGCGCCGATCGGTTTTGGCTCCAGATATTGAAGCGATTTCTGTTGCCGCAACGCCTCCACAATCGCGGCGACGAGACAAAGCACGGTTGCCAGGTAGAAAAGAACGATTGGTTCGACTCCATCCATCCATGCGCCAATCGCGCCCATCAACCAATAGTCTCCTTCTCCGAAGCCTTGGGTGCGTCGGATGAGCCGGTAAAGCAGTCCAGGGATGCCGATTGTTGCGATCGCGGTCACTGACGCGATGAGACTGTTGACTGCGCCGTCGAGACCTTGAACCAAGATTTGTGAGGCCAGTCCCAGGATGCCGATGGAAACCATCACAGGTAGCGGCAAGAGCATCGCTCTAAAGTCGCTGACGGCACAGATACCGAGGAGAATGATCGCGAGACAGGTGGTGATCGTGACCAAATTCCAATCGGCCAAGCTTGCGACAAGCCCCCCAACGACCGCGAAACCCATTTCGGTGCCGGCGTACAGCCATGTGAGGCGAGTTCCACAGTATCGGCATTGTCCGCGAGAGGCGAGGAATGATATGACTGGTACAAGGTCCCGTATGGCCAGTTTCTCACCACAGTGATCACATGATGATGGGGTTGAGATCACTGATTTCGCATTCGTTGTCCGAATACCGGCGGCGGCAACGAAAGATCCAATCGCCGCGCCGAGGGTCGCCCCAAAAACGACCAGAATATATTGTTCAACTGATATCACGTGATGCAGACCAAAGAGAGTGGTGGGATCTATTGTCTTTTTTGTTACCATAGGTGGCAAGTTATTGCCGGTAGTTACAAAAATTAGATGAGCGCTATCTCTCTCGCCTTCGCGCAGTTGTTTCGAGGTTTCTCTGGTACAGACCCTAGCCCATTGGTGCTGCACCTCGAAACATCCGGTTTTACGCTGTCTGAAATCTTTATCAAAAAACGTGTTCCGCAACTTCGCTTTGTTGTTCGCCAGGATTTTGAGAGGCCTGTTGATCTCTCGGATCTGGCTCCAGATATTGTCCGCATCCAGGAGCTACTAGAGCGCGCCGTGGTCAATTTTGGTCTGGCTGGGCGTGACGTGATGATCTGTGCGATGCATAAGGAGCTCATCGTCCGCGTCGTCAGTATGTTTTTTATGTCTGATAAAGAGTTGGCGATTGAGTCTAAGGAGCCTGATTTTTGGAAGGAGCACCTCCCGGAGATCGGTGAGATGGAGTCTCCGCACCTGACCTTTAAGCGCATCAGTGCGGACGAGGCGGAAGACACCATGACGCTCCTCGTTGCGGCGTCGCCACGGGAGACGCTGACGCAGTTTTGCGACATTGCGACCGAGGCCGATCTCAAGCCGGTATTGATCGACCCCGAGCCGCTCGCGTTGGTTAATTCGATGTACCGTTTGATGACCCGCTCCGATCGCCGTTCGAGTATCGGCATCATTTATCTGTCAGAGAGCGGCGGTCGTGTCATCGGAATAGCCCCGAATCAGATCGACTCGACGACGTTCGAGTTCAACGAATTTGACCAGGTACTCCTCAAGCAGCTCGACACGGTTGACCACCCGTCGGGCGACTTTTGGGCTGAGGTGGGTGCGAGGATTGGTAGTGCCGTCTCTCAGAGCTGTAATTACCTTGTCCAAGAAGGGAAGTTTTTGCCGTTCCGCAAAGTGGTGTTGATTACCGGGCTGTCCGATCCTGAAAAAACAGCACAGCTACTGAAAACAAACTCAGATTTACCTGAGATTGAGATTTGGTCGGGCTCCGAGCCGCTTGGTGTGCCTGAGGGAGAAGTCCCGGGTGCTCTGGAGTGTATCTTGGCCCCGAGTGTTGGAACCGCGCACCAGATGGCTGATCACGAACTCTACAAGCCCCCGTTTGGAGAGGTCTTCAGTTACTTGTCGCTGCATCCCTATCACGACAAACTGATCGGTAACCGACGCGTCAGGGCCAGCAACACCGCGTTTGGACTGCTTCTCGGCATCGCGTTGATGGCAGGGTTTGCCTACACAGTGTTAGTCACCGGCCCAAAATATTTATCTGCTGAGCGGGCAGTTGGCAACGCGAGCTCGGTGATACAGCAAGCCAGCGGGCTGAAGAATCAAGTCAATGGCCTCAACCAGAAAATCTCGGCCATCAAAAAGCAGTCTGAAACATTGTTTGACGTCGCAAGCCAAAACACCCGGTATGAGTTTTTTGATGTGTTTCCGTCAACAGTTCCTCCGGGGATTGCATTATCTGAGTTTAATTTAGATCGTGACGGTGCTTTGTCGATACAGGGTGTGGCGCAGTCAGCGGACTTGGTTACGGTGTTCACAGACAACCTGATCCGGGAGCAACTCATGACGGCTCCAAAGCTTCGCGCGTCCTATAAAGAATCTGGGAGCGATGCCGGATTCCGGTTCGAGCTGTATGGTCAGGCGGGGCAGAAGTAATGGCGAATGACTTGACCTTGAGCCCGCGCGCGTCGGCGCTTCTTGATTCGCTCCGTCGTCGTCACGAAGATCCCTCCATTCCTAATGTGCCCGTGGGCCGGTCGATTGAGGATCTCCCCGAGAAAGTCGCGGGGTCAGCTTTTGATGCGGGGACGGAGGAGCAGATCGCATCGGATGTGTTCCTAGAGCAGGGCCCTCGGTATCAGGTCAAGCAACCGAAGAAGCAGGGTTTCCTGGAGCGTCTGAACGCTCGCTCCACCAAGTCGACCTACAGGCGAGAGACCCGAGGTGGATACGGGTTGAGCCTCTTTTTCAGGATACTTCTATTGTTCGGAGCGATCGGTGGTGCGATTTATGGAAACCTGTTTTTTTTGATCCCAGAGACCGCGCGGTTTATCGAAGAACGGGCTCAGGGTAGTCAGGCTGAGCG
>Ga0209138_1002228_pt1 | contig 15191 bp, 11 predicted proteins | sample SaaInl3SG_22_DNA_FD_184645 | JGI IMG/M metagenome (GOLD analysis project Ga0209138, IMG submission 184645) | Marine microbial communities from expanding oxygen minimum zones in the Saanich Inlet - ESP_153SG_22_DNA (SPAdes) (version 2) | ecosystem: Environmental > Aquatic > Marine > Intertidal...
AGGTGTACCTGCCTCTTTTAACTGCCAGCCTTTTCCTTGTATAATACCTTGTTTTTTACTCTCTCCTCTTGTTGAGGCTTTTAACCAGAGTATTCCCATTCTGTCGATAGGTCTTTCGAAGTTTTCATTCCAGGCTTGAGTATAGCATGCGAGTTGTAGGTCGTAGCTATCGTGTAGGTAGTTTGATGTCTTAATATCTACCATCCATAATTCTCCGTCTATCTCTAGAATTAAGTCTGCTGTCCCTGCTATCTTTAGTTCATCTGAAAATACATGTACTTCGGATTCTACTAAGGTAGGTTTATGTGTTTCCCAGAATTCTACAAACTTTAAGATCATTTGCCAGACCTTTAAGCTGTATTTAGTTTTACCCCATTGGTCTAGCCAGTGAATTTCCTCTCCTTTTAGATATGCCTCGATAGCTTCATGGACTTGAGTACCTTCATTCCCTGCTCTCCGCATTATAATATCAGCATTTGCACCAACATCTTTTAACCAGGTTTGAAAAAACTTACCTTTTGGAAAGTAGGAGAGTACTGTGGTTACAGAAGGGTAATACTTTTCTTCACTTCTTTGATAGAATCTACTGTCTGTTAATGTTATCTGTCGAGCAGTAGAGTCGGGATGTATGAGTCTTTTAACAAATGCATCTTTTTTAATGTCTTTATTCTTTTCAATCATAGTTGAAATTTCTTTTCTATTAATGTTCTAAATGTTATAGGTTTACTTTTATGTAATAATCTTGTAAATTCTTCAAATCCTAATTCAGAGGGATCTTTACCTTCTAGCTCGATCAGGAACACCTCTTTACCGTGGTTTAGAAAGGTCTCACAGTATTCAAATGCTTGCTTTAGAGCGTCATCATCTAGAGCAATAAAAATCTGTTTAACACTAGATTCTACAATCTTATGCATTAATTTTTTAGGGATAGTTTTTCCTAATAAAGGTATGGCGTTCCTTTTAATAGCGATAGCATCAAACATTCCTTCGCATATTATTAAAGGAGATCTCCAGTTTACGTGAAGTCCTAATGGTAGTATATCTTTAGATACTTTAGGATTTTTATATTTATAATCAGAAGGTCCGTAGTTTCGACCTACAAAATAGTTTAACATCCCGTCTTCATTGTAAGAGGGTATTATAATCATATCCCGATACTTACCGGTAGCACAGAAACCTATTTCATATCTCTTAATCTCTAAAGGTCCTATATTTCTACCTTTTAAGTACCGTAACGCTTGTCTGGTTGATATATCGTTTGTATCTGGGTTGTTTAAGGATCTATACTCTTTTGGAAGTTCTATAGTCTCTATTGAATTAGTCCTATCTGAATGAAATGATATTTTAACGTACTTTTTTAATTCTTCAATTTTATTAGAAGGTGCAGCGGTTTTTCTGAATAAAGAAGAGATACTCTTTCCTCTAGCGTTACATACCCAGCAATGCCAGTGGTTCACACCTTCTTCATTTTCTTGAAAGTTTATCTCTAATTTCGTCTTACGGTGATTGCAAAACGGACAATGATATGAATAGTTAGCTCCAGAGGTAGGTTTCCCTTTCCCCAAAACACTATCCACGAGATTCACTAATAAGTGATTTACCATAATAATTACTATAATATACGAACTTTTATTCGGAAAAACAAATTATTATTTATTTTCCTGTTCTTCTACGAGATCCTTAGGATAGAATTTTCCTAATATATTAGAGTTATATGAATCTCTTGTTAATACCTCAAATATACATTGGTAATGTAATTCATAGTAAGTTAGTTGTTTTTTTGAGAAAGTCAACTTTATTATCTCTCTTTTGAACTCTTCTTTACCTAGTTCCTGTATGTCTTCTAGTAAGGGTTTATTTGATCCCCAATAGGAGAGCCAATTAGACTCTTTAACTACTTTCTTCTTTGTAGGTTTTCGTCCAGGACCGGTTTGTTCTAAAAGTTCTTTCTTCGTGAGTTTTTTATTAAGTGTATTTATTAATATCTTTCTCCCTATGTAAATCTTACCATTCTGTAGGTTTGTTATCTTATATACAAAACCGTGGCAGTTTTTAGGAAATTGTTCTATTGAGGTAATCTCCTTATCTTCGTATAACCATTTTAACATAAAATGTTCTTTCTTTTTATCTATCTAGATTAATAAGTATTGTTGTATCTGATGTTGTACTTGTAGGTAGCGGTTTTGCTAATTTAGCTATTGCTAGTAATTCTTGATTATCGTTATATAAACCTACTCCGGTTACATACGGGTTAAAAATAGAACCTGTTGCGAAATCCACTAAAGCGTCTCCTTGCGGTTGGTAGTAGCTGCTAGAGCTGTAAGTAAAAGTACTGGATCCGGACATTAAGGTTTCGTTGAGTGAGAAGTTATACTCTGGTGGGTTGATAGTACATTTATATTGGGTTTCGTAAATTGTATATGAAGAAGCGAATTCACATCCAAAGTTTGGACCGGTTGTAAATGAGTTTACTATTCCAGAGACATTATTTGTTATCACTGCGATGCCGTGTTGGTATATGATATTACCTACAATTTTATTAGGTGTAGAGTTTAGGATTAAATTACCTTCCCCATCATCGGAGATTACTCCTACAGAGAAGTCTGTCATTAAAAAGGAATTTGGTAGTATTTTATCTCCATATAAATGCTTAGGTATAGAGAATACTCCAATTATAGCGTTAGATGCTGTTGGGAAATATCTTTCAAACGTTAAGTCTGTTTGAAGGTAGTTTTCATACCTACCTGCTGAGGATGCAGGGCCTGAGTCGAATTCATTAGGTACTATTATAGGTACTGATACAGGATCTCCGTAGCTTGAACTTTGGTAGTTTGAATAGTATAGTTCTTTTGCGGAGTTGTATACTAACCTTTGGTATTCAGTGGTAATATGTCCGGTTGTTGCTTCAGAGGTTGAAAATAAACCAGTTATGTTTTTTCCTAAAAACCTATCTACACCGGAACCGGTAACTTCGGAAAGGGTGTTTAATTCAAAAGCCTTACTTACCTCTAAGGGAGTTACTAGTATATCTGATGCTAATAATTGTTTGTAGACGCTCATTCATTTTAAAAGTCTAGCTTAACCCGCAATAAGGTTTCTTTTGTAAAATCCTTAAGTAGCGGTTTAGATAGTTTAGCTACCGCTAGAAGTTCGTTTGTATCGTTGTAGAGACCTACAGTTGTCATATAGCTTTGGGGGTTATTTATCAGGGAGCTGAAAAGTACGTCTCCAGTAGATCCGGAAATATAAGATGGATTTTCAGAGTAGTTAAATTCTGAGTTTCTTGCTCTTACGAATACATAGTCAGAAGATAATGTCTCTTCACTATTTACTTCAAAATGTGCTGCACCGCTTATTGCGTTAAATATCTTTGAAATATTTTCTCCGGCAGCATCATAAGATCTACTTACCTCTACTTCGATTGAAGAGCTTATTGCTAGGGGGTTAAGTACTATGGTGGCAATATCTGGTAAGAATAATCCGTAAGATCCTTGGTCGGTAGAGTATCCTGTTCCTCCGTCATAAGATGTTCCGTTAGATCCTGATATTAACTGATATACTCTTCCGCATTCTAAGAAAGTATCGACTGATACTAATTTAGAGTTATCTGTTAGTTCTAGGTCGTAGGATCCGGAGATTTGTAGGTTTAAGCTAGCGGGTAGTAATTTCTCTTTATACCTTGCTCTTTCTACAGAAATAGCCCAGAATGTCTCCGATGTCGTTCCTCCGAAGTTAAAATCTGCATTTTCATCTCCATATATTAAATTTCTAAATTGCCCGTATACAGTTCTAGTTGGAGTTTTTTGTGCTACTAAGTCGTTAAATTGAGCACTCCCTGATCCTAATTTATCTCCGTATGCTAATGCAAATTGTATAGCTGATCGATCGGAGGTTTTATATACGTTTTTATAGTACTTGTCGTTAGTACTTGTTGTAGATGCTGTAAAGAAGGTTTGAAGGTTTGGAGCTTCATCAGACCATACAGTAGAGGTAACAGTATCGCTACTTACTAAAAAATCTTCTGGATCTAATCTTTTAAATGACATATCTTATTTATAATGCTTTTTTTTAAATTTATACTTTGTTTACTGTTACTGGTATGGATATTCTAGCTCCAGAATCTCTACCTACTATTTGTAAGGTAGCGGTTAAAGATGTATTAGTTCCAAAAAGGGTGTTAATTGTTGTTGCAGTCATACTCAAGCTTGTACCAACTACTGTTTTAGATACTGAAGTTCCTATAGTACTGGTTGAATTTAAAGCTTGCACTTCTGGTGTATCTATACCTACTCCGTTAAAACTATTTAGTAGTCTTACGTCTGAAATAGTAAACGTATATCCTGATGTTTCAAATGCTTGAGTTTGTGATAGGTAATTCAGAGTTTGAGGTCTTACGGTAAATGCAGAACCTTGCTTAAATGAAATAGAACTGTACCCTATATCTAATACTGGCATTCTTGCTGTTCCTCTAGGTAAAGTAACTAGTTTATACTTCATTACTTGAGTCTCATCAGGGAATGCTTCTAATAGAGGCATATTCTCTATTGCTTCTCCGTAGAAACCTGATCCGGAAGGATGTGTTGGGTTGTATAAGGAGTAATCTACTTCATCATCAGATAATGCAAATTGTGTGATACTAAAGGATCCATCTCCTCTTGCTAACAATTCTCTTCCTTTTTTGGTTAGTATAGCGTCTAAAGTTACTGTTGTGTTATTTAAAAAGCCCATGTCTTACTTTTATTTATTATAAATATGTGTTTTCTTTAAAGTTAATCATTTAGTTTGTACGTGATATAGCTCCTACTTGAATAGCAGCTTCTCTTGGGTCGTATTTAGGGTCAAAATTCTCCGGGAGAAGTAGACCTTCTCCTGTATATGCTCCTGGTTTCTCTTTTACTAATATGTAGAATTCTGTAGGAATTCTTCTTAATATCCTGAAGTTTTGTTTATGGTAATCTGCTGTATCAGTTAGTCCTTCTACCTCCGGTAGGGGGTTTAAAAGCCCTGCATTATAATAATAACCGGTTCTAAAAGGTTCATTAGATAATTTTCGAAATGTATTAGTAGATTCATTACCTGCTACTGTAGATATATAGGTAGCTTCAGAGTTTGGAGTATATGATATTACTCTCATAGCAGCTAGAGGGGATACTTGTTTACTACCTACTCTTGTATAGGTATCTAAACTTGCAGTAGTCCCTACTCTTATAAAATCTCCTCGCTGGATTGGGAAGTATGTCTCTTCCGCTGGGTTTACAACTTCTTGCGTATACTTGTTAGTTAGTTTATTGTAAATGTATACGTTTCCGAAACTCTGCATAGCGGAAGGGAAATTGTTTGGATAGTTTGTGGGGTTGGAGGTTATTAGGTCAAACCATCCGCTTTCGTAACCGACGGTATATTCTAGATAGTTTAAAGTCCAATCGAGTTGAGATGGAACTTCTGCGGTAGAGCCGGAAAAATAAAACCGGATATAGGCAAGGTTGTCGGACCATTCATTGGGAAGGTCTGTTAGAGTATCATCTTGTGTAATTGAACCGCTTTCGAGGTACCATTTATCGAAGTCTGCATAAGCTCTTTCGAGAACGCTTGCAGAAGCTTGCTGAGTGACTATAGTTCGTTTAATTTCTCCTGCGGCTAATGATCTGGATTCTGCGGTACCTGGTGTGGTGTATATTGCGGGAAGTCCGTTAATAGGATGGTTAGTTGTTGCTGTTACTGTCTGGATAGCTCCTATTCCAGCTAAAGGCTCAGATCTAGCGAGTGTTGGTGCGTATCCTCGAAAGGAGGCTTGAGAGGGGAAGGTGTAGTGGTCTAGTGATTGTGTTACTGCAATACCGTTGTAGAAGCCTCTAGTGTCTGGGCTAGATTCTGCATATTGGTAATTGATAGCGCCGTTTGGATAGTAATCACCTTGAAATCCGCTTCCTTGACTACCTGATTTTAATAGTATGGTTTGATATAGTTCCCCTACAGCTTCTAATTCTACTGCTCCTTCAAGGATTTTGTCTGTAGTGGCAGGTACGATAGATGGTCTATCTCCTTGCTTAAATAGTTGACCTAGGAAGTCTAGGTTTTTATTCTCACTAGTTAGCGTGATTGTATCTAATGTTTCTGCGTTTATTAACTGCGTTACATTTAGATTCCCTCCTATCTCGAATCCTAGGTCTGAAGAATTATTAATTCCGTTAAAGTGAGCAAACCATGGGGTAAGTCTATCTGCTGGATATCCTTCCTGGATTGAATTGTCTGCGAACGATTGACTGTAGTTAATCTCTCCGCTATTCTTACTTCCTAAATATCTCGGTGTTATACTTCTTAAGCTCGTGTAATTTGAATCAGGTACTATTGCAGGGAATGCGGATCCGGATAATATTAAATCTAAATTAACCGGGGTTCTTGCGTTAGATAAGTAGTCTACATCTTGGTAGAGTGTTGAAGCTCTATTATCCTCTACATTGTTTAGTGTTGGATCGGGGTTGATTGAATGTGATATTTGTGCGGTTGTGGTTGATCCTGAGTATTCTCCGTTGTAAAATTCATACTGTGATGATTCTATTTGAGTAACTAATCCTGCAGGGGTTGAGTAGCTTGCAGTCCATGCTTGATTAGACCCTGTTAAACTATTAACAGAACCTCCAGGTCCTCCACTAAACACCTCTATAGTACCGTCTTCATACCCTCTTGATTGAGGTTTAATGGATCCAGTGAGGGTTTCATCTCTTAATGAAGCTTGTGCTGGTCTTACTCTATTTCTCTCTAGTAGGTGTTGTTTTATTGTAACTCCAGTAGCTAATCCTGTTCGTACCGGGGTGAAGTCTTTTATCATCTGAAATACTGCGTTATCGTAGTATTTAGATAGTCTTATATAGTCTTTGTAGTTATAACTCTTACTGTATTTGTTAAAGTACCTATTTTTTAAGTTTACTAAATCAGGGTAGTCTTTAAGGGAGGAAGTAATTTGTCTTGGATCTCCAATGTAGTTTCCTATATTGAAATACCCGTATGTTGCGTTTATATCGTCGTTTATTTCATTTTGAGGAGAGAGGGTAACTTCAGCGTAGTTAACATCTCTAGTCGAGCTTTGACTTACCTGTAAGTTTTGCTGTATTTGTAATTGAGAAGATAAGACTTTGTTATCTGGTATATTACTAAATATGGATGAGTTGAAAGGTAATACTAGGTTAGGTCTTTTTATTTTATCGGCTATTCTATTTCTAACCCCTCCTTCTACTTGATCGATTAGTACAGTTTCATAATTAGGTCCGAAGGAACCGCTTACGAGTGTAAAAGTATTACCGGTTGAAAAGGAGTTGCTTTGTACTGCTCCTCCAACTCCAGGGTGAATAGAACTTGATTGTGTAAATAATTCTCCTCCTAGACTTGCCCGGAAGGTTAAATCACTACTACCTTCTATAGAGTTAGGATTTTGAGTATAGGCATCAAATTGCTGCTCTGTTATAGTTTCTGTAAAATACCTTAATTCTTGTAAATTTCCATTAAATGGTATATAGGTCTTAGATAAGGTAGTGATTGAACCAGATCCTGGGAAGTATGCTGTTCCATTGCCGTTCCAATCTAAGCTTCCGGTAAATGTTGCAGAACCTTTGAACCCTACCGTATTGCCGTCTACTCCGTCATAGAGTTTATTTGCTGCATATAAAGTATAGGTGTAGATACTTTCTTGAGCTACCATTACAGACCACCATCCTCCATCTAGGAAGGGTAGGTATATACTTGCAGATGTTTCTAGGCCCTCATGTATGAATTTTAGAGTTCCATACTTACTGTAGGGGTCTGGTATGGATCCGGAGTAGGATCCGCTTGCAAGGGATGAGGTGTGTTCTAATACGACTGAGAATTGAGCTCCTTCGCTGTTGTCTATATTTACAAAGAGAGATTGTGATGGGGGAGTGGTTGCAGTAACTGCTGGTGATTTAAACCTAAACTGTATAGTTTTTATAATAGACATATGTTATAAATATTTAGGTTTTAAATTCCTCCGAGGTCTGTTATAGCCCAGTTGTAGGTGTTTTGCAATACGGCTCTGGATGCAGAAGCTGGGGAGCTGAGGGTGAAGTGCTGTGTTACGTCTAGACTCACTCCGCTTTGGATTATGGGTTGGTTCGCCCATCCTTGTAGCAGTAGGTCGTAATTTGTTTGTGAGAATGAACTAGTCCCGAAGGTTACGGCTAGCATCCCGTCAGCATTTTGAAGTGAGGAGATGTTCCAGAGAGATATATCTGCATTAAAGCTAGTTGCATCGAAGAACATTTCGGACATGCTGGTTACGTTTCGTGTATCCCAAGAACTTACTCCTCCAGAGGATCCTGTGCCTGCAAAACTCGTTGCTTCTTTAAACATTCCCCTCATATTGGTTACCCTTCCTGTGTCCCATGCTGCGTTTGGACCGGGGGATAGGTCCATATTGAATTCCGTAGCACCTTTAAACATATATTCCATGTTCTCTACACTTAAGGTGTTCCATTGGGTTAGGTTATTGCCTGGGGCAGATATACCTTGTCCGAAGCTGATAGCATCGCTAAACATATAGGACATATCTACAACAGCTGCAGTACTGTATGGGTCAGGAAACATAAAGTCTCCGTTGAAGCTGTAGGCGTTTTGGAACATTCCTTTTAAGCTTCCTACGTTTGACATATCCCAGTTGTTAATATATTGATTGAAGGACCTAGCGTCTTTAAACATTCCTTCTAGAGTGCTTGCGGAATCCGTTACAAGACCGTCTACTGGTTGGTTGAAATTCGAAGCGCTGTGGAACATGTGTCCGAAGTTGGCGACGTTATCTGTATCCCAGGAGAGTGCTTGGTTAAAAGAAGTTGCTTCAGAGAAGGTACCGCTCATATTTGTAACTAATGCGGTATTCCAGGGGAGTGTTTGATTGAAATCTCTTGCATTCTTAAACGTATCTTTTAAGGTTGTTACGTTAGATGTATTCCAGGGTAAGGATGTGTTAAATAGTGTTGCATCTTGAAATGTATTCTCTAGACTGGTAACTGTCCCTGTATTCCACCTATCTATAGATCCGCTTAAGTTGTTAGCGCCTCTAAAGAAATCTTTCATACTCGTAGTTGATACTTTAGGTATATCTGTAGCAGTAAGTTTATATTCTGAGGACGGACCTCTTGGGCTTGGTCCTAATTCATCTGCTCCGTAGAAAGAAGCGGAAGTACTTAATTCTAGGGGTCCGAAATTTCTTATGTCTTTTAGGTTGCTTTTATATCCCGTATTATTAAATGCAAACCCTTTTACAGTACCTTTTATAGTTATATAGTAGGTTCCTGAGCCGCTGTAGTTGTGTGTTTTGGCTGCTGCATCCCATCTAGTAATTGTATCGGTAGTACCGTCACCCCAGTCTACGGTCATATTATATGTTCCGGTTGATACTAGAGGGAGTTGGATTATATTAGTTCCAGTAAACCATTCACTGATAAATCCTGCACCTTCCCATGGAGTTGAAACGTATCCTGACCCGGAAGTATTGTAACTGTAGTTGTATTGATTATACCAGTTATCCCAGGTATTCACGTTTTTATCTTTCCCTCCGAATTCAGAGATTCTTAATATTGTATCAGGTATACCGTAGCAATTCAGTAGTACTCTTAATCCTGCAGTCGTTCCTTTCTTTTTCAAAAGGTAAGGCAGATTGTGGTATAGTCTCTTATAGATTAATTTCTGTGCATCATTAGAAGGTATGGTTTCTGCAGAAGCTGTTACGTAGTTAGTTGTAAGTTCGCTTCCTGTTGGAGGTAGTGTTCCTCCGGTTTCCGTTATTCCTAATAATCCAGTAAATAAATCACTGTTGGTAAAACTACTTTCGTATATATCTAATCCGTAGGATCTTAAAGCATCTGCAACTAAGTCTATAGATATACCTCCACCTAAGCTATTATCTCCATCTTGTCTATTCTCTAAGGCTTTGGTGTAGATCCAAATCTCGTCAAACATTTGAGCGGTTAATTCGGAAAATAGTTTAAATTGAGAATTATCCTCATCGTCCTTGATATAGCTTGGGAAGATTTCGTATAGGTTATTTAGGTTTTCTCTGTCGTATGCAGAAGCAGAAGCTGCTTGAGCTGTTAACCAGTTAGTAGCTTCAGAGGAAGTATAAGAGTAGAGGGTATAGGGTTTAGTTAGATTTTGTTTTGGCCAGGCGTAGGAGCTACTTTCATAGTAGAGGTAGTAGTCATACCCGTCAAAATTCTTAATAATTCTCTTTATCTCTCCTTCATAAAATGCCTTGCTTGCAGATAATTCTGTTACCGGTGTCCCTGTTAATCCGTTTAGTGTTGCTATTTGAGCTTCATGGGATTCTATCTGGGTTACTTTGTAGTTGAAGTTTGTTAATCTGGTATTAACAGAACTGAAGAATACAAAGTTGTTATAGTCTGTGTAGTCTGTATTAAGCTCTGCTCTATTTTCTGCTAATACACTTTGAAGTTGGTTCGTTATTCCGTCAGTAGAGGCAGAGGTTAAGGTGTTAATAGATTTATACTCTGTGGTATTACTGGTTTGAGTATTTATATTTAAGTTGAGGTTAGGTCCTCTTAAGTATTTTCTAGTATCTAGTTGAATTTCCTCTTCAGGAAATGTTACCTGGTATGTTTGAGAGTCTGCTTTTTTAGCTAGAAAATTAAAGTTTGAACCTTCACCGAAGTTATTATCTAAAGGTTCATAAAGTTTAATTAATACTGTATCAGAATCATATCCGACATTAACGGCGAATTCTAATTGATTTGATCCAAAATCGAGATAAAAGCCTTCAAATGTACCGGTGTCTTTTAAATCTGCTAGGAGTGTTTGGTATACTCCTCTTAACTGTGGAGTTAGTAGGGTAGAACTGTTTATTCTTAGTTCTGTCCTATCTAAAGAGACTTCCGATACAAAGAAGTTGGGATTGCCATCTATTAAGGGAGATACGAAATTATACAGTACTTGATAATCTCCTTGAGTATATCCATTAGACTGTAAATCCTTACCGGGATCTATAGATAGGGTACTTGTCTCCTCTCCTATAGGTAGTCCATTAACCTCATATCCGGTAGTTATTCTATCTAGAAAGGTACCTTGTGAATCATAGAGATATGCTTGGAGTATATCGGTTGAAACGTTAAAAGTGGAATTTATAATGATACTATTTATATTACCCCCGTCCTGTGCAGATATTGTAGGAGCTGTTGTTCCTTCTATAGTACCTGTTCCTAATGATATTACTACTGGTTCTGCCATTATAATCCTGTATCTATACTATCTGTTACGTTTATTGCATCCGCTGCTGTTTTAGTTGCTAGCTGTACTACTTGTTGTTGAAGAGCTATGTTCTCTTCTCTTAATTGTGTTACTTCAGCGGTTAGAGCTTCTATTTCAGCGTTTATATCCTCACCGCCGGCGTACTCACCGCTTCTGTTAGTGAGGTACTGGTGAGAGTCAGTATCTCCTTGCTTAGGTATTTCTAAGAATAAATTATCGTAAGCTTGAAAAAATGTAGTTACATCTACCTGGTCTACTATACTCTCTTCTGGTTCTCCAGTAACTCCAAATTCAGTAAAGTCGGTATTTACAGCTTTATTAAATTGGGCACGGTTATACGTTGTTAGGTTTATATCTACGTTCTCACTCATTGCTTATTTTAAATTCTTCTGTATCTGTGATAAGTACTGTTTCTCCAATGGTAGTTTTAATTTCGATTTTATAGTATCTTTCTGGTTGAAGTCCGTTTAGGTATAGGTCGAAGTAGCTTCCGGTGGAGTCACAACTTAGTTTAGTATAAGTAGAATCATATTCAATAGCAACTTCATTTGTATAAACATCCCTAATTCTATAATAAGATTCAGTAGGTAGGGCGTAGTTAGTAGTATATAGGGATCCGGTTCGGTATATCTTTGGAGGGTAAGTGGGTCTTGCGTTAACTCTGAATCTGTTAACGCTTCCGCTATAAAATGTACCGGGATTGTTAGAGAGTGTTAGAGTTGCAGGGAGAGTATTTAATACTTCAAGACTCCCTGTACTGTATGAGAAGTCGTTCCATTTAAACTCTAACTCTGGAGGGAATATTGTATGTGTATCTCTTGAAAAGTACTTTAGGGTTGTTTGTTCGTGTATATTATCTATAAATTCCTGCGATGCAGATTGTCGTACTATTAGTCCGTAATTATTAAATGCGGAAGATGACCAGTTGGTTACTATATCAGTTACATTAATTTTTATATCGGGGTCTGAGTAGTAGGAAAAATTCAATGATGCCTCTGACTCTGTGTACCATACACCTCCTCCTGCAGAGGTAGAGTTAGTAGTTAGGTTATAGGACCCTGTTGTACCGGCTGTAAATGAAGATGTGGTCCATTGAGTACCTCCTTCATAGTTTCTATATTTCCAAGATGATCCGTTTTGTGTTTCAGGTAAATCTAAGTATTTACCGGTTCCCATATTCCAACTCTCTGCTAGAGCATTAACGTTTATTGTATTTGTTGAAGATAGGCCGGTTACATTAGCAGTGTAGCATTTTAAATCCGCTCTCCATGTAGAGTCTAATATCTTACTATCAAAGATATCTTCTAATTCTGTTTGACTAAACTGTAAAAGGAATCTCGATGCTTGGGGATTAGCTCCATCAACTTGAGGGTTATTAACTTTGAAGTTGGTGCTAGCGTCTAAGATTTCGTCTAATCCTGTATTGGCATTTACATACCCTGAGTATAATGTTGTATCTGCTGTTGGAAATATTTTGTAAACGGCCATTTAATATAAATATAAAGAGTTATTAATCTTTGTTACTTCTTACAAGGATACTACCCTTCCCCTAATATCTGTATCTGGATATTTTACTTCAAATACTGAAGGATCTAGGGAGGGGTATATTATGTTGTTTTGGGTTGCTCTTTGAAGATCATAAGCGTATTCAGAATACCCTAGTGCTACTCCTGTTTTGTTAGTTATATAAACATCCTTAACTGTTTGAACTCCTTTTACCTTATCTAGGTTTATAAATAATTCTTTAAGTAGTATAGGCTGGTTAAAGGTCCAGTTATCTATTGCAAAGTAATTCTGCAATTCGGTTATACATCTACTTAATACCTCATTGCTGTTAAAGTTTGGAAGTGTTATTATTTCGAAATCAACTCCTATATTGATTACAAATCCATCTTTTATTGAAACAGTATCTCCTATGATTCTATATTCTGATAGATATGTACTTAAGTTTTTCTTTACCGTATCTGAGGTATTGCTTAAGTGTTTATTTTGATCAAATCCTAGTACGTATAGGTTTAGTGTAGAGGGTATTTCACCCGGCAGTACGTTTTCATTAGCTTTTGTTGCTTCTACGTAGCTTTTTGCAATTGCTCCGTAATCCGAGGGCATAGAGAGAGAGCGGATTGCATAATCTTTAACCGTTACGTTTCTTAATTGAGATTGAAACCCTACTAATGTATTTTGTCTTATTTCTTCTGGAGAATCACCGTCTCCTCCTCCTGATGCAGCTAGTTCGTTGTTGACTGTGACGCTTGAGAATATGTAATTTGAAGTTACGCTATTTAGGTTGCTATTTTGAAAAGCAATATTACCTGTAGTAGTTACGGTGTTTATTGTATCTGCTTCAACATTAGAAGATATTCCCCCTCCTGTGAGGTACCGTACAGTAAGTGTAGTATTTGCAGGAGCAATCCCGTAAGTGTCTGTCTGTAAAAAGTTTGAAGGGTCAAATGCAGTAGTGAGTTTTATTTGTTCGAATGGTAATCCTATACCTACATTATCTCCGTTAGGTAGTATATCTTCATCGACGTCTGAGGTAGTACCGGATCCGAATTGTATCTGTAGGGAGTTATCTGATTTAAATCTAGTAGTGAACCTCCTGGTTATTTTCTCGAGTTTCAACAGGTACTGAGCATCTGTATCAGTATAAGTGTTAGGATCGTTTGTATTTGTATTTTTTGTAGATTTATAAATTAATTCTTGACCTAAGTAAGGTACTTCATACCAGATATTACCGTCAGAATCTACTACATCTAAAACTTTAATTATATTAGTATCATCAATATCTATTGTAGAGAAGGCAGAGGGTGTTGTAAATGTAGCAGTCTGGGTTTGAATAGTTGATGATAAAGCTTTTCTTGTCTTCTTTAATAGGTAGTATTGAGGATTACCTCCGCTTGTTTGGTAGATTGTAACTTCTGTAGGGTCTAGGGAACTAGATACTGTAAAGTCTACTGTGTCTTGTATTAGGAAATTTATACTTCCGGGATTAGATTGTACTGTAGTGTTCTCTTGAATGAATAGTGCATAATCATAATCCGGGATATACGTTCCTCCGGATAGTTTAGCGGGGAGTTGTTGGTATATATCTATGTCTACTGTGGAGGTTTTTGTTACTTTAGGTCTATACCCTAGCATATAAGCAAGATTGAAGATACTTTCGGTCTGTCTTGCATATTGCACGAATGTCTCTTGAATTTGATTATCTAAGTAGAAGGATAATACATCCCCAATATAAGCAGACATCTCTAAGACCATCATTCCGGGGGATGATGGAGAGAAGTCGTTGTAGGTGTTAGGGTAGTAGGTCTTAGTAAAATCTACCAGTAGGTCTTTTAATCCTACGAAATCTCTATTAAAGTATTTGATGTCTTTAGTGTTAGGCATTGTTTAGATTTAATTGTATTGTGTCAGTAACTCCTGTGTTTGTTATAGTATAATTTATTACCGTAAAAAGTGTATTTCTATCTTCATCTGCTCGTAACTCAACTGTAGCTTGTATATTAGGGAAAAACTCTGCAATAGATACTTCTATATACTCTTGTATTTCCTCTATGTTACCTTGGCTGAGTTGTTCGAATATAAATGTTTGCAATCCTGCTCCAAATCCAGGCTTAAAAGGTCTTTCTCTAGGGCCGGTAAGTAGGAGGTTGATTAAATTGTATCTTATAGAATCTTTAGTAGTATAGGTTGTTTTAAATACTGCAGGACCGTTAAAAGGTAATGCTATACCTACTCCTTTACTAGGTTGATTATCTATTGGATATATTTTGGTTGCGTTAATGGCCATTACTATCTTTTATTAATTAAGCCCATAATTTGATCCATGTTTACTTCACCGGGAGGTAAGGCGGAGCCTTGTCCGGTAGTATTAGCAGATGGTGGTGGGGTATATCCTGGTTGTTTTCCATACCCTTGGG
>Ga0209138_1002238_pt1 | contig 15137 bp, 14 predicted proteins | sample SaaInl3SG_22_DNA_FD_184645 | JGI IMG/M metagenome (GOLD analysis project Ga0209138, IMG submission 184645) | Marine microbial communities from expanding oxygen minimum zones in the Saanich Inlet - ESP_153SG_22_DNA (SPAdes) (version 2) | ecosystem: Environmental > Aquatic > Marine > Intertidal...
TATTGGCCTGCCAGTTATGGTCATCGTGTCATTGCTTACCGAACACAGTCCCGATGAGAACAGGATGCTGTTCTACTCAGAATAGAAAATATTAAAGGGTAAGCAACTTTTCGCGCGTGGCAAAAACAAGTGTCTGCTCCAACGCTGCACCAAACATCGTGATCATCTCATCTATTTGCTCTGTATTGATGATGAGCGGCGGACAAAAAGCAAGACTATTACCCGCCACCGCGCGGATCAAAAGTCCTTGCTCTTGGCAGAATTGCTTAGCCATCGCACCCACCCTTCCGTCATTAAAACTCGTGCGCATGCGTTTGTCTTTCATGAGTTCAACTGCTGCGATGAGGCCGGTGCCGCGCACTTCGCCGACCAAGGGGTGGTCGCTGAATTCTCTGAGTCTAGTCTGCATATAAGCGCCCACGACAGCAGCATTCTCGAACAATTTGTCTCTCTTATAGATCTCAAGCGTTTTCAGCGCCGCCGCACAGGCAACAGGATGACCCGTGTAAGTATAACCGTGCCCAAAGATCCCTATCTGTTCGCTCGGGTCGCGCATGGCTTCGTGCATAAACCCAGGAATTATGCTCGCACTAATTGGTATATACGCTGACGAAAGCTGCTTCGCGAGGCTCATCAGATCTGGCTTTATTTCCATGGTTGTACAACCAAAGTCATTGCCTGTTCGCCCGAAACCACAGATCACCTCGTCGGCCCAAAATAAGATATCGTACTTTTCCAACACTTTTTTAAGCGCAGGAAAATAACCTTTCGGAGGCACCATCACGCCAGCAGCGCCGCCGACAGGCTCGGCTATAAAAGCCGCTATGGTCTCTTGACCTTCACGCAAAATCAGCGCTTCGACATCGTTAACTAGCCTCTTGACGAATTCTGATTCAGATTCGCCGTTTATCTGTCCATGATAATAATGAGGCGTAGCAGCGCGAAGTACACCGAGGGCCTTTGTAGGAAGGTCAAAATGCGCATGCATCGCGGGAAGGCCGGTCAACGATGCTGAAGCAACAGTAACGCCGTGATAAGACTTCTCGAAAGCAATAATTTTCTTCTTTTGAGGCTTCCCAATAACGTTAAAATAATAACGAAGCATTTTCACATGAGAATCGTTAGCTTCGCTGCCTGAATTGGCGAAAAAAATACGCGCATCGTCTACCGGAACCATCGATGCCAACTCATCGGCGAGGTCTATTGCGCGCTGATGAGTACGACCACCGAATAATTGGCTATAGGGGAGAGTCCTGAGCTGTTGGGTTATCGCGTCGATGAGTTCTTCATTGGCATAACCCAAAGACGCGCACCAAAGCCCAGAGAGTCCCTCGAGATAACACTTACCGTCTTCATCGTAAACATAAATGCCATCACCTCGACAGATTCTTAGCTGCTCGATCTGATTAAGATTAGTTGTTGGGTAAATAATTGTGCTCATGTTTCTCGTAATCACCTAGCTGCGTCTATAACCTTAGGCCGAATTCAAAATTATGGGATACTAAGCTTCAGCGCTAGGTCTTGCCGCCATACGCTCATACCACTTGGCGATATGCGTGTGGTCTGGCGACATAGGCTGACCGACAGCCTTGCCAAAGGTGAGCATACAATAAAGAAAGACATCGGCGAGCGTTACACGTTCACCAACGATGAATTGGCGACCATCTGCCATCTGTTGATCTAGCCAGGCAAGCCTATCTTGAGCCACATTCTTTAAGCCTGCCGCTGCTTCAGGAATCATAATCATTCGATTCTGAAAAATTGGCAGCCCCTCAGAGTAGCGAAAACCATTTAGCATCGGTTCACAAATAGATAGGTCGAGTCTTCGCGTCCACATTCGAGTTTGCGCGCGCTCTGCGGCGGTGTGGCCTAGTAAGGTTTTTGTGCTCGTCTCATCAAGATATTCACAGATAGCGGTAGACTCAGCAATAATCTCTCCGTCATCTAGCTCAAGCGCAGGCAATTGACCCGCTGGATTCCGAGCGAGGTAGGCGGATTCGCGATTCTCGCCTGCCATCAAATCAATCTCAATGAGTTCTAGCGACACGTCAAGCTCGGCAGCAAACATACGGACAATATGCGGGTTGGGCCCCATAGAGTTATAGAGTTTCATTATGTTCTTGGTCCTTTCTGTTATTGATCAAGTTGAGAAATTAAACTAATGCTAATTAACACCCGTATGCAACGAAAAGCAATTATTTCTACAGGCTCTATAAAGCACACCATCGTGTGATAGTATGATTTCGGACCTGCAAAAACAAAAAAAAGGGCCTAGGCCCTTTTCAAAAGTACTACTCTCAGGATGATCTGCTCAACTGATCTTACTGCTATCAGCTATAGCTAAGGTATCGTCAAATCCTTGATATTTGCTTACGAGGCCATCGGTAATCGTAAACATATGCATCGTTTCCGCTCTCAAATTTTCTGCGCTCATTAGAGCGTGAACTAACACAGTATTCCCTGACTCAAAAAAACTGATCGGTTCAAGCGCCAGATTTGTTAAGGTTAAGGGTAGTTTTGAAAAACTCTCTTCAATAGCTACGCTGGGGCCTATAAACGTTCCGGAATGAGGAAAACTACCAGGTTGCTTCAGTTCAAAGTCATCAGTATGAAGCTTTGACCAACCGTCTAAATCTCCACTGAAAAAACACTCGTATACCTTAATTATTAAATCAATGTTACTCATATTCCTACTCAAACCTCGTGATTTTCTGTCACATTACGGCTGGATACACAGCTGACACTTAATCTATGAAAAGTTCTCATACTAAAATTGTAAGTACAAATTAGTTTTCTACCTATTCTTGCCGATCTTCAGTCTGTATATACTGTACCTGACCAAATTAGAGTTTCTAATTCTATTTCACTCTCAGTATAGACGCCGCCGCTTTTCGAGTCTTTTCCCGTCATCTTAAGCGACCATTTATGATTTCCTATTTTCTCCCACGTTCCAGATTGGAAGCCTACTGTCCTAGTCCCATCCGGCGAGAATCCCTCTCCCGCCCAACTACACTCGCCAGAATTTGCATCTGGTTCATTTATATCAGCTTCGACAGTTAGCGTTCCATAAACAGCACCGTAAAGCTCAATCTCAGAGATGGACTCCCAGTTTGACTGCGCCACTAATTTACCTTGCGCATTTCTAGCATAGCTCGTGCCCTTGTGAGCGTTTTTAAAATCCGCGATCTTTTCTCTCATGTTAAATTCCTCATAATATTCGAACAAATGACACTTGTTATCTTCTCCAGTGCGATTGGAATCAATTCGTAAACTACTTTTCGTATTCTTAAGATAATTCCTCTGATGTCGCCTGGATATTCAGTCTTCTACCAAGCTTTCACCTTAACTAATCGGACGTGCTCTTTGATTTCCCGTATATCTCTTACCTCCTGCCGAAATCTACTAAGCGCTGCCGGGTCATTTTGTGAATCAAATTGAGCGCCGACTGATTCAGAGATATTGATAAGTGCATGCGTGGCGCCACCTGTTCCATCAGCTGCTATGGCTATAAGTCCAAAGTACTTGTCGTCGGCTCCTTCTGCGTCGACCCATTTTTGCCAGGCCGTTGCATACATCTCACGATCTTCTACATCGACAAAAACCCAATTTTCAGCTGCCGTTTGAGAATATTGTAAGTCTGCATTGCCAACACCTAGACCAAGCGATCTCCACATAGTTGAGCCAATCATCTGGGATACGCGCCCAAGCTCTGATTGGAAAACAGCCCATTCTGAAGAAACCGATTGGGCAGCCAATGTTGCGTCCATAACTTGAGGCGACGCGTAAGATACTACTATTGCATGCGTCGCAGGATTGGTGCCGTTTGCGAGATATTGGTAAAGCGTCACAGTAACATCATCACCTGAACCCGCCGCTACACGGCGGTATTTATCAATCGCTGCTACAGCAGCCTGAGGATTCGACACTTGAACGTCATATTTGAATCCAATAGCATTCTGCGACTGTGCCAATACCGTCATTGAGAGAAGGCTTGTAGTTAGTATAAATATTTTCCTAAGTAATCTATTCATGTTATTTCCTCGAGTTTTAATAATCTAGTTTAGTGCATACTGGACCATCATCATTGTTCGCTCTAAAGGATTTATGGTGATCCTTCCTACAGTCCTGGTCCCGTCGGAGTGACTCACTATCTCCTCCATAACTACAAAAACCCCGTCTCTGTGCCAAACTCCCGCAGCGTAGGCGGAAGTCATAGTGCGGCCGTCGAGGTAACTGCGTCCATTCGCGGTATACGTACCTCCTGCTCCGTCTCTGTCATAACTCAGATGATAACTCGCGTAAGAACGCCCATTTTCTGACGAGTTTGTCTCCGCTGTGATGACTGAATGTTCAAAAGACATATCGATTGAGGTTATAGTCCATTCCATCTCAGGTTGAGTTGCTTCTAAAGCTAATGAGTGGTGGTCCGCCTGAGCAATATTCGAAATCAATATTGAAATAATTAGCACACTAAATTTTTTCACTGCTTCTATCTCCATTGCTATTAGTAATTACAATTTGGTTTAGTAAATCTCTTTAATGCTCGTAAGTTAATATAAAAAAACTTTGTTGTAAGCTGGGGAAATACCATGAGTTTTGATTATTAAAAGATTTCGCTTATTTTAAGTGTAGAGAAGCGCTATGATCAGAAGTACTGATTGTCTTGACTGACTTGCTTCAGGACTTGTGGTTTTTCCTTAGTATTAATGACGCTGTTGTCTTGCTAGTTTATTCTTATTATTACGCATACGACTTATGAGCTTTTTTTATGGGTGTTCTTACAAAACGTGAGCTTTCTGTTCTCGATGTCATTGTTCTTGGATATACCAATAAGAAAATTGCACTTTCTCTCGGCATTGCGATTAGCACCGTTGAATATCATCGAGCTAATATCTCAAGAAAGTTGGAGGCCAAATCCTTAGCTGAGTTGATAAGTTGGCATAATGCGCATTTTGCAATCGGAAGCGCAGAACTTTACTACGACATTATTAATCGTTCGTCAGATCTTATATGGAGGTCGACAACGAGTGGGGAGTACACATTCCTAAGTCCTTCCTTATACGAAGTGAGCGGTTTCAAGCCCGAGGAGTTACTAAATAAGAAATTTTCTGAATGGTCTCCCCTTTTTATCGCACCTGAGTATTTGTCATGGGCCATTGATTCGCTATCAGATAGGGAATCGGGCCGACTCGGGACTGATCCATTGAAGTTTGAGGTAGAGCTTTTGAGAAAGAACGGCTCTCGCTACATGGCGGAGATAAACTCAGGACCAATCCTCTCTGATTCTGGGAAGATCATAGGAATTCAGGGAATTAATAGGGTTAAGGAATAAATAATTTTTATAAGTCGTCTTAGAATATAGGGATAACCGATGAGAAAACTCTACATTAATTTTTGCCTAGCTGCAGCGCTTAGTATCCTCATGAGCTGCTCCGATCCGTCTTCTCAAAACCTTGATCAATCTGACGAACGAGCATTAAGTTTAGTAAATAATTTTACAGAATCATTTTCCACAAGCTGGGCGGAAAAAAACGCGAAGGCTATGGGCGAGCTCTATACTAGTGATGCTGTTAGGATCGTCTCTTCAAGACAGACGCCTCTATACGGTAGAGAATCAATAACTGTCGAATTTGAATCCGATTTCAAAAGGACTCAATCCCTCACATCTATAACCGCCGAGCCAACAGTAGCAAAGTTCCTATCCTCAGACCTTGTGTTTGCGACTGGAACTTTTAGTGTCGTTGACTCAGATGACAATATGATTAACAAGGGTTTTTGGGGCAATCTCATGAAGATCGAGGGAAACTCTCTTAAGATGCTCATGGAATCCGCCGGCGACGCAGCACCTAGGGGCATGAATAATGCGAGTTTAGCAGTCCCAGAAATACGTGATCCTCTATACGAAGGGTCAGGAATGAATCTGATAAATGAAGGTGTCGCATCCTACGTGCTTAGCGCAAATAATGGTGATTCGCAGGGAATCGCCGATCTGTTTACTCAAAATGGCATTCAAGCCGTATCTAATAACGACAGTATCTTATTTGGTCGCGAGAGCATTGTAGACACTCTTAACGCGGGCACAGCGACAGAAATAAAACTTGATGCCTGGTCATACGGTTATAGAGAGCTTGGTAATTCGTTGGCGATTGGTTGGGGAGGTTATAGGCAGACATCCCCTTCTGGCGAGTTAGTAGAATTCGGTCAGTGGGGCAATATTTGGAGAATCACCGAGAATGGTTTGAAGCTTATTATCGAACGAGCATCTGCTTTCTCAGGAGAATAATTTTCATTCAATCAAGCGTACTACCTCCAAACGCTTTGGAATACTGACATTGATTTATCGCGAACCAAAGGTTGACCGAATGCAAAGGCACCAGGAGTTGTTGACATCATTTGTGGGCACACCAGCATGTAAGATTTTTCCGTTGGATAAAAAATTCCTTGGGTGAGCGCGTAACCGCCCCAATGACTCATGTCGAAATGATCTCCGTTTTTATACCCTTTAAGAACATTTTGGTCGCCGTGTGCGGTCGCCCAGCCGAAATTGAATGATTTAGGAAACGGGCTGTCAGCACCGGCAACGCCAAATGATTTAGCAAGGGCCGTGTTTAACCTAAGATTCGTAAAGCGCCCTTTGCACAAAGTCCTTACACCTTGCTCGCTGAGCACGCGCTCCCCTTTTTTAGATACACCTCCATCAAGAAGCATGTCATAAAACTTTGAATAATCACTAGCGGTCATTATCGCGCCGGTATCGCCGCTCTCATAAAGTCTAGAGCCTGAGAAATGCGCGGTTTGATTGGTTAAATACTTCGTTCCTTCAGGGTAGCAATCCTGTTCTTCTGCTACTTTAGTAGTGACTCCATCGCTATTTAAGAGGGCGCCATAAAGTGTAGGTATTCTTTTAACCCTATGATCGCCATCCTCTAGAAAAAACGCCGCGTCTTCCATTTCTAAAGGTTCAAACAAGAGCGCTGACATTATTTCTGAAAGCTTCTTGAACTCACCTCGACTTTTCTCGTAAAGAATTTCGATAATGCGCCCCAAAACGGTGGCTCCATGGCCATAGGAAAACTCACCAGGTTCGCATGTCAAGACGCCTGCATTACCAATGGTATCGACAAATTCCTGAAGCGTTATGTCCGCGCCAAGTATCGAAGAGCTTCTATATACCTGAGGGTGTAATTGCTGCCTTAACGCATTCGCGACCAAACCCGCATTTCTATCACATACCCCTCCACCGAAAAGAGAATCGTATTCTGAGAAGATCTCGTATTCGATTCCTGCAGATTCGCTCATTAAATGCTTTATAAGCATAGGCTCTGTTGATATTTTGCGCCTGAAATTTAGATTCTGACTCTCGCCGGTCAAGATGCTCTTGTAATCAATGGATTCTGGGCCCTCAGGGCAATCCACTACAATATCCCAAGCGCGGTCAAAGGATGGGATAAATTGGCTAACTGGGTCATCCAGTTCAAAGAGCTCTTCTTCATAGAGTCTCAAGGCTATAAAGCTCGTTAATACCTTAGTCATACTATACATTCTAAACATTGCATCAGTTTGCATCGCTTTGCCGGATTTCAAATTACTGACGCCAAAAGCCTTGTGATAGATCTCTTGACCCCGCTTAGCAAATACGACCAGTCCTGGAATCGATAAATGATCATTGTTCAGCAATCCTTCAAAGTGATCATCTAATATCTCTTCATAATCTTTACAGAATTTATTAGAATTATTCATAAACTATATCTCGATTATTAGGTGGCAATAAGGTGCATTCGCAAAATGCAATTTATTTCTCGAAAGTCTGTCAATAATATTGAGAGCGCCGCAGAGCAGTTCTATTTCAATCCTGATCAATCCGCAAAAACAAACCACCATAATAATTTTAAGGATAGTTTCTGGCTGTGTAAAAAAACAGCACGCTGTAGACGATGGTCTCGACTCATAAGACAATCTTTTGCGTTAAAATTAATTCTACTAGCTCAATAGAACCGATAGGCTTAACTCTCCTTATGAGCTGGCTAGAAGTTCGCGCGAATTCCTAGCCTCATCACAGGCCCATGGTCTTGTGCAAGAAACAGCATTTCGGGATAACGAACAAAAAGTCTTGTTTCTTCATCTAGAATATTTTGCGCGTCTAAGAAAACTGTCATCGCTTCGCTATACCGATACTGATAAGAGAAATCCACTTGCTTTCTGGCCTCTACAAAAACCGGTTGCTCATAGTTAGCAAAACCTGAAGCAGTCTCAGCGCGATAATTTAGCGCTAACCTAACTGTATGCTTTGAGTTTTCAAAAAATACTGAGGCATTACCAGAATCGCCGAAACCGGGAAGCGTGAACTGTCGTCCGACCTCCGACAAATTAGGCTGTACGTCGCCTCCACTTACTTTGGTGTAATTCACGGTAAAGCCATAAGGAGTTCCCTGGAAGAAGTGCTGCCACGCGCCCTCAAAACCACTGACTCTTCCGCTTTCTAAGTTTGCCGGCTGAGTAATATCAAACAAGGCGAGCGGGTCGCTGCTCGAGCCCTCAATGTTGCCATCTCCGCACACCCACCAATGACCTGATGGACAAGCAGGATTCCATCCCCCATCAAGAAAAGCCGCGCCATTGAGCACGTCAACCCCTGCATTTAGCGCCGAAGCGACCTGGAACATATGGTGCTGATCGATGGCCCACCCTTGCGCCCAGAGGAATTGCTGGGATACACAGTCGCCGGTGCCGCCCTCACCGGGGAACCCAGTAGCGGGACGTCCAGCATCTGCCCAAGCTTGAACACACGCCTGAGCCTGCTGTCCTATTTCGCCGCTAAATGGGCTTGTTAGCCCATTGAAAGGCTGATCATTTGCGGTCTGGTTTCCCACAAAATCTTTGATTTTCTTCCGAAAATAGTTAATCGCAACATACGATCCGTCTGCGTAATAATTTTCATAAGCAATGTCGATATTAGTCGACTGCAATGGGTTTAAATCTGGGTTACCGCCTGTCGCCGTGAGATTAAAAAAGTCTTGTGCGCCAATCGCAAGCTGAGACTCTAAATCTCCTAGATTTGGCCGCGCCATCGATTTACCCCACGACGCTCTAATAATTTGATTGTCAGTAACGCCTAGGGACATCGCAACGTTAGGGAGAACAGTACTGTTGGAACCAAACCGAGAGCTGTCCGTGGTGTCACCGCGCACACCGTATAGCCCATCAATATTCCAATCAATTCGATTCACTAATGGATACAAGCTTGTCGATTCCGTTTCTACAGATTCATACCTTAGGCCAGCTTGTATATTCAGTGGCATGTATCCCGCTATCTCAGTACTTAGATTAAACTGGGCATAGGCCGACTCTAGATCTTCCGTCACTCTTTCATTTGAGTCTATCCCGCCCGCTGAGCAGCAGCCGACACCATCGGAATTATCAATAAAGCCGCTTCCGAGCGCAGTAAATGCAGACAACGCACTCGTAGGGTCGATGTCGAAGTAATAGTCTGTTCCTGGCGTGAAATCGAATGAATTCATGAAATCGCCGAGGCCTGTGCGCACAAAAAGAGAATCGTTAAAGTCAGCCGCAGACCACCGCCCCTGGGCGGTAGGAGCAAAAGTCCCTTGCCTATTAATTCGATTGAATCGATTTTCAGAAACCGAAACCCCCGCCTCGACCGACGTAAGAAGATCGAAGTCAGGCTCCCACTTTGCTTTGAGCTGATATTGGGTTATTTCGTTGAGTTGCGTGTCATTACGCAGATCAAGGTTGGTCAGGTACATATTTTCGGGACCTGAATTTTCATCATAGCTAAATGTGTAGATCCCGTCAGAGCCACCATTTTTTGATCTCACGGAAGTCATTACGTCACTTGTGACACCGATGCTATTATCGAAGACGTTACCTCCGAGGTTGGCTTTTGAGTCATGCGCATCGAATGCAATAAATAGCGTCTCAGAAACATCCCACTCTAAATTTAAACCTAGTGAGTTGTTACTGCTTTTTGATTTACCCCAAGTTACTGTGTGATCGTAGGCCCTATCGTCAACGACAACATCGGTATAGACACCTCGCTCATTAATTATTGCTTGCTGAGTCGTCCATCCTCCTAACCATGATCCAAACATTATTCCTTCAGATTCGAATTCGACGCCAGAATGCGTATAGTCAATCGTTGCCGTTAGCGTGTCCGTGACTTTTGTTTGAAACGTTGCTTGGAAATTTTTGCGAGTTCGGTCGTTGTCTTTGATTAAGTAAGCCGAAGGTTCTTGATAAAAAGTATAATCACCTGCCCCGCCACGCTGGTCAGTAATGCCGGGCGCGGATGAGTCAACTCGAAGATAACCTTCACTAAGAGCCATAACCTCAGGGACTATCCAATTTGACTCCCGTGTCCCGGTCTCACGATTTGTTCTTTCCTGATAAGCCGCGGAAACAGAGAAGCCCCAACGCCCTTGGTTAGTCGCAAATAACATTGCTCCTTCTATAGGCTGTCCACTCGCTTGACTAGTCGTATCCTCCACGGCAGAAAAACTGAATGATCTAAGCGTTCCTTCAATATTTAGGGGCCTGGTAGTTACCATGTTTACTGTTGAGCCTATGCCTCCCGAAGGAAGCGTCAGGTTATTTCCCTTAAAGACCTCAACTGAAGAAATGCCAGGTGATGCAATATCACCAAAATTGAAGGATCGACCGCCACCATACTGACCCGGCACAGTTGGCATTTGACGTCCATTGAGCGTTACAAGATTGAACTCGGGTCCAAAGCCTCTCACTGCAATCGTCTGACCTTCGACATTGCTTCTATCGATTGCAATACCTGGAACCCGCGCTAGCGACTCAGCAAGATTACCGTCTGGAAACCGTCCAAAGTCCTCAGCTGAAATAGCATCCATGACGCCTGTATTACTCCTCTTGATCTCAATAGCATCGCGAGAACTCCGGCGAATAAAAGAAACCACAATTTCGTTAATTAGCTGCTCTTGGTCTTGAGCATACGCCATAGGTATTGGAGCCAGCGGAGACGCTAGCGATACAGCGATAGCTAGCCGAAGCGCGTTCTTTGACCATGAATTAACTAGAGAGTTGCGCATGGGATTATTCCTACTTTTATTTGATTTCGAGTTTGCGCTAACACTGAGCACAAAAACTTAATAGTACAAGAAAATATGCCCTTTTTGTAAGCTCTGATTTAAAAACCTGTCTAGCTATTGCATTTATTAATGTTCTCTCAATGCTCTCTCATTGTTCTCTCAATGCTCTCTCAATAATCTCTCAATACTCTCTCAATACTCTCTCAATACTCTTGGCCGCCTCTCTGTATGCCGTAATTTCTATGATGCAAACTCAAGACTAGCGCTGTATTATGCGCGCCAACATCCAACCAGAATGAAGATAAATAGCATGCCCAATTCTGCTAAACCTATCACAAGCCTCCTCCTTAGAAATGCTCATACCCACATGCCCATGGGCGTCGCCGACAGCTATCGCTATTGGGGTGAGGACAACACCGTATTCGTGAAAAGCAGCGAAGGCTGCACGATCACCGATGCCGACGATCAAACGTTTGTAGATTTCCGTCTCGCTTACGGCCCGATTATCCTCGGTTATCGCGATACACGCGTCGACCAAGAAGTTATTAAGGCGATAACCGAACGCGGCACGATGTCGGGTTTCTCGACGGATCTCGATTCTGAGGTCATTGAGCTCGTAAAAAAGATGTGTCCTAACATCGAAAAGATGCGCTTCGCTAATTCAGGCACCGAAGCGGTCATAGGCGCGGTGCGGACAGCACGGGGTTTTACCGGGCGCAACAAAATCGTCGTAGTCGAAGGCGGTTTCCACGGCCTCTACGACGAGATGATGTGGAAATCGGATGTGGATAATTGGGACGCTGAGTCGGGCGAAGCGCCAGAGGTGGCTGCGTTCGGCAGAGGCATTCCCGAGGCGAGTCGTGAACATCTAGAGACGGTGCCGTTAAATAGTTTCGAGGCGATTGACGAGGTGTTTGCGCGAGTGGGCGACGACATTGCCGCCATTGTTATTGAGCCGATTATGGGCAACTGCGGCAGCATAGCTTCGAGCCAAGAATACATGCAAAAGCTGCGTGATCTCTGCGACGCAACTGGAACACTGCTGATCATCGATGAGGTAAAGACGGGCTTTCGCGTGGCCAAAGGAGGCGCTCAAGAGCTTTATGGCATTCACGCCGATCTAACGACCTATGCAAAGGCAATGGGCAATGGCTATCCGGTCGCAGCCTTTGGCGGCCGCGCTGACGTTATGGATGTAATTAGCTCATCAGGCGGCGGCGTAACGCACGGCGGAACCTACACCGCTAATATGATCGCCCTGAGCGCAGCGAAAGCGACGCTAACAATTTTGAATGATTCAGATGCTTACTCTTCGATTGAGAAGGCGGGCGCCGACATTCAAAGAGTCCTGGCTACTGTATTCACCAAACACGGCATCGAGCATCGGTTTGCGGGTCCCGACTCCATGTTCGGCATACACTTTGGCGACCTCGTGCCCACTAACTACCGCGACTGGAAACAAACCGACAGCGATCTTTACACCGAATTCGCCATGAATCTGATCAAACATGGGGTGATGTTAGAACCTGATTCTCGCGAGCCTTGGTTCATTTGCGAAGCCCATAAAGACATCGATCTAGGCTGGCTCGAAGAAACCGCCGACCGTGCTATGGCTGAGGCAATCGCGGCGCGAGCCTGATAAAGCGCGCTCTAGACCCAAGTAACCCAAGCCCAAGCGCCATGAAGATATGTAAGAAGTCGCCGGGCTTTAGCAGCGAAGCGAACGAGACGTTAAGTGCAAAAAGGATAACCGCTGCAAGCAGCGACACTGCGCCAACTGTTGCCAATGCGTCTCGAGAAATAATCGATCGCAAAACGAGAGCGGCTACCGAGATAAGCGCGACCGCATTCCCCCAAATACCAAACTCTAGCGCGCTTGCCACCAGGCCAAGTGCGCCTGCAATAACGGCGAAGATACTCGAGAAACGCCATTGATTGGTAAGCACAGAATCCGAGAAAAGGAACGTTACTGCGAGTAGTGGATACGCCGCAGTTGCACCCAAGCCTGAGAAAAAGGAGTGCATCGTAGGCAGAGGCAGCACGCCTGTAAAGCGCAGAACACCAAGGCATGCTGCGGCTGCAAATAAACCAGCTGCAATGCGAATCGATGGTGGGTATTTAGCTCCGATGGCGATAAGAAACGTAACCACCAGAAGCAAGCTATCGGTCATAGCAAGACTGTTCATCGCTCGAACTCTTTCTTATTACCTTGCGTCCAAAAATAGCCAAGTAATGCAAACGCGCATACAGCAGTGCCAGCGCATAATATCTGTATGAGCCCCGACAACTGCTGTTTGGTGCCGAGATAAAGCACAAGCACAATGGCTGAGATCACGGTCATCATAAGCCCCGATAACTTAATCGATAAAGGCGTTTTATCAACGAAAATCTCATCTGTTATTGGTATCTCAGCGAGTGGCTTCGGTGCTGATTCTCCATCGGGCGACCACGCTGGCGGGGCGAAAAAACACATCAATTTGTCGCGCCAGTTGTCCTGCTGTCCTGCTTTCTTAAACATGCTTGCCCAATAGTGGAGATTGCTCCATACCGGGTTCCAGCTATTTAGTTTTTTCTTCAGACCATAAACGATGGGTTCTTCTTCTCGCTCATCGGCATAGGTGCCGAACATCCTATCCCACGCGCAGAACATACCGCCGTAATTCTTGTCGATGCAGTAGTCGTTTTTACCATGATGAACCCGATGGTTTGATGGCGTCACTAGCACATATTCTATCCATCCGAGACGTCCAACTAGGCGAGTGTGAACCCACACTTGATAGAGCAAGTCGATTAGGCCAACCACGACGAATACCTGCACAGGAATGCCTAAGACGGCGAGTGGCATGTAAAAAATCCATTTGAAATAGAAACCCGTAGAGGCCTGTCTGAGTGCAGTAGAGAGATTGAATTCGTCGCTGCTGTGGTGGGTGATGTGCGACGCCCAGAACATATTAACCTCATGCCCCGTACGATGGACCCAATAATAGAGGAAGTCGTAGAGTAGCAAGGCGAATATCCACGTGAGCGGATTCGTCATATCCCACTCGAATGTGCCGTATTTCATTTCGATAACGGCATACATAAACGCGCTGATCACCGCGCCTGTCGCGTTGACGAACTGACTCATGATGCCAATGTTGATCGACGTGATACTGTCTTGAAAATTGTAAACTGAGCGCCCCATCGCCTTGCTGATTCCCAATTCGACGACCACGAGTGTGATCAAAATGGGAACAACTAGGATATTGGGTGATAAAACGAATTCCGGCATATTTAGCTTCCCCGCTATATTTAGGGCATCTAGGAACCCCACTCCATTAAAAATAGCAACTCTGCAGGGAATACCTATCGATGTTTTTGCAGCTTAGGTTTCTTTGGGCCTAAGTAAATTTAATTGTCGCTGAGTCCCGCGCCAGTATTAAGCACATTTAACTGTTCAGCAGTGATGCCTGTTCCATACAGCGCTTCGGTGGTGGCACAGCGCTTGCGGCGAACCCGACTCGTGGTTGAGGTAGCCTCTTGACAGATGATCATCTGCGACAAATTACGCCCCTCATTATAGGCCGCGAGTTCTTCGGCGCTCATTCGCTCGAAATTGGGCATGCCGTCATCGATCGCGCAGGAAGCAAGAACTGCACTTATGAAAAGTAAGATTAGCGCTCTCATTGGGTTCTCTCAGTTTTGTTTTTATTGGCGTCCTTACCAAGGATACCCCTAAATCCCACGATAAACCTATTGTTTTTTAAGCGTTCGATCGGCTCTGTCTTCCGCCGTGATTTCCCGTCTGCTTTTTCTCAACCGCGCATACTTAGGTCGCTTTCAGGCCTTCCTTAGACCTTTGTCATCTACTACTATAGTTTATGTTTTCGCTTCCTGAAGAGACACCTATGACCCTCTCGTCCAATCCGACTCTTACCTGTCATGCCGCCATCGCTTGGGCCGCAGGCGAACCTCTTAAGATTGAAAAAATCGAAGTAGCGCCGCCTAAAGCGGGCGAAGTCCGTATCAAAGTCGTCGCTAGCGGCGTTTGTCACACCGACGCGTTTACGCTCAGCGGCGAAG
>Ga0209138_1002241_pt1 | contig 15105 bp, 6 predicted proteins | sample SaaInl3SG_22_DNA_FD_184645 | JGI IMG/M metagenome (GOLD analysis project Ga0209138, IMG submission 184645) | Marine microbial communities from expanding oxygen minimum zones in the Saanich Inlet - ESP_153SG_22_DNA (SPAdes) (version 2) | ecosystem: Environmental > Aquatic > Marine > Intertidal...
CGAGTGATGTGGCTGTCGACACGGCTGAAATCTCAGCGGAGTTTGCCGATCCGGACGCTGGCTCGGGCAAGTCAGTGGCGGTGACGCTCGGCGATGATGTGCTGACGGGGGACCGATCTGATCGCTATACCGTGACGGTGTCGAGTAGTCCGACGGCGACAATTTCGAAGGCGAGCCAGTCGTCTATGTCGATTACGTCGGCCAATTCGATGGTGTACGGCCAGTCGATACCGATTGTCGCGGTGGGCGGTTCCAGTTCTGGAGACGTGTCTTATGCGAAGGTGTCTGGCCCGTGTACAGTCACCGGCTCAACAGTCACGTCGACTGGTGCGGGTAGTTGTGTGGTCACGGCAACACGTGAGGCCGATACCAATTACAACTCGGTGACATCCTCCAACTTCACGATCACTGTTTCAAAGGCGAACCAGTCGATTAACTTCACGTCGACGGTGCCGGTGTCGGCAGTGTCAGGCACGACCTACACCCCGGCTGCGACTGCCACCTCGGGATTAGCGGTTGACTTCGACATCGCGGCGCCGGGTAAGGATTCGGTGTGTTCGATTTCATCTGGTGTGGTGACGTTCCTGACGTCGGGAACCTGTGTGATTACGGCTGCACAATCGGGTGACACTGATTACAACGCGGCGTCGTCGGTGACGCAGACGATTGTGGCGGGGAAGATTAATCAGACGATTACGTTCCCGGCTATTGCGGGTAAGGATTTTGATGACCCGGCGTTTGGGGCGGGTGCGACGGTGTCATCTGGTCGGACGGTGACGTATGCGACTTCCACGTCGTCGGTGTGCGCGGTGAATGCATCCACCGGTGTGGTGAGTATCAAAACCATTGGTGATTGCACGGTGACGGCGTCGTCTACGGGGGATGCGTCGTATGCGGCGGCATCTGATGTGACGCGGACGTTCACGATTAGCCCGGTTTTGGCGGGTAAGCCGTCGGTGACGTCGGTGTCGTTTGGTGATTCGTCGGTGACGGTGGCGTTCGTCGCACCGGGGTTTGTCGGTGGTGACGCGATAGATGGGTATCAAGTGGTTGCGACGAGTTCTGGTGGGGTGGTGACGAAACCGGATTGTTCGACGACGTCACCGTGCACGATTACGGGTCTGACGAATGGTGAGTCCTACACGCTGACGGTGGCGGCGATTAATGCGGCGGGTGTGGGTTCTGCTTCGGATGCGTCACCGTCGATTATTCCGGCGCGGGTGGCTGATGCGGTGTCTGGTTTGGCGACCACTCCGGGTGATGAGGAGCTGGCAGTGTCGTGGACGGCTCTCACAAATGATCAAGTGACGGCCGCAGGCGGCACGTTTACGCGTTATGACGTTTATTTGCGGGTGAATGGTGGTTCGTGGGGGTCTGCGGTCACACCGGATGGAACAAACAACCTTGCCACCCGCACGACAACTTCTTACACGTTCACGGGTTTGACGAATGGGACGGCGTATGACGTGAAGGTCGTGGCGATTACTAACGCGAACTCCACGGAGCTCTCGTCGAATACGTCGACGGCGTTGGGTGTTCCGGCGACGGTTCCGGCTGCTGTGTCCGGTCTGACGGCGACGGCATTGTCGAACACGACGGCTGTGGCGTCGTGGAGTGCACCGGTTGATGATGGTGGTTCGGTGGTGACGGCGTATTCGGTGAACCTGTCGTGCACGTTTGTGAATGCGACGGACACGTTTTGTGAGCTTTCTGGGTTGACTGCGGGTTCGACGGTGACGGTGAGTGTGGGGGCGACGAACCTGATGGGGACGGGTTCCACGGTGTCGGTGTCGGTGACGATGCCCGGTGGTTCCTCCGGTGGTTCTTCCGGTGGTGGGGAGACGGTGACGAGTAGTCCTGCTGCTGCGACGGATGCGCCTGTGGTGGTGCCTCGCCGGGTGATTGTTCCTGTTCAGCCAACACCTGTGCCGCGGTTGTTGGCGGCCCCGGTTCGAATTATCCCGGAGCGAGGATTTGACCCCGACGCGGGTGCGAAAGCCCGCATTGGTGGTCAACCGGCGACGGTGACGAAGAAACCTTTGGGTGAGGGGGGTCTCTCCGTGGAGGTGGGGGCTTTCCAGCTGGGGATAAAGCTCTCCACCCCGGGGTCGTCTGCGCCTTCTGATGCCGGGCAGCGCAGTGATATTGATGTTCCTACGGGTCAGTCGACGAAGGTGTCCGGTGGTGGGTTGTTGCCGGGGTCGAGTTTGCAGGTGTGGTTGCCGGGGGTGACGGGGGAGAGCCCACGGGAGTTGGCGCGGATTCCTGTGCAATCGGATGGCAGTTTTGCTTCAGAGTTGTCGTTCACTTCTCGTCAGTCGGAGACGCCGATCCCTATTGGCCGGCAGGTGATGCAGGTGACGGGTTATGACGAGCAGGGTAATCAGACGATTGTCGACATGGTGGTCAATATTGGGCAGGGTGCTCCAGCACCTGAGCCCAACAGGAGTGTGAACGAGCTGCCGGAGCTGTCTCCCGGTCAGTCGTTAGCGACATCGGCGGGTGTTCCTGAGACGGTCACCATTGAGGCTCGACCTGACGACCGAGAGGTAGCAGTGATGTCCGGTGCGTGGGCGTTCAGCGTTGCTCTGCCTGATGACGCAGGTGAGATCGAACAGGTGGAGTCGGGTGCGACTATCACGATGGTGCAGACGAAAACGGCGAGTGTGTCGGGTGAGGGTTTCCAACCTGACACCCGGGTGGATATTTGGTTGTTCTCGGACCCCACGTTGCTCGGCAGTGTGATCGTCTCCGCCGATGGGTCATTCACCGGTGAGGTGTATGTGGATGCCCGGTATGCAACCCCCGGTGAGCACACGCTGCAGTTGCAGGGTGTTGCCGATGATGGGTTTATCAAGGCAGCGAATTTGGGTGTGGTGGTTCAAGAACCTGTTGAGTTCACCACGGAGAACGCCAGTGGACTGTTGTGGTGGGTGATTGGTGCGTTCCTGCTCGCCGTGGTGTTGATCGTGGTGTTATTGGCCCGGTCCCGACGAAACGCCTAGGTTCTTCATCGCAACGGTCTGGGGGCGGGGACCTTTGGTTCTCCGAAAACGTTCGTTTTCGTAACAACTACCAAGTGATCTCCCAACTCGCCAAAATTAAACCCTCAATATGTAAAGAATCTTGTTATTTTATCATTGACAAGTTAGCACCCTTCGTTTTATAGTCGTTGCATGACATCACAACGACTCGGATACGGCCGCGTATCCACTCTGGATCAGAACCTCGAAGCGCAAGCAGACGCTCTCAAAAACGCTGGCGCACACAAAATCTTCATCGAGAAAATCACAGGCACTAAAGCCTCCCGACCAGAGCTCGACAAGCTACGAGAACAGATGCGAGAGGGGGACACCCTGGTCGTCACTCGGCTTGACCGTCTCGGCCGCTCAACCAAAGACCTCCTAGCTATTGCTTCTGAGTTGGAGGAAACAGGTGTGCAACTTGAGGTTTTGGAGCAGAACATCAACACGAAGACTGCCGAAGGAAAGTTGTTTTTTACCCTGATTGCTGCTTTTGCCCAATTTGAGCACGACCTCATGGTGGCCCGAACCAAAGACGGCCTCGCAGCTGCTCGGGCCAGGGGAAGGCTAGGTGGCCGGAAGCCAAAGCTCACAGAGGCTCAAAAGAAACAAGTGAAAAAGCTCTACGACGAACGAGACCTAACAGTCAGGGAAATTGCGGCCATGTTCCACATCACTGCTCCGACTGTTTACCGGGCGCTCGAATCTGCCTGACCACAGACCAACACGAGCGGCCGGAGAAGTAAGGCTGTGGATAACCAGAGCGAGTACCTCTGGTCTTCTGGGATAAATGCCCTATGGACCCAATAGTCGCCCCAAACTGCCCAAACTGTCTTATGCGCTGCCAGCTCGATGAGCTCGGTTACTTGTGCGGAGAGTGTCGAATCTCGTTGCCGTTTTGCGAGTTTGAGTTCTAACTCGGCAATCGGCGACCTTGTGGCTTATTTTGGTGTGGGGCCAACGCCGGAAGAGAAAGCGGAGCTTTACAACAAAGAATCTGATTGAGGATTATGGTTTTCATCCTCTTCCCAACCTTTTCTATCGATGGACTGAATTTTTCCATGTTCCCAAGCGGGTCTCTAGGACTCGAGCGCCAGGTCCGCCGGGTCCGCCAATTTGCTTTGTTGCCAGGTCCTCAACAGCGTCAGATCGACGAAGATTCTCCCCAGCTCTCAGATGAGTCCGTTAGCCCTAGGAGGACCGGCCACCCGTCGTCAGCCACAATAGGTCGCTAAAGGCGGCATCCTTTGCGTGATCGTGATCACAGGCGAAATGATTTGCTCGAATGTCTTCAGCAACATTGTCAACCTTCGCCTTGATGGCAGCCACGAGGTGAGGGCTCACGGGATCGTTTGTCGACTTGCCCTGAACATCAAGGTTCAGAATCTGAATGCGATCGGCGTTAAGCCCGGTGAGCTGTTGATAGCCAAGCGCATAAATCGATAGTTGGTCTTTTGTCGCACTCTCTGACTGCGAATCCTTGGTGGACTTGAAGTCGACGATTGCGGTCTCACCAGTTTCGAGTGACTTGATCAGATCGATTCGACCGTTGACGGTCACGCCAGGAGAAATCTCGACCTCGATGACCTTCTCGGAGTGGATTGTTTGAGCGAGATCTGCACCGTGCCGGTCGAAGTAGCGCTCGACGGCATCTACCGCTGCACGTCGAAGCTCCACTCTGAGCTTAGGGTAGGCATAAGGAGTGTGCAGGTGTCGATCTACAAGCGCCTCCGCTTCTGACCGGTGAGGAACATCGCCTGCGAGCGCCCTTTTGTGCATCTCGGCTAGCGCGTCATGGAGTCCTTTGCCGTAACCGAGTGCCTCATGAATCGGCGGATTGAAGCCGTACATGAATCGAAGCTTGAACTGGTAGGGACATTCGATTAGGTACTTCAGTTCGGAAAAAGAAACCGCGATGTTCGGGATGTCTTGCTCGGGCGTCGGATCGAGTCGATTAGTCGGTGGAAGTCCCTCGTCAGAGGTGGACATCCAAGTTGACGCGGTGCAGTGTAGGTAGAAATCAGAGGCTCGTCGATACATGGCTGATTCGCCTGGAGCGTAGGTGCAATAAAGGTATTTTTGTGCTCTTGTCACCGCGACGTAGAACAGTCGAGTCTCGTCCGACAGGTTCGTCTTGTATCGGGCGCCGTTTGGAACCGCCTCCAGCGGAACGATGTGAGGAATCGTTTGCGTGCCACCGGGCGCCTTCATCGGGAAGCGGTTGGCGCGAAGAAACGGCAGGAACACTGCCGGCCATTGAAGACCCTTGGCGCGGTGAACTGTGGAGATGACCACGGCATCGGGCGCTACGTAGCCGGCATCTTCGTCAGACTCCTCGTAGACGCTCGGGGCTTGGTAGGTAAGGAATCCGTCGAAGGATTGATACTTGCTCGCCGGGTCAGAAGAGAAGTGGATTGCTTCGAAATCGGAAATCACCTGCGAGAACTTGCCTAGCTGGTACATGACCAGTTCGGCTCGTCTCGGGTCTGTCGGAGCAATCGTTCCCTCATGAAGGTCGAGCACTTCCATGAACCGCAGGAAGAGCCGCTGAATGTTGTAGACGCCCCACGCGCTGCTCCTAGTGAAGTCCGCGCCGTCATCGAGAACCTTCATCGCGTCAAGCCAGCGCGAGGAATCGGGAACGAGCTTTGCCTGATCCCACAGCTGACGCAAATCAGGTTCGTCAATCTTCCCGACCAAGTAGCGAAAAATCCCCACACACGCCTGAATTTCGATCCCATCGAAGAGTCGCGCAAGACCTTTGATGATGAACGGAACACCCCGTCGACGGAACTCGTCCACCAGTGCGTCAGCGTCCTTCACCGACCGGAATAGGACAGCGCAGTCAGACCACGACAGGCCCCGCAGTGTGCTGTCAGGGCGATCTTGGAAAGGCACTCCCTGAAGGCCTTGAATCCGCTCGGCTATCCACGCCGCCTCGTCGTCGTCGTTCTCGAACTGCAGAGCGAGCATGTCGCCGCGTTCCCAAGTCTGGTGAGATGCGTCGAGCATCTTCTTCGGTAGCCTCTCGACAGAGTCAAGCCTCTCGGCCACGGAACGGCCGAGCTCCACAATTCCCTTCGATGAGCGGAAGTTCTCTTCGAGTCGGATCGATCGGGCGCCCGAGTATCGCGAGGCAAAGTCGATGATGTTCCGCACTTCGGATCCGCGCCATTGATAAATCGTTTGGTCGTCATCACCAACGACGCAGAGGTTCGCGCCAAAGTGCACGAGTCGTTGCACGAGCTTCTCTTGAAGCGGATTGACGTCTTGGTACTCGTCAACGATTACAAATTTGACATCGCGCTCTATGTGGTCCCGCAGAGACTGCTCTGCGGTGTCGAGAGTCAGGCCGACCTGGGATCGCTCCAGAAACCGGACGGCCTCGACCATCATCGACGTGTAGTCGAAATAGCGCTGCTCAATAAGCAGATTCTGATACGACGCGAGCGAAACTTTGACAGCGTCGGGAACGAGCCCGAAGGTAACGTCGTCTTCCTGGAGTACAGAGAGCGCGCCCTTGTAGTAGCGGGTGTCCTTGAACCGGGATAATGTGGTTACTTTTCCGCCGACGGTCTTCGTGCAAGTAGTAAGCCCAGACTTGACGCTCATCCGATCGATAAGCAGCTGCTGCGTAATGTCGGTGAGCACTCCGTACTTGAATGTCTCTGGGATAAAGGTCTGTAGCATGTCAAGGCAGTAGCCGTGCATGGTGCCGACGTACATCTCGGCCATGCCTACTATGTCGGGAATCGCCGCGCCTACCGTGCGATAGATGCGCTCCTTGAGCTCTGCCGCGGCCTTATCCGTGAACGTGAAAGCTACAACGTTCCTTGGCTGGACACCCGGTTGCTGAAGGATGTTTGCGATCCGTTGCGCGAGAACCTCTGTCTTCCCAGATCCGGCGCAAGCGATGAGCTGCAGGGGCTTCGACATTTCCGATATCGCCTCCGCCTGGGCAGGGGTGAATAGGATTTTGGGCGGCATTGTCACGCGTACTGTTTCCCATGGGCGGCGAAGATTTCGGCTGCGGAACGCTTCTCGTTGACGACCGAGTCTCGGACTAACTCGTCCTTTAGGTCGAGGACGCGCAGTTCCCCGCCTGTCCCGTTTGCAATTGAGTCAATCCGATGAAAGTCACTCGCGTGCATCCTCGCGTACTCGGCGAGGCCCCTGAGCTTCACTAACGCGTCATCCAGGTGGGTGCCGTGAGGGTCGATGATTGAAGGTTTGACCTCACCGTTCACGTCGTTGAAGAAGATGAAGTCCGGATGCATCGCGCGCCAATTACCTACAGCGTCACGGTACGTGACGCCCAGAGAATCGGCGGAGGAGACCGAGGGATTCCGGTACCAGCCGACACAATTTAGACGCGCAATCTCCTTCTGAATGACCGTTTTCTCCCAGTCGTTGAGCTTCGTGATCGGGTACCAGCCGGCCTCGTCCGACATCAAATGCTTATCCATCATTTCCGCGTCTCGCATTTGGTCACCCTCGAGCTCTTTGAAGTCGGCCATGCGATTTCGTGGCCGCTGGAGCGGCTGCAACTGCGGTTCTACAGCCTGTGCTCGGATTTCGTCGTAGACCTCTCGTCGATTGTCAGAGAGCCCGAGAATTGCGACACGCTGTTTCGCGAACCACTCGTCGACGATGTCCTTCGCTGCAAGGTCCACTTTCTCTCGCACGATCGCGATCGTCGCCAGTGCAGCCGCCCTCACGTAAGCGCCGCGCAGCCCATCGTCGCCCGCTTCTGGGTCGTCTTCGCCCGCGAGATGGTCGACGTAGGACTGCGCAATGTCTGCGCCGAACGCACGCTTCGCGTCCTCGAACGCGACACGGATCGCACGCTCGTCCGCCCGAATCGTGAAGTCGGCGTACGTCAGTTTGTCTCCTCCGAATCGTCCCGCAATCGACATGCCGCGTACGGTGCGGACTTCGATCTCGGCGTTACGAAGTTGTCCGTCGTAGCGTTCGGCTAGGCCATCAAGGGCGATATGCAACTGCTTCTCGACCGACTTGATCGCTCCACCCTTCAGACCGTCGGCGGAGAGCGCTTGGGCGAGGCTCACCAGTTGCTTGACTGGCCTTGCACCGCGCTGGGGCACTACGTATGACGGCAACGCGTCAAGACAGTCCCAAACGGCCTCGGGGAGATGCGGATTTGGCTCGAGTTCGCGCCCGTCGAGCAAAACCTCTATCGTTGGCCCACCGGGCATCTCGTCGATGAGGCCGGTGAGAAATCTGGCAACATTCCCCGCGGTGGTGCGGTCGAAGTGCGGCAGGATGCAGTCGACGGAGTTAAGGCGTTCGTCGCCGGGGATCCGACGCGCGAGTGGAGTACGAACCATCCTGCCGAGGAGCTGCGCGATGTGGGTGTGGTCTCTAGCCGGCCGGAACGACAACAGAACCTCAGCACGCGGGCAGTCCCAGCCGGTCGAAATCGCATCCTTTGCAATGAGGACCCGAACGTGGGTCGTCTCTTGAACTCGCTGTGGTTCTATCCAGTCGACATCCCACGAGCCAAAGGAGACCGTCTTGTGGTCACCGAGCACGTGACGCACCTGCATCGAGCTAATGTCGTCGAGGTCGGCGGCGATCGTGTCGAGCCAGAGGCCGACCTTGTCAAGGTGCTCTTCGGCAGCGTCGTTCGGGATCTGCATGACAAGAAGCGGTACGACGGCGTCGGGCGCTTTCTCGCTGGGAAGCTTGGCCTGAGTCTCGAGGTACCTCCCCCAACGACGGGCTGAGTCCTTGAGCTTCTTTGCGGCGTGAGTTGCCAGCGCGGTCTCAAGATTGCCAGCTTCGGCGGGGATGTCAAGAACAATCTTGTCTTTGATTAGACCGGATGCTTGCACGCGGACCGGGTCGACAGTGACGGCTGGCAACTGTTCCCGTTCGAGGGCGAGGTCTGCTTCGCTCATCGACTCGTCGAAGTGCTTGCTCGTTGCGGAGATTCCCCACACGACCGGGATGGGCAATCCTGTCTCAATGCCGTCGACGAGGCCCTTCACTATCGTCGGTTTGTCCTTGCTCACCCTTGTGTTGAAGCCGCGGTGCGCCTCGTCGATCACAAGGTAGACAGTTAGTTCCTTATTGTTGATCGTGTTCGCAAGCGTCTCCCAGATCGTCCAAGCAAGGTCATCAGGCGCCAGAAAGGACGACTGCCCGGTCTCCTCCACAGCGCGAGCTCGGGCACCTTTCTGGGTGAGGCGGGAGTTCGCGGTGAGCTTTCCAGTGTTCAAGAAGTACACCTTGCCCGCCTCGAGCTGGGGCATAGAGAACGGATACTCGATCGTCACGAGCCGGCTGTACTCAAGCTTCTCGGATGCTTGCATGAGGCGCATGCGGGTCTGTTGGTTCAGGTTCGGGTCGTCCGAAAACCAAATGACGACCGCGCCTGGGTCGGGGTCGAAATCGAGCTCGTCGTTACCGAAAAACAGCGCCTCAATCGCTCCGGCTGCCATTACGGTCTTTCCGGCGCCCGTCGTCGCGGTGAGCGTGAAGGACGTCTCCTTGTGGTCCTCGTGGTACCTCTTCTTGGCGCGCTCTAGGTTGTCAAGCACCTGTGTGACCGCGTCGCGTTGATAGTCCTTCAGTGAGAATTTCATCGCACTCTCCGCATCGCGTCGATCTCGAAGTTTGAAAGGTAGGACTGGTAGAGACGAACGGGCTCGACGCCGTTGGGCAAGTCGCGGATCACTGCTTCAAATAACCGATCTTCATCTGTGACGATGTACGCGATACGCGCGGCTGGTGCAGCGTTCATCGCCTTGATGAATTTGTCGGTGCTGTCCAGATTTTCAAGCACCCCGTAGGTGTCAGCGACGTCCCACCCATTGACGATTGAGTCGATTCGTCTTCCGCGCGACCCGGCGCGTAGCCATAGGAAGGGGGCGATCATCGAGAACTCTCGATTCGATTGAACTCGCATCGGGGCCTCGTAAGTGAGCGTAAAGAACTCTGCATTCTCCTCGAAACCGTCCGACATTGGGAATTCGTCGGTGAACTTGTAATCACCCTTGATTGGGTCACCCTCGTGAGTTCTCCCGGTGATGGCGGCTTGGATTCGCGGCTTCGTTATGTACTCGCAAATCCCCCATCGCTCCCATTCCGGGTCGCCTGGCCCCAAACCTTCAGAACGCAGGCCTTTCTGCTCGTCCGCCGATACCTCGTTGTTGGTAACCGAGATGGAGACGCGATTTCCACCGTCTTGCTTATTCAGACGCATAACGGCGTGGGCGGTGGTTCCAGAACCAGCGAAGAAGTCAACGACGGTAGCATTCGGCTTGGAGCCCACCCCGAACCGGATGGCATCTTCAACTGCATAGAGAGATTTGGGAAACGGAAACCGACGCCCTGGTATCAACGAGCCCAACAGGTCACTGCCATGCTTACCTGCATTGTGCGAGGGACGGTTCCACACGGTCTTGGCTACTCGTCGGCGATTGGCGTCCCCCTCAGCCAATACTTGGCCTCGATCACCGATCCCGGACAGTTTGATGTCCCCTGATTCGATCCGCGCGATAGTCCCGCCGAGAAGGTACTTCAGTGACCAGGTCCCACGGGTGGAGTCCTCGGATGCCACGTAGGCATAGCCCTTTGGGATGAGCTCACGCAGCGCCCGTGCATCCCGGCGCCACATGCCAAGGCTCCCATCAGATCTAACCGGCCAGGCAACGGGGTTGCCGTCGATCTCAGTTGGCCGCTCGGAATCTGGGCCGGTTAGTGGTTCGCCGATGTGAGCGATTCGAAACGCTGTGCGGTCTATGACGATCGGGTAGCAAAGGTTAGGTCGTGCGGATCGCGTGTTGCCGACTCCGCTCCGAAGGAACGACTCCCAGCTCAATCCACCCGCAATTCGACCGTCGGAGCTGCTATCGGTTAGAAGGTTATCGATCCAACGGGTAGGGGTTGCTTCGCCCACGAACACATAGAAGACATACTCTTCTACCCGGGAAAAACCGTCCCCGGATGTGCCGCTGGGGTTGATGACCGAAGTAACCATCTGGATAGCTGATTCTGTGAACGTTTGCTGTAGTAGCAGCCCAAGCCTGAGGTACTCCTTCTCGTCGATTGTGACGATAAGTACTGAGTCAGCAGGGTTGAGTAGCTCCTTGGCTAGGAGCAGCCTTCTCTCCATGAAGGCGAGCCATTTTGAGTGGCGATATACATCATCTGCCTCAACGTAGTCGTTGTTGTACTTCCAGTCACGCGCCCCTGTGTTGTAAGGCGGGTCAATGTAAATTGCATCGACTTTTCCCCGGTGGGTGAACAGCAAAGCCTCTAGAGCGTGGAAATTTTCACCGTTGATGACCGTGTGGAAGGGTTTGTCGCTTCCACGTTCGACCTTCCCGGTCGAAACGAGGCCTGGATAAATTGGATCACGAAACTCTGCAACAACGACAAGATCCTCAATCGGTACCTCCCGGTTTTGATCGAGGTCATCTTTGGCGATCAGACTCGCAACCCTAGTTTTTCCTTTCGAGATGGAGTCCACAAGGAAAATGCGCTGGTTTTCGGTCTTTGGTAACTCTCCTCGCGGAGGAAGAATGTGAACCTTGTCGCCTTTGCGGACAGGTCGACCAGGAAGCTCTACTTGTTCGGGGGTGTGCCTCTCAAAGTTGAGACCAAAAGCTCGACGTTCGGAGAGAGCTCGAATCTCTCGAGATATTTCATCGGCAAGTGCGGGATTTTTTGCCTCGAGCTGCCGAATTAAATCGTTAATCCTCGCCATTAGCTCCTCCTTTCCACGTCCCGCTGTCAGAAATCAAGCTCAGGCGCTCTTCGACTTAAAATTCCTCTTCATCCCATCTATGAATCTACCGAAGTCCTGTGACATCGAAGAATGATGCAGCCAGTCCCAAGACCGACCTCATGGAATTGGACACTTTCTTCATGGGCAAAAAAGTGACGCCAATGGATCATGGTGTCTACTTTTCGGAGCAGTTTCCGGCAAGCGCCCCTCCCCGCCAATTCGCGGGAGAAGTTCTCCCTTTTCCAAACAACGGCCGACTCAGATTCTGCTCAGAGGACGAGAATTGTGGGTGAATCGAAAACCGTGGGCAGACTCGGCCCTCCAGATTGGATTTCCCTCGCCCCTCCGTGGAAGACATCCTCGATGGACGCCAGTAGCACCCAAAGGAACAATCTCGCCCCGCTGTAGACGGGCCTGAGGTTGAAGCTTGGGCGCTGAGCAACATCTCAAGAAGCTGGAAACTCTGGGGGAGGTATCTGCAGGCACTGCACGCCCTGCAGGCAGAAATCCATTTAATTTCTTTCTTGGAAAATCGTACCTAACCCCCAAACAGCGTGCAGTGCATGCAACCCGCCGTCGCACTAGGGGGCCTCCTCCTGTTCGACGATGAAGCGCATCCCGTACCAACAAACAGGTTGGGCAGAGGTAGTTTGATGGAAATCCGGAATGGCTGGTATTGACCGACCATCGGCTAGTGCGGTCCGGCCCACCCTCGAACGGTACTGCTTGAGCTCGTCTTTGGCCTCAAAAGCAGCTTTGAGTTGCGCGGCCCTCCAAGGCGAGAAACCCCGAGCCAGCAGGAAATGGTTAAAAGCAGCCAAGAGCTCCACACTCGCCACATACGAGTCCTTACTCGGAACCAGGTACTCTTCGAAGAACGCTCCGAGAGTGTCTGCCTCTTTCTCCCAGCCATCCCTTGTCTCCGCTATCTTGCCAGGCTCAGGTGGCATCTGGCGGCCATTCTCAAACCATCTGTGTGCACCCTCAACGGCCCAAGCTAGGATCGCTTCGTGCTGCCCTTCTGCGCCTTCCATGAGCCGCTCTCTCAAGCCATGGTCCTTCCTGATGTGGTGAGGGGCAGTAGGCGTGTCCACATACTCCCTCTCAAAGGGGAATAGTCGAATCCGACGCTTTACTGCGTTGTCCAAGTATTCGAACTCCAAGTGGTGGTTGGTCGTCACAAACACAGTGTGGCTTGAAGTCCATTCAACGTTGTCTTGCCTCACGTACCGGGCAGACATTTTTCGTCCTGTTAGGTCTTTCAACTGCTTGTCTGTGATGAAAGACTGCGGTAGCTCCTCGACTACAGCAATACGGGCTCCGAAGAGCTGCATTTTCTCGGTGGGATGGTCGAACTTGTTGCCTGCCAACAACTTCTCGGAGACAAGCTTCGCAAAATCACCAAAGGTCCCCAAAATTGCCAGCACAATTGTGCTCTTTCCGTTGGAGGCCCTCGGGCCAAGGAAGAAGTTAACGCGGTCATCTAGAGGTGAATATCCCGTTGCGCCCTGGCCCACGGCAACCTGGAGGTAATCCGCGACTTCCGGGGATAGAGCATCCAGTGCGGCAACCCAATCCGGGTGTGTTGCTTCGGAACGGTAATCGGTCGGAAGCACTTTGGTGAACCCATAGCGCCGATCATGTGGCAGGAGTTCCTGAGTTCTCAGGTCAACCACCCCATTTCTCAAGTTGAGTAGGTGGGGCATATTTTCGAAGAACTGTGGCTTAGTGAAGACCTCGGTCTCCAGCTGCGACACCAACGCTTTTAGACTTGCAGAGGTCAGCCTCCGGTTAATCGCCTGCAATAACTCCACAGCGGCCCCCGTCACTCTCAGGTGGTTACCAATGGCCTCTAATTGAGAGGAAAGCTCTTTCCTGACTTCGCGCTCATCAACCTGTTGCCATACGGTTCCATCCCACTTAAACCACCCAAGCGCGGGAGTAAACTTCAGGTCACCGTCGAAGTAGCTTTGGCCGAAATATTTTGCTAGCTGTGTGTCGTTTAGGGATTCTTTGTTGAATCCTTCGGGGAGGTTCGCGGCGTAAGGACCTGGTACCTGTAGTTCAGAGGACATCTCCACCACTCCCATCACGAGCCGACAGCCCTGCAACAAAGCTGCGGAGATACTCCAGTGACGAACGCTTTTGCTGCCAGGAGTCAGTTGCGACCCAGCGGACGATGTTGTCCCATTCTGTGTCAGGATCGGATTCGTTGGTCTCGGAGAAGTACTTTTCTTTCAAGACATCCAACACCAGGCCGACACCCCGCTCCTCGAAGGTGAAGCTCAAACGCCCCACCTTCAATACGAACCAAAAAAGCTCCTCATGGCCGATGTGTGGGCAGCTAACAACTTCTTCGAGGAGCTGCTCCGCCTGGTCACCTAGTTCGTCTCGGTTCAAAGCCTGCTCCCACTCAGAAGGGGGCCCCTCAAGGAGTGCCCTGGGCCCATCCGTCGCCCGGAAACCTGTCTTCCGAGCAAGGAATGAATCCCAAGTGGCGGGCAGCAGGGGCAGCTCAGCAATAGGGGGTGGCCCCTCATTGCTCAGAGATTCACCACTAAATCCGTACCACTGGTATTGCTGACGAGTATCGGGGTGCAATGATGGGAAAACCACCGCGTATCGATGAAACTTGTGGACAACGTCGATGTCTTGAGCGGCCTTACTGCGGCGCGGGAGGTCCTGCTCCACCCGATACATATAGATTCTGCTCCTAGATTCCTGCCCTCTGGAGGTGGACGAAATTGTCCTCGGCAACGGGCCTAGCTCAGCTTCGAGCTCGTGAAGCTGGATATCGCCTGTCTTTCCGTCGTAACAGTCGACATCGATTCCCAGCCAACCGTCAGCACGCAAAGCAGTGTGTGCTTTAGGGAAACTTGCCATCCACTCCTCGACTTTTTGGGGAGTTACAACTCCGTTATAGCCAGTTGCTTCAGCAACTAAGAGTCGCTTGCCTCGCACTGGCAAGGGCATGTACCCCAAGTGCACATAGTGCGGTGCCGCGATCTCGTAAGAACCAAGCGGAAGGGGTTTGGGTCGGGGGACTGCGATTCCATCTCGGTCGTATTTCTCAGCCACGAGCGAGCCTCTCTAGTATGCGTGTCGCCCACACCGAGAGGTTCGTCAAACAATATTCTCTGTGGTTCATGCTCTGGCCCTCCTGGCTTCTGCGGTGGACTGCACAGGCAGGGCAAGCCCACGTTTATTCCGGGGGAGGAGACTCAGGTCTCTCACGACCGGTTGGGCAAGATGATGGAGGGCCTCCGGGGGAATTCGGTAGAGCCTCCCGGCAAGTTGATAAGCCTCAAGTTCTCCTGTGCGAATCCA
>Ga0209138_1002242_pt1 | contig 15104 bp, 8 predicted proteins | sample SaaInl3SG_22_DNA_FD_184645 | JGI IMG/M metagenome (GOLD analysis project Ga0209138, IMG submission 184645) | Marine microbial communities from expanding oxygen minimum zones in the Saanich Inlet - ESP_153SG_22_DNA (SPAdes) (version 2) | ecosystem: Environmental > Aquatic > Marine > Intertidal...
ATTGTACAATTAGGCTTAATATCCTAAATTTGCGCCCTTAGATTAAAGGTCGCGTAGCTCAGCTGGATAGAGCATCTGCCTTCTAAGCAGACGGTCATAGGTTCGAATCCTATCGCGATCACTTAAGAATCAAAAAAAGCTGGACCCGAAAGGGTACCAGTTTTTTTATGTCCTGTTGCGACGCAAGCTGGGTTGCAAGAGCAAGAGGACGTAAAAAAACTTAGGCTGCGTTAGCAGTAGCTTTTTTTTGATTTAGACTACGGAGCGCAATAGGAAAACCGAAGGTAATCCTATCGCGATCACATTTTTATTTAAGAGGGTTACAGAAGATAGAGGATGTTTTTGTTTGAAGTGATTTGATTTCGTTTGTCTCCCTTATTTGAATCAGGGTTATTGGCAGTTACTACCCTTAAAACTCCTCTTAAAACATCATCACATATTCTCCAAATGAATGAGGAGATTTCATTAGACGTAAGATCCGGGTAGGATATAATTCGTCGGGATCTCTGCGGACAAATTATTTTGTGGAGATAGGGATAGACCAACACAGCACTTCAGAATTATAATAAATGCAATTAATTTTTTCATGATTTAAAATTTTGATTTCTATAAACTTCCAATTCAAAACATTGTTTCACGAATTAAGAGGATGACTTCTTAGAGACTATTAGATTTCTATGCATTTTGAACATAAACTTAACCTTCTCCTTTACAGCTCATCTTGTTGTTCATTTTATTAATTAGACTACTTTTTATCTATTCTAACATCTATTTCGTTAAAATCTTTTTCAAAGTTCGATTTAGCTTTATTTACATCGTATGAGATTAAAAAAGAAGTAGTTAAAGCAATTATTGAAATCATTAGAATCTTCATATTTGTTAAACAATTCAACAAAAAAACCATTATTACAAGGTTTACCGTGAAAGAAATTAAATAGTTCACAAGGAAATCCTTTCGGTTCTCGGTAGTTCCAACCTTCCTACCCAACTTATACCTGTTCATTACAACCCTCTTTCTACCCATCGCTCTAATTCTTAGAGTGAACTTTTAGCGCAAGTAAATTGTTAGGAGATAATTAACTGTGATGTTTTTGGTAACACTTAACCGACAATCGAACGACTTAGCAGTTTTGCCAGAATAATAGTGGTTAAGAGGTAATGAGATTCCAAATGGGGTTCTTACTCTTCTTTTCAAGTTGGAGAGAAATATTCATAATCCCCTGAGATGAAAAGATTTGATTTTGGGGAGTAATATGGGGAGTAGTGCCTATTACAAAAAAAATAACCCCTTGAAAATCAAGGGGTTTTAATTAAAAAAGTCGGGGTGGCAGGATTCGAACCTGCGACCTCCTGCTCCCAAAGCAGGCGCGATGACCGGGCTACGCTACACCCCGAAGTATTGAGCGGAGAGACTGGGACTCGAACCCAGGCAGCACTTACGCGCTGACAGATTAGCAATCTGCTCCGTTACCACTCCGGCACCTCTCCAATCTGATTTAACCTTTGGTATAAAGGTGGGCGCAAAAATATTGTTTAAGGTCGATTCTAACAAGAAAAAAAGAGAGAATTTTTACTATTCTGGATATTCTACCCGAACATGGTAAATATTGGTCAATTTTTTCTTGAGAACAGCTTTAATAATTTCAATTTCTTTGAGAGTAATCGTTGCAGCCGAGTATTGTCCGCCTTCTAGTTGTCCAGAGATAATGCGCTCCACAAATTGGTCTAAAGTTGGATAATCGGGTTGCTTCAAACTTTTACTGGCAGCCTCAACGGCATCACACATCATTAAAATAGCCGTTTCCTTTGAGAAAGGGATAGGACCTGGGTATCTAAAATCTTTCTCATTTGCTTCTCCCTCCTCTTCAAGTTGCTTTTTGTAGAAATAATACACAAGACTATTACCATGGTGGGTTCGGATAAAATCAATCACCCGATCAGGAAGGTTATTTTTTCTAGCAATTTCAATTCCTTGAATAACGTGCCGTCGTATAATATGAGCACTTTCTGTAGGAGTTAGATCTTCATGAGGGTTTGCACCTTGTATTTGATTTTCAGTGAAAAACTCAGGAGCAGATAGCTTACCTATATCATGATGAAGAGCCCCAACTCTAAGTAAAAGACTATTCGCCCCTACGGCATTAGCTGCGGCTTCACAAAGGTTGGCCACTTGCAATGAATGGTTAAAAGTTCCCGGTGCCTTCTCAGACAACTCTTTTAATAGCTTTGAGTTGGTGTCTGAAAGTTCGAGAAGAGATACATCTGATACTAAGCTAAAGAGCTTCTCATAGAGATAAATTAACGGCTGAGAAAACAGCGTTAGCATTCCATTCAAAACGAATAAAATAAGTACCCAGAGGTCTATGGCTAAAATAACTCCACCCCTTAATCCATGAAACGCTACATAAGAAATGATGTATACTAGAGTAACAAAGAAAGCAGCAGCAAATAAATTGGTTCGCTTATGTAATTCATCAGAACCAAGCATGACTACAATACCTGCAGAAATTTGTAAAAACAAAAATTCGTAGGCATTAGGAAGCACCATTCCTAAAATCAATAGAGTCATCAGATGCACAAAAAGCGCTAACCTCGCGTCAAAGAAATTCTTTAAAACCAGGGGTAAAATTGAAAGGGGCGCTAAATAAACGAATCGCTCATCAATTTTCGTCAGTAAGAGCACCAACGAAACCATCAATAAAATATTAATAAAAATAAAGGTTAATTGATTCGTGTTTTGATAAATATCCAGACGATACCTTTTCAAATAAAGCAGTAGCAATAACAATAATAGAGCAATCAAAATCCCGTAAGCTCCGAGAAGGTAATAAGTATTCGATTCTTGCCACTGTTCTGACTGATATTGTGTTCGAAGTGATTCGATAATTTGAAAAGTTGCATCGTCAATTACCTCACCTTTAGCAATGATTAGTTTACCTTCAAAGACAATTCCTCTAGTAAGAGACAATTGGCTAAGCTGTGCCTGAAATGCATTTTCGGTAAGAGCTTCTTCTAAAAATAAATTTGGACGTATACTTTGAATTAGAATGGTCTTTAGAGGTTCTATGACTGACGACTCCACTCCTTTCAATTCAAGACGATTCGCGCGCTCTTTCAAATTCTCGGTACCTAGTAATTTATCCGATGCTATTGTTTCGGCTTGATTGTTTTTTACCACCTTAATTCGATCTGAAGGAAAGGCACCTTTGATTACTCCGTTCTTATAAATCGCATCAAAGGCTAGTTCTAAGGATTCTAGCCACAAATTGAACCTACCATTACCAATAGATGCTTTTGGAAAAATCGATTCAAGACGCTCAGGCAAAAAAGACCGTTCGGTGGTTACTATTTCATTATCATAACGGTAATAGAAGGTCTTATCTGCTAATAAAGCATCTCGCTCTTCTTGAATCTGAGTGTCTGTTTTTCGGATTTCAAAATCAAAAGGAGCATACAGGTTCTCATAATTCCAAGGTCTTCCCTTGGTGTACTGAAAATTAAATGTCCTTTGGGAGGGAAAAATCCAAAGCAAAAAGGCGACCGCAGCAACGTGCAGTAACACGGTAAATAAAAAAGTTCGGCGCTTTTGAACCTGGTGATGAGATGCGGACATAATGATGGTCAAGTATTCTTCAAAAATAGAAAATATTGTTTTTTAGTATTTTCGTATCCCAAACGATTTCTCTATCCATTGAAACAGACTCACGGCATTTGCGGACTAAGTGTTATTAATGTTTATAAAACACCAAGCGAGTCAAGCGAAATCGTTAATCAGCTATTATACGGGGACCACTTTACGCTGATTGAGGTTAAAAAATTCTGGTCTAAGATCAGATTTGAATACGACGAATCTACTGGATACATTTTAAACAGTCTTTACGCTACTATCGATTCAGATTTAGCCAAAGAGCTCGATGATTTTTCTAAAGCAGTATACAACAGGCATCTGACGAACTATGCACTTCTAGAAAATCAACAACTGCTACCTATTCTAATTGGATCCAGAATGGATATTATGTCAATTCTAGGACATGAAAACAAAGAAACAGAGGGACAAACCCCATCAAATTTAGTTGAAACCGCATTAAGATACACTTACGCACCCTATATGAAGGGAGGCAGATCTCCATTCGGAATAGATGCTGATGGGTTCACCCAAATTATCTACAAAACCGCACATAAATGGTTGCCCAGAAATCTTGAACAGCAAGCTAAAGAAGGAGTTCCACTTTCATTTTTAGAGGAAAGTACCCCGGGAGATCTTGCTTTTTTCGATGATGAAGAAGATCAATTAATTCACGTAGGCATTTTGTTAAAGAACAACTATATCATTCATGCGCATGGTTGCGTAAGAATTGATCGAATTGATCATACCGGTATTTTCAACCCCCACACTAATCAATACACTCATAAATTAAGAGTGATCAAAAGCCTCAACCAATAAAAAAAGCCCTCTTTTAGAGGGCCTTTAAAATGAGTTTTTTACTAAGAATTACTGTTGTAGCAATTCAAGAATACGCTTAAAGTTGGCGTTATCTCCTAGTGCTCCGTAAATATTCTTTAACTGATTAAGAAGCTCTTGATTTCCAGGAAGGTTCTCTAATGAAGCTTCAAGAACCTTAGCTCCTTCCATGAAGAACTCTTCTTTTTGCTTCTTAAGAGCATCGTACTTATCCAGATCAGAAGACTTGCTTGACATCGCTAGATCGTTCATTTGATCAACTAAAGAATTTCCTTCATTAATATAAGTCGTAGAAAGGTTCAAGGTCGCATTGATGTAAGTTGGGTCTATCTCAAGTGCACGATAGAAAGCAGCACGAGCCTCTTCCATATTGTTTTGCTCCATCGCAATTACTCCAATATTATATTGAAGATCAGGATTTGTTGGATCCATTGCAGAAGCTTCCTCCATTAAAGACTTAAATTTCTCAGGTTGGCCCATCGTATAATATAGGTTGGCCTTATTTAAAATAAGTGCTACATCTCCAGGATTTTGAGCAATGGCATCTTCGTAAGCAGCTAAAGCCTCCTCATTGCGCCCTTCTTGCTGGTAGATAAGTGCAATGTTCTTAACCACCTCAGAACGCTTAGATGGAGTCGTTTCGTCTTTAGGATCTTTGTGAGTTCCTGCTTTTACATAAAGGTCACGTGTAGCTTGGTCAAAATATTCTAACTCAGAAGAGGCAATATTGATAGCAGCAAAACGCTTTTCACTCCCGTCGTAGTTCATCTCCTTTAGACGAATGTAAATATCTAACGCTTTGTCATAATCTTTTGCATTAACCGCAGATCCGGCTGCATAGTAGAGATAAATAGTATCCTTAGGACTTAGGCGATAAGCTAAGTCTAGGTTATCTGCAGCAAGCGTATAGTCTGAGGTTTGCTGAGCTTCTACTGCCGCATTAACCAATTCATTAGAAATGGTTTTTAAAGCCTGATTAGCTTCTTCGATGTACTTTGATGCATTCATTGCAACAATCGCCTCATAGCTCTCGATAGCTGGAGTAAATTCTCCCTCACCCGCTTGAGCTAATTGAAGGCTCGCTTGACCATATAGCGCGTAAAAATCAGCTTTGGTCTTATCATCTGCAGATTTGGCAACCTCAGCGATTGGATTTAAGGCTTGAATCGCAGTAGCAGCATCTCCTTTTTTAAGAGCCTTAGAAGCTGCTTTTAATTCGTCTTTCTGTGCGTTAACAGCTAATACTGATAGCATTGAAGCCGCAACTAAAAAGTATTTTTTCATGTTTTTTTTAATTAATGGAGCGCAAGTTAGTTTTCTTCATTCGTATTACCAATAGATTCGTCTGTTGAATTAGTGGTTTCATCAACTTCGATATCTCTTACCTCATCTTCATCTACCATATCCTCCTCTTTGATCACTTTAGCAACAGCCGCAATCTCATCATCGGCGCGAAGGTTGATTACCTTCACTCCTTGTGTAGCTCTACCCATAACACGTAAATCCTCAATTGAAATTCGGATAGCAACCCCTGAGCGGTTAATAATCATCAGATCATCTGCATCAGTTACAGATTTAATAGCAACAAGGTTTCCGGTTTTTTCGGTAATTGTAAGCGTTTTAACACCCTTTCCTCCACGATTAGTAATGCGGTAGTCTTCAAGTTCAGAACGCTTACCATATCCCTTTTCAGATACCACTAGAATATTCTCTTCTAGGTTATTTACAGCGACCATACCGATTACTTCGTCCTTTTCATCCGCTAAAGTCACCCCACGCACTCCTGAAGCATTTCTTCCCATAGGTCGTGTTTTGCTCTCTTCGAAACGAATCGCCTTACCTGATTTAAGACCGAGGATTACTTGACTTGACCCGGTAGTTAGTTTAGCTTCTAGTAATTCATCTCCCTCACGAACGGTAATGGCGTTAATACCGCTCTGTCGAGGTCTCGAGTACTGTTCTAATACTGTCTTTTTAACCACCCCTTGTTTGGTTGCCATAATTACATAGTGGCTATTTACATAATCTTCATCCTTTAGATCTTGGGTACAGATCACCGCCTTGATACGATCTTCATTTTCGATTTGAAGCAAGTTTTGTATCGCTCTACCCTTAGAAGCTCTTGAGCCTTCTGGAATTTCAAAAACTCTCAACCAATAACATTTCCCGAACTGGGTAAAGAATAGCATGTATTGGTGGTTGGTTCCAACAAACAAATTTTCAAGGAAATCTTCATTTCGAGTAGCAGATGCTTTCTGACCTACTCCTCCTCTATTCTGAGTCTTGTATTCAGCTAGTGGAGTTCTCTTGATGTATCCTGCATGCGAAATAGTAATAACTACCTGCTCATCAGGAATCATATCTTCAATTCTAAAGTTTCCGCCAGAGTAATCAATTTGAGAGCGACGCTCATCACCGAATTTCGATCCGATTTCTTCGAGTTCTTCAACGATGATATCCATTCTGCGCTCTTCGCGAGCAAGAATATCCTTTAAATCGGCTATCGTAGCCATCAATTCTTCATACTCAGCGCGAAGCTTATCTTGCTCAAGACCTGTTAACTGGCGTAATCTCATTTCAACAATCGCCTTGGCCTGTGCCTCTGAAAGCTCGAAGGTTTGCATCAGCTTCTCTCGAGCCTCATCCACATTCGCTGAACCTCTGATGATAGCAATAACTTCATCAATATTATCAGAAGCAATGATTAATCCCTCAACGATGTGAGCTCGCTCTTCTGCTTTATTTAATTCAAATTGAGAACGGCGAATCACTACCTCATGACGATGCTCCACAAAATGATGGATCATGTCCTTTAGGTTTAGAAGCTGAGGACGCCCTTTAACAAGAGCAATATTATTTACGCTAAACGAAGACTGAAGTGCTGTGTACTTATAAAGCATGTTCAGAACAATATTCGGAATTGCGTCACGCTTTAGAACGTAGACTACCCTCATCCCGTTACGATCTGACTCATCTCTAATCGCAGAAATACCTTCAATCTTTTTGTCGTTAACCAGATCCCAGGTCTTCTTGATCATATCCGCCTTATTCACTTGATAAGGGATCTCTGTAACAACGATTGATTCTTTACCTTGAACCTCCTCGATCACCGCCTTACCTCGAATAACCACGCGACCTCTTCCTGTTTCAAAGGCTTCTTTAACCCCGTCATACCCGTAAATCGTGCCACCAGTTGGAAAGTCTGGGGCTTTAATGTACTGCATTAGACCCTCAATAGAAATGTCTCTATTTCGAACGTAAGCAATCGTCCCTTGAACTACCTCTGAAAGATTGTGAGGAGGCATATTCGTTGCCATACCCACCGCAATACCCGCAGCGCCATTAACTAAAAGGTTTGGTACTCTTGCAGGAAGCACTGTAGGCTCCTTGAGCGTATCGTCAAAGTTTAATTGATGGTCAACAGTATCCTTGTCAATGTCCGCAAGCATTTCTTCGGCAATCTTTCTCATCCTTGCCTCTGTATAACGCATCGCAGCTGGTGAATCACCATCAACAGAACCAAAGTTTCCCTGACCGTCAACGAGCATGTATCGCAGACTCCATTCTTGAGCCATACGAACCATAGTATCGTATACCGAAGTATCACCATGTGGGTGATATTTACCAAGTACTTCTCCTACAATTCTTGCTGATTTCTTGTATGCCGAGTTCGAGCGAACTCCGAGCTCATGCATTCCGTATAAAACGCGACGATGTACAGGTTTTAAACCATCCCTTACGTCGGGTAATGCTCTTGAAACAATAACAGACATCGAATAATCGATGTAAGCTGACTTCATTTCGTCTTCAATATTAATCGAAATGAGCTTTTCTCCTTCGTTCATTTATCTACAGTATTTGCTTATATATTAATAAGGCAATTTACGATTAATGACTCGTGTGATCGATGCATCTAAGAGGGTTTAATCAACTATTTATCAACAAACCTGAAAAGCTGTCAGGTGGATAACTCGGGGCACGAAAATTGAATATTGCTAATAAGATTTATTAATTTAGGGATTTAATCGCGGAAGTATGGACGATAATTTTTCACCTAGAGTTAAAGAGGTTCTCTCTCACTCTAAAGATGAAGCACTTCGATTGGGGCATGAATTTATTGGAACTGAACACTTGCTGTTAGGTATCCTGAAGGATGGTAGCGGAAAAGCGATCAGTATTCTTGATCAGCTCGATATCGATTTAGAACATCTCCGCAGAAAAGTAGAAATACTTAGCCCCAGTAATGCGGAAAGCTTGATCAGTAATGACAAGAAAAATTTACGATTAACTCGCCAGGCCGAACGCGCTATTAAAACGACTTTTCTAGAAGCCAAATTATTCCAAAGCACCACAATCAATACCGCTCATCTTTTACTCTGTATCCTTCGAAACGAAAACGATCCCACAACGCGCTTAATGCAAAAAATGAAAGTGGATTACGATACCGTCAAGGAGCAATTTAAGTCAATGATTACCCAAGATGAGGATTATCTCGATAGCCCGTCGGCAGATTCATTTTCAGAATCTTCTGACCTTCCTGAAGAAGAAAACACGTCAAACAAGTCTTCGAGCAATACAAAGAAGGGGGTAAAATCAAAGACCCCTGTTCTTGATAATTTTGGTAGAGATTTAACCAAGTTCGCAGAAGAGAACAAACTCGACCCTGTAATAGGTCGATCCAAAGAAATTGAACGAGTTTCTCAAATATTAAGCAGAAGAAAGAAGAACAATCCTCTACTTATCGGTGAACCCGGTGTAGGTAAAAGTGCTATTGCTGAAGGGCTCGCACTTCGTATTGTTCAAAAGAAAGTATCTCGAATCCTTTATAATAAAAGGGTCATTACACTTGATTTGGCATCTCTTGTAGCCGGTACGAAGTATCGAGGTCAATTTGAAGAGCGTATGAAAGCTGTGATGAATGAACTAGAGAAAAATAGAGACATCATTCTATTTATCGATGAAATTCATACCATTGTGGGTGCAGGAGGAGCAACGGGTAGTCTAGATGCCTCAAACATGTTTAAGCCTGCTCTTGCTCGTGGTGAGGTTCAGTGCATTGGAGCCACCACTCTTGATGAATATCGTCAACACATCGAAAAAGACGGAGCCCTAGAACGTCGTTTTCAAAAGGTTATTGTAGAGCCAACATCTATCGATGAGACTATTGAAATACTGCAAAATATTAGAGAGCGTTACGAAGATCACCACAATGTTCGCTATACTGATGAAGCACTATCTGCCTGCGTTAGTTTAACTAACCGCTACATTAGCGATCGTTTTCTCCCAGACAAGGCAATAGACGCTTTAGACGAGGCGGGATCTCGCGTCCACATTATCAACATGAATGTACCCAAGCAGATTCTTGAACTAGAAAAAAAGCTTGAAGATGTACGTGTACTTAAAAACGAAGTCGTCAAAAAACAGCGATATGAAGAAGCCGCTAAATTACGGGATGACGAGAAGCGCATAGAAAAAGAGTTAGAGGAGGCTCAGACTGCATGGGAAGAAGAAAGTAAGCAACACAGAGAGGTTGTAGATGCCGAGCAAGTAGCTGATGTGGTATCCATGATGAGCGGTATCCCTGTAACTAAAATCGCTACAGCAGAAAGCAATAAACTAGCAGAACTTCCCAATGTATTAAAGAAGAAATTAATCGGTCAAGATGCTGCAGTAGATAAAGTAGCACGTGCTATTCAGAGAAATAGAGCCGGTTTAAAAGATCCAAATAAACCCATCGGATCGTTTATATTTTTAGGTCAAACAGGCGTCGGTAAAACTCAGCTAACCAAGGTTTTAGCTAGAGAATTATTTGACAGCGAGGATGCGCTCATTCGAATTGATATGAGTGAGTATATGGAGAAGTTTGCTATTTCACGATTAGTCGGTGCACCTCCGGGATATGTCGGATATGAAGAAGGCGGACAGCTCACTGAAAAGGTGAGAAGAAAACCTTATGCTGTCATCCTTCTTGACGAAATAGAAAAGGCGCATCCAGACATTTTTAATATGCTCTTACAGGTCTTAGACGATGGATACCTAACCGATAGTCTAGGCCGTAAAATCGACTTTAGAAATACAATAATCATTATGACTTCGAACATTGGTGCGCGTCAAATTAAAGATTTCGGACAAGGGGTCGGGTTTGGAACTGCAGCCAAGAAAGCTCAAGAAGGGGATCATAATCGTGGTGTCATTGAAAAGGCCTTGAAAAAAGCTTTTGCGCCTGAGTTTTTGAATCGTATTGACGACGTTGTTGTGTTTAATGCCTTAGAAAAAGAGGATATCCATAAAATCATCGACATTGAGCTTAAGAAAGTCATTCATCGTATCGAAGATTTGGGCTACAAAATTGAGCTATCTAAAGAGGCGAAAGAATTCATCGCTGAGAAAGGGTTTGACAAACAATATGGTGCGCGTCCACTTAAAAGAGCGATCCAGAAGTATATCGAAGACTTGTTAGCCGAAGAGATTGTAAATAATCGTTTAACTGAGGGTGAACAAATAGTTCTAGATCTTGAAGATTCCAAAGAAGGTCTAATCGTTCAACGATCTACTACCACCGAAAGTGCCGATTAAACATTAAACAAAATGCAGCGTTTCGATAGATCTGCTGCAGAAGAGGTAATAATTCTAGATTCTAAATAGAATTATGTTAAAAAGAGTACAGGTTTCTGTGCTCTTTTTTTGTTTTGAAGTACTTTGCTCGCTTAGAATTCATCAATCATGATCGTATTAAAATTTGGAGGTAGTTCTGTAGCCGATTCAGAACGCCTTGACAAGGTGGTAAATATTATAAAATCCCATGCCGCGAACGACCAAGTAACGGTTGTTGTTTCAGCATTCGGAAACACCACTAATCTTTTAACTACGGCCCTTCAATCGGCTTCAATACAAGATAATAAATACTTAGATTCACTAGAAAGTGTCTTCAATAAGGTAGATGCAATTTCTGAAAGTCTTGAGCTTTCTGAGGCCACAAAAAAAGCAATTACTAGATATAAGGAGGAGCTTTCGAAAATGCTAGAGGGCGTCTTTTTAACTAGAGAGGCAGGGCCGCGAATTACCGATAAAATATTGGGGACAGGCGAACTTTTTTCTTCTTTGCTCCTAGTAGAAAAACTCAATAGCTCAGGAAGCAAGGCGATTTGGAAAAACTCTTACAATTTTATCAAAGTAAGTGACGAAAATGGTGAGAAAAAGGTGATACAAAAACCTTCTTATCGTTTGATGCAAAGTCTACTTCAACACCACGAGGTTGTTGTTCTTCCAGGTTTTATTGCAAGTACTGAAAATGGGGTTCCCACCACCTTAGGCCGAGGAGGATCTGATTTTTCAGCAGCACTTTATTCAGCAGGGCTAGAAGCAAGTAAGCTGTTCATATATACCGATGTAAGTGGAATTTACACAGCCGATCCAAGAGTCGTAAAACAAGCACGACCCGTTGAGCAACTTTCTTATCGCGAAGCTTTGGAGCTATCCCATTTCGGGGCTAAAGTATTGTACGCCCCATCGGTACAACCTGCCTTTGAAAAAAAGATTCCTATTTACATCAAGAATACCTTTGAGCCTGATGCCCAAGGAACTTTAATACAGGATCTTTCAACCGATAAGAATACAACTACCGTAAGTGGAATTACTCATTTAAAGTCGATTTCTTTAATTACCGTTGAGGGAGCCGGTATGATTGGACGTTTCGGATTCGCCAAACGTTTCTTCGAAGCCATTGGCAATGAAAGAATTAATATCATATTAATTACCCAGGCCTCATCAGAGTACTCATTGTGCGTAGCTGTAGCTACAGAAGATGCACACCGTGCAAAAGCGGTAATCGATCGAGAGTTTGCACTAGAGATCGAGACGCGCAGAATACAGCCGGGAACTGTAGTTTCTGATTTAAGTATCGTTGCGCTTGTAGGAGAGCAAATGAAGAGTCATACTGGAGTGAGCGGTAAGCTTTTTAGCAGTCTAGGAGCAAATAACATCAACATCGTAGCCATCGCCCAAGGTTCTTCAGAGCGAAACATTTCCTTTGTCATCGAACAAAAGAATGTCAAGAAAGCGTTGAATACTATTCATGAACGCTTCTTTGAACGTCAACGAAAGCAAGTAAATCTATTTGTTGCTGGTGTTGGAACCGTTGGTTCTCGCCTATTAAATATTCTCAACAATCAAAAGCAACATTTGCTCGAAAAACTATCGATTGACCTTCGCGTTGTGGGGATTAGCAACTCTAGAACAATGAGTTTCATACCAGGTGGGCATAACCTAGAAGATTGGAAAAAACCGCTCGAGTCAGGGAAGCCTGCAAGTATTGAGACCTTCATAAGCACCCTAACAGATCTCAATCTACGTAATAGTATTTTTATCGACAATACAGCGAGTGACCGCGTTGCTAACACCTATTATGAACTATTATCACAAGGGATTGGAGTCGTTACCTGTAATAAGATAGCCTGTTCTTCAGACTTAGATAATTACAAAACGTTACAAAAGGAGAGTATTCGAGGTCAAGTTCCTTTCTTCTATGAAACCAACGTTGGTGCAGGATTACCTATCATAGATACCCTTAAAAATCTAATTGATTCTGGAGATTCAGTAAACTCCATAACTGCGGTTCTTTCAGGAAGTTTAAATTTCATATTCGACACTTATAACGGGACTGAGTCTTTCGAATCGATTGTTCGACAGGCAATGACAGGAGGATACACAGAACCAGACCCAAGAATCGATCTCAGCGGTCTTGATGTAAAGAGAAAGCTGTTGATCTTGGCTCGAGAAAGTGGCTATCCTTTAGAAATTGAGGATATCAAAACGGCCCCTTTTCTGCCTGAAAAGGCTGCGAACTCGACCAGTATCGATGCGTTTTTAGATGCACTAAAAGAGAATGAATCTCATTTTCAATCGCTTTTTGATAATGCTAATAGCAAAGGAAATAAACTGAAGTTTGTGGCCGAGCTTTTTAAAGACGAAAATGATCAACTCATTGCCACAGTCGGGCTAAAGGCGGTCTCACCTGATTCAGATTACTACAACTTGTCAGGCAGTGACAATATTCTGATTCTATATACTGATCGATACCGATCTCAACCCCTTGTTATTAAAGGAGCTGGCGCCGGAGCAGATGTAACCGCTTCAGGTTTATTTGGAGACATTATTAGAGCAAGCAATCAACGATGAAAAACTCTATACGTATATGGTGTCCTGCGTCTGTAGCTAACATTAATGTTGGGTTTGATGCACTCGGATTTTGCCTTTCTGACGCCGGTGATGAAATTATTGCTGAACGTGTTAATCACCCTGGGGTTCATCTCGGAGAACTAAAAGGATTCCCTATCCCCGATAATCCCGAAGAAAATGTTGCCTATGTGGCAGCTGCCTCTGTTTACCGCGCTGCCCAAGAATTGAACATCGGGATTCGACTAAACATCGATAAAAGAATTAAGCCAGGTAGTGGAGTCGGGAGTAGTGCAGCAAGCGCCGTTGGAGCTGCTTTCGCTGTAAATGAGCTCCTCGGCAGACCATTTACCAAAGAAGAATTACTACCCTTTTGTATCGACGGTGAGGCAATCGCTAGTAAAACAAGACATGCTGATAATATTGCTCCTGCACTTTTAGGAGGATTTTGCTTGGTGGTCACTCAAGAAGATCATTTGGCAGTAAGTCTAGAAACCAATTTAGATCTACATTACGTAGTTGCGCATCAACAGATCGAGATTAAAACCTCTGCTTCAAGAACCGTAATACCCCAAGAAATCTCTCTAGAGACAGCGATCAAACAATGGAGTAATCTTGGAGGTTTTACCGCCGCTTTATTCAAAAACGATAAAGATTTACTTGCATATTGCGCGAAAGACTTTGTGGTAGAGACTCACCGAAAATCACAAATTCCTCACTTTGATGAATTGAAAGAATTGGCAGTGGCTAATGGGGCTTTAATTTTTGGGATCTCTGGATCAGGACCCTCGGTATTTGCCTTGTGTGAAAGTAATCAAACCGCTATGGCAGTAAAAGAATCCTTTGATAAGCTCTTAACGAAAAAAGAACATGACTACCACCTATATTCTGGCAGCGTAGATAAAAAGGGAGTTCATGAACTACTATAATTTAGGTTCACGTTCAATCGTCACTTCTTTTAGTGACGCTGTTATACAAGGAATCGCACCCGACCGATCACTCTATTTTCCAGAGCGAATTCCTCAACTTTCAGTCGATCTTTTAAAAAACATCGCGGATATTCCCCTCATTGAATTAGCGACAGAGGCAATGAACCCCTTTACTTCCCCTGATCTCACTAAAGAAGAGCTAAGATTAATTCTAGAAAACACCTTAGACTTTGAATTTCCGTTAGTAGAAATTGGTTCCCACTATACTTTAGAACTATTTCATGGCCCTACTCTAGCATTCAAGGATGTCGGTGCTCGATTTATGGCGCAGTGTCTAGGTAAATTCTCGAGGCAAAAAAACTGGAGTACCAAAACTACGGTTCTTGTAGCAACCTCAGGAGATACTGGCGGGGCTGTTGCCAACGGATTTCTGGGTGTTGAAGGTGTCGATGTGGTTATATTGTTTCCTGAAGGAAAAATAAGTGAGGTACAGGAACTTCAAATGACCACTTTAGGTCAAAACATCACCGCACTTGAAG
>Ga0209138_1002245_pt1 | contig 15087 bp, 12 predicted proteins | sample SaaInl3SG_22_DNA_FD_184645 | JGI IMG/M metagenome (GOLD analysis project Ga0209138, IMG submission 184645) | Marine microbial communities from expanding oxygen minimum zones in the Saanich Inlet - ESP_153SG_22_DNA (SPAdes) (version 2) | ecosystem: Environmental > Aquatic > Marine > Intertidal...
GCTGCGATACCCCTGTGGGAAGCACCGTCGATTTAGAGCGCGCGCGTTATAGCAACACGATTGGCGCTCCTCAATTGGCTACGGTATGGCGAGATCCTGATTTTGATGAGTCTCTCACGGCCTTCTATTATGTGCGCGTCATTGAGATCCCCCAGCCCCGCTGGCCCGCATACGACATGGCGTGGTTTGGTAACGAAGCACCAGAAGGAACGCAGCTCACGGTTCAAGACCGTGCGTACACCAGTCCCATTTGGTTCACTCCATCAGATCGCCCCTAACGTCTGGCCGCTTAGTGGTCGGGATCGCCGATAGCCGTCTCAAATAATTTCAGTATTCGGCGATACTGATCGAGCCAACTTTCCTCATAAATATAACCATGAGGCTCGAGCGGGTATGAAGCGAGCTCCCAGTTGGTTTTGCGGTGCTCGATAAGACGCTGGGCCAAGCGAACCGAGTCTTTGTAGAAAACATTGTCATCTAACATCCCATGGCTGATTAGCAAATGCCCAGACAAACCCTCAACAAACTCGATGGGCGAGCTGCGCCGGTGTGCTTCGGGATCGACCTCGGGCGTGTTTAATATGCGCGACGTGTAGCCATGGTTATAGTGTCGCCAATCGGTGACGGGGCGCAGAGCCGCACCCGCTGTGAACACGTCGGGGGCATTAAACATGGCCATGAAGGCCATAAATCCGCCGTAGGAGCCGCCATAGATACCGATACGCTTAGGGTCGGCATTGTGCTGATCCACCAAGTACCTGACGCCGTCGATGTAATCTTCGAGTTCGGGCTTGCCCATGTGCCGGTAGATCGCCGTGCGCCAGTCGCGACCGTACCCTTTACTGGCACGATAATCCATATCGAGAACATGGTAGCCTCGCTCAGTCAGTAAGTTGTGGAACATTTGCTCGCGAAAGTAATAGGGAAATTTGTGGTGAGTGTTTTGGGTATAGCCTGCGCCATGCACGAACATCACTGCCGGACGAGTTCCTTCGAATTTCGGGTTGGCGGGGTAAAACTTTGACCAGATAGGCTGCTCGGCGCCATGGGTAGACGGTACGCCCACGTAGGTCGGCATTTGCCAATCTAGTTCACGATAGGTATCCGTGCGTGTGTCGGTACTGCGCGATAAATCACCACTCACGACATCAACCACGGTCGCTTGCGCCGGTATGTAGCTGCTCGAATGGCGGACTAAAAGTTTTGGCTGTGTAGGGTGTAGCTGAAAACTTTCTACGCCTTTTAACTCAGTTATTTGGGTGTAGCTTCCAGAGTCCATTGCGAGACGATAAACGTCCCATTCGCTGGGATGCTCACGATTGCTGAGCGCATAGAGTGTTGTGCCGTCAGGACTAAACGCAACGTCGCGAACTTCGAATTCTCCTTCGGTTATGGGGTGGATTTCGCCAGTAGCCCCTGCTGTGTAGACGTGGGCATAACCGCTTTCCTCACTGATTAGCCAGATTGTGTCAGTGCCGGGTACCCAACCTACGTCATTGAGGTCCCAGCTTACCCACGCAGGGTTTTGATAGCGGTCTATCTCTTTCAAATCCAGATCTTCTGCCCTAACCCGGACGGTCCAGCGATCTTTGTGATCGAGTGCGATCGCCTGGATGATGAGTTCTGGCTTTTCGGGGTGCCAAACAAGATTATCGATTGATAGCGGGCGTAATGAGTCGGCGTTATGAACACTCAAGCCTTGCGCTTCTTTGAGCTCGGTCAGTGGATCGTCGTCGCGACCCGATAAAAAGGAAAGATCCAGCGTGTAGCGTTCTCGTGTATGCAGGTCTAATAACCACACTTGCTCGGGCGAAGGAGGATTCTTCCCGACCAACCGACGCACGTCCTCTACTTCGACATAGCCCGAACGGGTAACGTAGTGGGGCATTTTGTCGTCTTTGCCACCGGTATCACTGCTAGTTTGCACGGCCACTGCGAGCCACCGGCCATCGACTGATAGCTGTGATGAGTTGGCTTGATAGTCAGCACCGAGATACCAGGGTGCTGCCCCTAAATGCGCGCTAGCTTGCGAACGTTTAATCGCTTTTTCGTGGGCCAACTCTTGTTCCTTGCGCTGCTTTTCCAAGGTGGAGAAAAGCGCCAGCTGCTCAGCTTCCAGATCGTCGGCAGGTGTAAATGGCGGTGCCTCAAAACGCAAATCAGTGATTGGGTGCGCAGTTTCCCCAGTAACGTTAGTCCGCCACCATTGGCCTTGTGTGAGGAAAAAAATGGCCGCGCTGTCGCTACCAAAGTGAGCGCGCGTTACTGCTTCACGCCCAACATAGAGCGGTTTCAACACACCGGTTGTCAGCGAGCGCAGCATGAGCACACCCTCGTGAAGACTTATAAGCCATTGCCCGTTGGCACTTAACTGGGGTCTAGGACCGTCAATGAGGTAACTGTCGTCGGCGAGTTGTTCTGCCGCTGCTTGGCCTGCGCGCCAGCGATAAAGCTCGCGCATGTCATTGCCCTGCGCCTTAGTTTGGTAAACATAACTGTCATCGCCAAACTGCCACCAGGCAGCTTCTACGGGTGGACCGATCCAATCGGGATCCTGCATGATGGTTTCAAGACTTGGTGCCGAGTGCGCGAGCGCAGTGAACAATACGCTCACTGCGTACGCGGTTGTTTGTCGAAGTAACCCACCCATAATGACTAGCCCCTTACCCCAGTAGTCTTAAATCCAATTAGATCGAGCCTTATATTTCTGCTCATGTCGCGCGTAAATCGATATCACGGGCGCCGCTGTATGATCGTTATAGTTAGAATCACTGCGCGATATGACGGAACGTGAGATTGATCCGCTCGTCCACAACTTTTCTGCTGCGCGCAATCTGATGCTCCCAGTAAACCTGCGTCTCGCCGGCCATAACTAACAAAGAGCCATGTGGCAGTCGCGCAGAGCGCTTCTCTCGACTTTTCCTGTGTCGCAAGTCGAAGCGACGCATTTCTCCGAGACTGATCGATGCGATAACAGGTTTATCGCCAAGCTCTATCTCATTGTCGGCGTGCCAGCCCATGGCATCTTGCCCGTCTCGATAACGGTTTAGTAATACGCTGTTAAATCTCACTCCACACTCGCGCTCGCATAGCGCACGCAGGGCCAGCAAAGCCGGCGTCCATTGCTCCGCGATCAAGGTATCTCCGGAGTACCGATAACGTATGCCGGGATCGCCATGCCAGGCGATAAGACGCGGTTGAAGGTGGCGTTTGCCGTAAACCGTAATTGCTCGCTGTTCCCATTTAATAGTATCTGTAAGCTCGGCTAAGAAATGGTCGGCAGAGCCTTGATCGATGATTTGTGGATACAGGCGAACGTCGCCGCCGTCATTGGGCTCGATCAATTGTTGAGGGGCCTCAAAGCCATTATCGAATAAGGGTGTTTGCATCGGGGTTACGCTTGGCTGGCGTCATCGATGGGGACTAATGTCTTCCACGGCTTGAGTCGAAAGTGCCCGACGAAAAATGACTGGAAAATAACGATAACAAACCACGTCAAAAATGCAGGGAATCGGAGTTCGCGCATGAAGGAAAGATCAACGCCCAGCCAAATTGGATCGGTAGACGTTCCCTCAAGCGACATTTGCACTGAACAATGCTCCGATGCGCAGCCTCGAATAGTGTCAATAAATGCGGCGAGCTGCTCATAGATTTCCCAATAGCCGCTGATGCCGACCACAAGACTCATCAGCCATAGTATGAGCGCGTTGAAGGCTATCCAGGCTAAGGCATCGCTAATCGTTTGTTTCACGGGAAAGTTCTCATAGTGCGTTGAACAAGGAGGTAATCGGCTATATTTTTCTTGGCTAAGCGTACACTATTCACCTCATAAGACGTAACGTCGCCCTCGGGGCACCTTTTGCTGTGGTTCGACCAATGGCTGTGGTTCGACGAATTAACTGCACCAGCTGTTGTGAGGCGCTACACTCGAGGCTTAGCGCTTTTAACCTATGTACTGGAGGTCACACTTATGCCAATGCTCTCGATTAACGGTGAGACCGTAGACGTTGATGTTGATCCATCAACGCCCCTACTTTGGGTGTTGCGAGACCATCTAGATATGACGGGTACCAAGTACGGTTGTGGCATTGCCCAGTGTGGTGCCTGCACTATTCATATGGATGGTGTTGCAACACGCTGTTGCGTCTTACCTGTGAGTGCTGCGACGGGCAAAAAAATCACCACGATCGAGGGGCTATCTGCCAATGGTGATCACCCCGTGCAGCGCGCGTGGGTCGAACTGGATACACCTCAGTGCGGGTACTGTCAGCCGGGCATGATTATGGCAGCGGCGGCGCTTCTCAGTGAGACACCTCAGCCGACAGATAAGGATATCGATCAGCGCATTACCAATATTTGTCGTTGCGGCACGTTTGCCCGTGTACGCCAAGGTATTCACCGCGCCGCAGAGCTGGCGACGGAGGTAAAAGCGTGACTGCCAATATAAAGAAAAATACTGTGAGTGTGGACGTCAGCCGACGCCGCTTCGTTATTGGTAGTGCGACTGCCGCCGCGGGTTTTGCCGTAGGGATATCCCTGCCGCTAGGCGCGATACAGGCGGCCAGCACCCAAGATGCCTCCGAGGAAATCAACGCCTGGGTGGTTGTTAATGAAGACGACACCGTCATTGTCCGGGTTGCCCGTAGTGAAATGGGGCAGGGGACCCTGACGGGCTTGGTGCAGTTAGTGGCAGAAGAACTGGCCTGTGACTGGAGCAACGTTAGCTGGGAGTTCCCCTCGCCGGGACAGAGTCTTGCGCGTAAGCGACCTTGGGGTAGCTTCTCTACCGGCGGTAGTCGCGGCATCCGCGATAGTCATCAATATGTGCGCGAGGGCGGTGCTGTTGCCCGTGAGCTTTTAATAGCCGCAGCGGCGCAGACGTGGAATGTACCTCCGGCGGAGTGCTCCGCTGAAAATAGCCTTATTACGCACCTGCCCAGCGGTAAGAGTACTACCTTTGGATCGGTCGCAAGGCTCGCGGCAACGCTCGAGGCGCCGACTGAAGTCACTCTCAAAGATCCCGCCGATTGGACTATTGTCGGCAAACCAATGCCGCGACTTGATACCGCCGACAAGGTTACAGGAGCTCTGCGCTACGGGGCAGACCTTAAGTTGCCGGGCATGCTGCATGCCGCCATTCATGCCTGCCCAGTTCACGGTGGAAAACGCGTCGGCTTCGACGCTGATGTCGCCCGTTCAATGTCAGGTGTGCGACATGTTTTAGCTGTCAGCGATGATGCAGTAGCGGTCGTCGCCGATAGCTGGTGGCAGGCCAAACAAGCGCTCGCGACCGTAAAAATCGATTGGGATACCGGCGAGAACGGCAAGGTCGACAGCGACAGCATTACCGCTATTTTGAAAAAGGGCCTCGATGCCAACGACGCATTCGTCGGTAACAGTCGTGGAGAAACCTTGGATGTATTAAAGGATGCAGACACTGTTGTCTCGTCTGAGTACAGCTATCCGTTCCAGAATCACGCGCCGATGGAGCCCATGAATGCCACGGTGATCTGGACTGAAAAGTACTGCGAGGCGTGGGTGCCCACTCAAAACGGTGAGGCAGCGTTGGAGACCCTCGCTGACGCCGCAGGGCTGTTCCGTGATAATTGTGAGGTGCACAAATTAATCCTGGGTGGTGGTTTTGGGCGGCGAGGTAACCACGACTTCTTGGTTCAAGCAGCACAAATAGCCAAGCAGATCCCCGGCACGCCTATCAAGTTATTGTGGAGTCGCGAGGAAGATCAGCTTCGTGGCGTTTACCACCCCATTACACGCAGTCGTCTGACCGCCAAGCTAAATGATGAAGGCCTGCCAGAAGCGTTGCACATTCGTATTTCTGGGCAATCTATTCTCCATGCGCTGCGCCCCCCTTTGGGTGAGCCGAAAATTGACGAAGCAGTGTTTCAAGCATTGGCGCCCGAAGGCGACCACGCTTTTATTTATGGCATCGACCATTTTCTGGCCGATCACGCCATGCGGAATACGCATCTAAGACCGTGGTTTTGGCGCGGTGTGAATATCAATCAGAATGTTTTCTACGTCGAATCATTCCTCGATGAGCTCGCAATGAAAACGGGCACTGACCCTCTCGATTATCGGCGTAAATTACTCCGCGATAGCCCCGAAGCCCTCGCTGTCTTAGAGCGCGTGGCAAGCAATGCGGGCTGGGGGCGCACGCTACCTCCCGGAACAGGGTTGGGGCTAGCGCTGTGTAAAGCCTTTGGCAGCTATGTTGCAGCCTGTGCGGAAGTCTCTGTTGTCGATGGCAAGTTACACATGAAAAAAATATGGGCGGCCACAGACCCAGGTTATGCCGTTAACCCACAGCAAATTGCAGCACAGGTTTCGGGTTCCTTTGTGTATGGGCTGTCCGCTGCGCTGTATGCTGAGCTAACGGTCAAGGATGGTCGTGTTGAGCAAGAGAACTTCAATAGTTATCCGTCAATGAAGATCGCACAAATGCCAGAGGTGGAGACCGACGTCATGCCGTCAGGTGGTTTCTGGGGTGGCGTGGGTGAACCCACCATTGCGGTTGGCGCTCCTGCCGTACTTAATGCGATTTACGCGGCAACCGGTGTGCGTATTCGTGACTTGCCGATGAAAGATCAGCTGTCGGTTTAGTGGCTAACGGATACTCTCGACACGCAGTTAGCGATAGTGACCAAACGGTCATAATTTAAGGTAATAGGTAGTTAACGGTAATCGTTAAAAAGGAACTCGCCATGGTCATCTCAGACAGTCCGAGCGCTGCGAAAGCGCATTTGCTAAAGCACCGCCTAATGGGCGTGGCAGTCCTAACTGCGGTGCTCTCAGCTTGCGCCAGCGATTCCGCGCCCGAAGACACAGGCAATGAGTTTGGCACAGCACCGCAACTGGTTGAGCCTTCGGGTGCGCTTTTGCCGACGGTGAATCCTGCGAAGGCCATTGGCTGGGCTGAGGGTACTGCGCCTGAGCCCGCTCCGGGATTGCAGGTCAATGCGTTTGCGCGTGATCTCGAGCATCCCCGCTGGCTGTTGGTGCTCCCAAACGGCGATGTTTTGGTCGCTGAAACTAACGCGCCTCAAGGGGGTGCGGGGGTGAGTGGCATCAAAGGTTGGATTGCGAGCAAAATGATGTCCTATGCGGGTGCCGGGGTGGCTAGTCCAGACCGCATTACGCTGCTACGTGATGCTGATGGTGACGGTCATGCAGAAATTCGTTCCACCTTGGTCGAGGGTCTGAATTCCCCATTCGGTATGGCGGTTGTTGGCGGTTTTCTCTACGTCGCGAATGCGGCCGAATTAGTTCGTTTTCCTTATCAAGTGGGTGACACCCGAATTGATGCACAGGCGGAGCCGATAGCGCCTTTGCCCGGTAAAGAACTCAATCACCATTGGACCAAGAATTTACTTCCCAGCGTGGATGGCCAAACGCTTTATGTGGCCGTTGGTTCAAACAGCAACATTGCTGAAAACGGCTTCGACGCCGAGCATCACCGCGCAGCTATTTTGGCCATTGATACAGCAAGCGGTGATACCTCGGTGTTTGCCAGTGGGTTACGAAACCCGGTAGGCATGGCATGGGAGCCAGTGTCTGGCGCACTGTGGACGGTGGTTAATGAGCGCGATGAGCTTGGCGATCAGCTGGTACCTGACTACCTCACAGAAGTAGAACAGGGCGCTTTTTACGGTTGGCCGTACAGTTACTGGGGTAATAATGTGGATCAGCGCGTAGCGCCACAAAAGCCAGAGTTAGTGGCACAGGCACGCACGCCGGACTATGCGCTTGGCGCGCATACCGCGTCTTTAGGCCTTGCATTTTATACGCACAGCGCGATTCCCGCGTTGGCAGGCTCAGCCGTTATTGGTCAGCACGGCTCGTGGAATAGAGCCCAGCCGTCAGGTTATAAAGTGATCGCAGTTAACTTTGATGACGGCAAGCCTATGGGCGCTCCCATGGATCTTTTAAGTGGTTTTCTGAACAGTGAAGGTGAAGCACAGGGTCGCCCAGTAGGCGTGGCCGTCAATGGTCAGGGTGCGATTCTCGTGGCCGATGACGTTGGTAACATCATCTGGCGAGTAGCCGCAGAGCGATAAAACGTATGCACTCAACGGCTATTTCTGTGCTCTGATTGAACGACAAGGCAATCGTGATGAAAGATCTGTTTAAGTTTTGTGGCGCAAGTTTTTTAGCCAGTTTGCTGTCGGCGGCCGCGCACGCTCAGCCCTATGACATTGCGATTAACAACGGACGCGTCATTGATCCCGAAACCCAACTCGATGCCATTCGCCATGTTGGTGTTAGGGACGGAAAAATTGCCGCTGTTAGCGAGCAGCCCCTTGACGCTAACACCGTCATTGATGCGAGTGATTACGTTGTTGCGCCTGGGTTTATTGATATTCATAGCCATACCCCAACTCCTTTAGGCCAGCGTCTTAATGTTCTTGATGGGGTGACAACTCAGCTCGATACAGAGGCGGGTGCTTATCCAGTCAAACAATTCGGCAGCGCGGTGCGCGATCAGCCGCTGATTAACTACGGGGCATCCGTTGGCCACTTTGCTGCACGTATTCAAGTGATTGAAGGGGGCGATTTGCCCTATTTTTTTGAGGGCAGTCGCGTAATCACTATGGGGACGCCCGCATGGGAGCTACGCGCGACCGACGAGCAGCTTGCAGCGATTAGAGTGACGTTAGAAGAAGGTCTTACAGCGGGGGGGCTTGGCATCGGGGTTCTGCTCGACTACATGAAAGATGGCGTCGATAACCGCGAACTGGCTATGATTTTTGACGTGGCAGCTCACTACAACGCACCGGTATTCGTCCATGTGCGGCGAGGGATGCCGGGTGATCCCTCAGGTCTCGATGAGGCTCTGGCGCTGGCCATAAAAACAGGCGCCCCGCTTTTTGTGTGTCACATTACTCACAATGCGATGGGTGGTATTGCCCAGTGGCTGGCGAAGATTGATGCAGCGCGAGCACAAGGCGCGAAAGTGACTACCGAGACGCTGAGCTATTTGGCAGGTGGTACGAGTATCTCTGCCGACGTCTTTCGAAAGCGTGATTGGCAAAGTGTCTTTGACATAAGCTACGAAGATGTTCAGTGGACCGCGACGGGCGAATGGCTGACTAAAGAGTCATGGGACTACTACGCGCAACATGAACCCCATGGGGCTGTGAACCATCACTATCTCAAAGAAGCATGGCTCAAGACCGCACTCGAGTGGCCGGACATGATGATATCCACTGACGCCATGCCCGCTTTTAGCACGCAGCAACTGAGCAATCCGAATATTGCTGGCACCTTTAGTAAGGTGCTCGGAGAGTATGTCCGAGAGAAAGCTTATCTATCGCTTTCAGATGCGTTATCACGTATGAGTTTAAAGCAGGCGCAATGGCTAGAAAGCGTGGCACCTGTGTTTCAGCAGAAAGGGCGAGTGCAGTTAGGTAAAGATGCCGATCTTGTCGTCTTCAACCCTCAAACCGTTACGGCGCAAGCCACCTATGGAGACCCTTATGCGCAACCCGTGGGTATCGATTGGGTGCTTATCAATGGCGAGGTAGTCGTCGATAACGGGAAGCTGCGCGATGACGTGATGGTAGGACGGCATTTAATGGGCGCTGCGCGGAAAGTCGCTGAATAACAGCCAAGTTAAAGGGTCATAAATGAATTTTGCTTCTGACAATACAGCGCCTGTCGCCCCGAATGTTATGGACGCGTTGATGGCGGCTAATCAAGGGACCCGACCATCATACGGCGTCGACAGTGAAAGCGAGCATGCGCGAGCACTGTTTTGTGAGCTGTTTGAGACGGACTGCTCGGTTTATTTTCTTGCCTCAGGCACGGCGACCAATAGCGTTGGCTTAGCGGCGGCGACCCCTCCCCATGGCGCTATGCTCTGCTCCGACGTCGCGCATATTCATTTGGACGAGTGTGGTGCGCCTGAGTTCTTCACCGGCGGCGCGAAGCTTCAAACACTGACGTCATCGGCTGGCAAGCTAAGTCCCGATGTGTTGCGTACGCATTTCGATGAGCGGCCTATGCTGGGCCCTCATCGCTCACCCTATAAAGTGCTGTCGCTAACCCAAGGCACTGAGGCGGGGACTGTTTACTCTGTGTCAGAGCTTGAGGCCCTGAGCGCGATTGCGCGTAATCATGACTTAGTGGTGCAAATGGATGGGGCCCGTTTTGCGAATGCCGTTGCGGCGCTGGGTGTCTCTCCTGCTGAGCTTAGCTGGCGCGCAGGTGTTGATATGCTGTCGTTTGGTGGTACCAAAAATGGCTGTTTGGCGGCCGAGGCGCTGGTGGTCTTCAATAAGAGTCTTGTGGATGACGTGGAATTTCTTCGTAAGCGGGCAGGTCATCTTTGGTCGAAGGGCCGTTATTTAGGTGCGCAGTTTAACGGCTATTTAACCGATGGCTATTGGCTGACGTTGGCCGCGCATGCTAACGCTATGGCCCGTCGTCTGTCGTCAGGGCTCACGTTGCTTCCGGGCGTTGACTTGATCTACCCAACAGAGATCAATGAGGTTTTCGTGACCATGCCTGACGATTTGGTATCGGCATTACACAATGCGGGTGCGAGCTTTTACCCTTGGGTATGTCCCGGCCTCCCGGCGAGTGCAAAGGCGTACAGATTGATAACAAGCTGGAGCACTGACGACGCAGAGATTGATCAGTTTTTGACGTTGGCACAGCGCCACGGCAGTGGTTAGGTTAGCGCGCGCCGAGTGGTGCACGACTAGCAGGATGTATCTTTACCGTTTCACTTTACTGATATAGGAACAACTTACGATGCTTAAATTACACGGGTTTGCCGTCAGCAATTATTTCAATATGGTACGAATCGCACTCGAAACCAAAGGCATTCCTTATGAGGTAGTGCAGCGCTTTCCGAGTCAGGACGAGGACTGGCTTTCTTTAAGCCCGATTGGCAAAGTCCCCTGTCTTGAGACTCCTGAAGGAACCCTCGCCGAGACTATTGTAATTCTCGAGTACCTTGATGATAGCTTTCCCGATAAACCATTGATTCCAGGAACGCCTTTTGAGAAAGGCCTGACGCGACAGCTGATGCAAATGATCAAGCTTTACATCGAGCTGCCCGCGCGACGACTTTATCCCGGCGTGTTTTTTGGCGGTAAGAATTCAGATGCCGTGGTAGAGGAGGTTAAGCCTGTCCTAGAAAAGGGTGTTCGTGCGTTAAATGTCTTAGGTCGCTTTGACCCTTACCTAATGGGCGCCGAGCCCACTGCCGCCGACTTCATGCTGATGTACTCCTTAGATCTAGCTACTGCGGTAGCAAGAAAAACCTATGACTGGGATATGTTGGCCGACATCAAAGGCAGTAAGGCGTTACTGGATCGTTTAAATGAAGACCCCATTGCCGCACGAATCGCAGAAGAAAAGCAGGCTCAAATGGCTGCGTTCTTGAGCATGCGCGGCTAATGGCTCAGCGTGACAGTTGACGAGCAACAACGAGTGAGCGCGCGAGAGTGGTGCTTCGAATCCTGTGGGAGTAATGAATGACTAAACGCTGGTGGTTGCTCATAGGACTGGTGGGTGTGCTGAGCATTGTTGGTTGGCGCAGTCTGGGGATTAGTGCCGGCTATATCACCCACGGTCCGTCGATTGCTGCGGGTATTGGTGCGAAGCTTTTGTGCAGTGCCGAACACGTCTCGGGAATGAGTCGAGAGCAGGCGTTTGAGGATGTGAGGCAGTACTCACCGATTCTAAATGAGCTCACGGTAACTTACGATCAAGAGCACGATGCAGTGACCGCATCATTTTGGGGTATTTCCGAGAAGACTGCTCGCTACATTGAGGGTTTGGGCTGCGCGATAACATTCTCTGATACTGACGCGCGCAATCAAATAACGACCGTCGCCACGACTAAATCTGATGCTCCTTGGCCACTCGGGAGTCGGGCAGACACTATTGACCCTTCACTGCAGGTGCACGTGGCCGATATCGTCCGGGAGGATAATGCCCTCGGTTTAAATACACGTGCGTTGCTCGTCGTTCACAAGGGCCGTATCGTGGCTGAGGCTTACGATCAGGGTGCGGGTCCCGCTACGCCGCTGTTAGGTTGGTCAATGGCGAAAAGCTTAACGGCCATTATGCTGGGTAATTTAGAGCTTAAAGGCATGGTCGATCTGTCTCTGTCTCCAGGATTCCCAGGTTGGGATCAAGATGCTCGTCGGACCATTACGACGTCACATCTTTTAACAATGACCGATGGTCTCGATTTTTTAGAGACGTATGAGCCAGGGGATAATGCAACGATTATGTTGTTCGACACCCCCTCGGCCTCGGATTACGCGATGCAAGCCCCTGCGTCATCGACACCCGGTGAGCGCTACAATTACAGCTCGGGAACAGCTAATTTACTCGCGAGACACTACCAGGACCTGCTGGGTTCGCCCCAAGCAGCCTACGATGCGTTTTTTCAATCTATCTACGAGCCCTTGGGCATGCAGAATGCCGTGTTAGAGGTTGACCCCTCGGGCACCTTTGTAGGTAGTTCCTACTTCTATGCGTCCGCAAGGGATTGGGCGCGTATGGGGCAATTAATGCTCAATGGCGGTGAGTTAATGGGCCGCCGGGTTGTCAGCGAGGATTGGGTGTTGCGTGCGACGACGCCCAATACGTCGACCAACAACAAAGCCTACGGCTATCAATGGTGGCTCAACCGTGGCAATGAAGAGCTGCGTTTTCCTCTCCTACCTGAGGACGCCTATTTTGCAAACGGTAACCGTCAGCAAACTGTCATGGTCATACCGTCTGAGGACGCAGTGATTGTTCGCTTAGGTTGGACTAGCGGCGCTTATCCGATAGACATTAACGTGCGAAGCATCTTAGATCTGTTGGCCGACGCCTCTTAATACGCGGGTATGGACCGTATGGAGCGGCCGCGAAACGCAGCGTGCAGACAGTGAATTGCAAACAGCGGGGTGCAAGACGCCGCAAGTTTTTAAGGGAGGCAAAGTGAAGCTATTCAAGGGCTTTATGGGCGTTCTCAGTGTCGGCTGCATGTTGGGTATCGCGGGCACGGTGGGAGTGGTCGGAATCGGGACTACAGGGGTGTTTGCGCAAGTTAATGCGCAGCCGCGCGCGCAACTCTCTATGCAGGCTGCCACGCAGGTCATTATCGTGCGTCATGCGGAGAAAGTCTCAGGCGATGGGGATGATCCAGGGTTGACGGTACTCGGGCAGCGTCGCGCCGCTGCGCTAGCCGATATCCTTTCTGACGCCGGTGTTGGCGCAATCTTCAGTACGCAGTTCAAGCGCAATATTCAAACGGTTACGCCAATCGCAGATAAGGTCGGGCTGCCAGTCAATGTCCGCCCTATAAGCTCTGCAAGCCTCGGTGATCATGCGCGAGCCCTTGCAGCTGAAGTACGTGACATGCATGGGGGTGAAACCGTACTTATTGTGGGGCATAGCAATACGGTAGATGACCTTGTCGCAGCGTTTGGTGGTCCGACCTTGGATGATTTAGCGCACGACGACTACGATAATATCTATCTATTGATGGTCGTACCCAACAAAGCAACAGGGTTTATTCAGCTTGCTTATCCCGTACTGGCCGATGAGCAGGCTATGCCCTCAGCATCAATTAAGTCTCAACCAAACGCCATGTTTCCGTGATCACGAATAGCACAGTGCGCTCATGAGTCTGCTGACAAGGGGTTTAGGCATGGCGATTCGTAAACGCGGACCATTAAAAAGCCGGGATATCCCGGCTTTTTAATGGTTGGTTCTTGCCCCTTTGAAGGGGTTTCTGCAGTCACTGATCAAAATGCAGCGACTAAGAAAGGTGCAACAAGGGCGCAAGCAGCGATTATAACTGTTAGCAGATCTTTGTTTGTCTGGCTCATAACTTTGTATCCATAAGTGTCACAACGGGGACTAAATATAAGCCTTTTAGGGCTAATAAAGTGGTTTTCTAAGCGAATTTTTCAGTTATTATTCCCATGTATACCAAAATAAACTTATAAACATAAACAAAAGTAATATTATTAGGCGTAATACCGCTGTGGTTTTTATATTTCGTATGAGCTATAGCTACGTATGCGGCTGGTTACGCAAGCTGTGCGTTGTGGGGTAGACTAGAGGTCGACTAGAGGTCGACTAAATAATGAGGCCAGCCCCAAAACCCGCCACAGATCCAGTTAACATCCTATTGAAGGACCGGTTAGCAGTAAAAGTGCGTCATGTTTCAATGCAAAGTGCACGTGTTGCCGATGCCGCTAAGACCCTGTAAAACCCTTAGCCACTTAAATGTTTAAAAAGTGAGAGGAAGTGAATATGCAGTCGTTGTCTGGAAAGACCGCAGTGATCTCGGGCGGTGCTGAAGGTATTGGTTTGGCCCTGGCCAAGCGCCTTGGCGCTTTGGGGATGAACATTGTCCTGGGGGACATCGAAGCGAAGGCGTTAGCTCGCGCCCAAGAGATAATGACCGATCTGAATATTCCCCATTTAGCGGTAGAAATGGACGTCGCCTTAAGAGATGACTGGCAGCGCACGGCGCGGGCGGCACAAGAGCGCTTTGGTGACATTCACATGCTGGTTAACAACGCGGGTGTGGGTGGAGGTATGGGTGCGCTGGGTAACTTGGACGAGTCGGGCTGGCGCTGGGCGATTGACGTGAATTTAATGGGCGTCGTTTACGGTGCAGACACCTTTGTGCCGTTAATGAAGGGCCATGGCGAGGACGCATGGCTGATCAATGTTGCCTCAATGGCAGGTATGGCAGGCTCACCGTTGGCGGGGTCTTACACCGCAACGAAGGCTGCGGTCGTTGCTTTAACGGAAGCGTGGTCGATAGAGCTCGCTGACTCGGCAATTCACGTATCGGTGCTAGCCCCTGCGTTTGTTAAAACCCGCATTCATCAGTCACATCGCAATCGCCAGGCGTGCTATGTGCCGACAACTGCTCCCGGACCCGAGGTTATGAAAATGGCGAAAGGTGCTGCCCAGGCGGTAGAAAATGGGATTGACCCGGCGCTACTTGTAGAGCGAGTGCTTGAAGCGTTGGCTGCAAAAGAAACCTATATATTTACGCATCCGAAGTACCGCTTTGTTACGGATGAGCGCAGCGCCAGGGTG
>Ga0209138_1002246_pt1 | contig 15081 bp, 10 predicted proteins | sample SaaInl3SG_22_DNA_FD_184645 | JGI IMG/M metagenome (GOLD analysis project Ga0209138, IMG submission 184645) | Marine microbial communities from expanding oxygen minimum zones in the Saanich Inlet - ESP_153SG_22_DNA (SPAdes) (version 2) | ecosystem: Environmental > Aquatic > Marine > Intertidal...
CAGAGACGAGGCGAGCTCCTCCCGAGGGTTCCCGCCAGAGTCAGGGTGGAAAATCTTCAAGCTGCTGGCCCATTCAAGTCGTTGTTGTCGATTTCAAACTTCCTCTCAACCGAACGTCCAGATGCATTAGTTGCGTCGATGTGGCCACTTACCGCTGTCGCACTGCTTGGATCAAGACTGACCGGTTACAGAGGGCAGGTGATGCTTGTAGAGCATTCAGCTCTGTCACAAACGCCTCAAGGTCGCGGCATTCGAGGCACTTTTCTCCGCGCGAGCCTGAGATGGATACACTCGCAAGCGGATCACGTGGTTGGCGTTTCTAGAGGGGTGCTGTCGGACCTTCGAAGACTTGGACTACCGCCAAATGTCGGTCACTTCATACACAACCCTTCAGTTCTCGGATCTTCTTCGGGAAATTGGGCACCAGATTGTGTTGCAGCGCGCAGCTGGTTGTCAACGGACAAAAAATACCGTCTTCTTTCGGTTGGTGCCTTGAAGCCCGCGAAAGACCATGAGACTGCGTTCCGCGCAGTCAAGCTGTTAAGGAACGCTGGAGAACCGGTTTCGATGCTTTTGGTCGGGGATGGGCCGTTACGAGAAGATCTAGAAATCCTGCGTGACGCGCTTGATCTGAAGGAACACATTCACTTCGCAGGCTTTATCGAAAATCCAACTCGCTTTTACCGAGAGGCTGGTGTTTTCGTTCTCTCCTCAGCCTGGGAAGGCTTTGGCAACGTTATTGTAGAGGCTTTGCACGCCGGTCTTCCGATTGTTGCAACTGACTGTATTGCGGGGCCGCGAGAGATTTTGGACAATGGGCGTTTTGGAAAACTTGTGCCAGTTGGAGACCCACGACGGATGTGCCTCGCGATTCGTGCGAGCATCGCGGGACGCAATAGGTTGCCCGGGCTAGTGTCGCGAGCGCGTGAATTCTCGGTGAGGAGAGCCGCTGATGCCTATTTGGCGCTAATTCTCAGCTCGCCGGCTTTTTTCAGAAAAGAGGAATAGACGCAAAAGGGTTGCAATCAAAAGCCTGAAGACAATGGTTGAAGCAAATCTTCGAATCTATTTGACTAAGAGGGTCGCCCCTGTCATGAATCTTCCTCGCTTCTCTGCCTAAGTGGTTTCATGCCTAGCGGACGCCAGTGCCGGTTCGTTTCCAGCCCCACAAGAATATCTGCTTCTCTCCGTCGGGGCATTGAATCCAGCGAAAGGCCATAAAGCTGCGTTCCGCGCAGTCAGGTTGCCAACGGAATCGGGAAGACGGGCTTCGATGCTTCTAGCTGGGGGGATACCATGACAATGGGATTTGGAAAAACTGCGCAAATAGCAAAATTTAGTGCTGGCAAATTCGTGATCAAAACTGGTTGTGTTGTGTTGACGCCGCGGTACTTGCGCGGTTCTCTGTTGCGATTACCGCATCGTAGACCTCTGCATACCTCCGCACACCTGTCTGGAGAGAAAAAAGCTCTCGCGCAGTTTCACGGCAGCGTTGGGATAACAGAGGATCTGTCAACAGAATGTTGAGCTTCTCAAATGCATCTCGCATTTGATTTTGATTTCCTCCCTCTAGAATTACACCAATGTTGTGCTGTGAGATGATTTCTTCCATGTCTCCAACGCCACCGGTCGCTACAACAGGAACTCCAGTCGCCAGCAATTCCGCCATTCTCGTGGGAGACCGAGCCACTTCTGAGAGCTGGCCGCCGGCGTAGAACAGAAGCGAAAGATCGTGGCGGCGAATTACGGCCGGTATTTCATGGCTTTTTTTGCCAAAAATAGATACCCGGGGAAGTAGATGCGAAGGCAACTCCAATTTATTCAAAACAGTCCTTGGGTCATCCTTAGTAACAATTTCGAAAAGAGCAGTTTCGTCTTCAGTCGATACGGTTCTAATCCATGTCGTTAGCCAATCGATACGGTACCAACCGGAAAGGACGGTCCCAACACATCCATGAACCACGGGTCCAACCTTTTCGTTCTGTTTTTGGGGAAATTTGTCGAGGTCAACACAGGTCGGAATAACCGCAGCTTTTCGGACGGTTCCGCTCAGCACCAGGGGGGAATTGCCATGATGAAGAGACTCTTTGGTGAGTGTCACCAAAGCAGCAGATTCTCTCAGGCAAAAATTCTCCGCGGCGGCGAGAATTCGGTGAACCGCCTTTCCTCGCGCTAGTCGGCCGGCAGTAACTTGTTCTTCGAGCCAAAAGCCCCGCATGTCGAAAACGAGAGGAATCCGAAGAGTTTTTGCCAGGGACATCCCGACAATGGCGGGCAATAAAGACCTCGCGTGAAGCAGACGTGGCCTGCGGAACCTAACCGACCGCATCGCGACCGACAAGAGCGACAGCAGATTTACTGCTGAGGACAATAGTCGCGGCTCATGTCGAAATCGCGTGTGCAACCAAGTTATCCCGGACGCTTCGCATCTTTCTCTCAGGCGATCAACTTCGCGGGAATCAATCAGATCTGCATACTTTTCAAGGCTGACTACTGTCACCTTGAAATACTTGGATAACCCCTCAAGGTAAGGAAGGACCTGGCTTTGACCAAGGGGTTCCATAAGTCCTGTGAAAGACAGGAAAATAGTGGGGGCCCGGGAATGGACGGTGTGCTGAGACTCCATTTGGCATACCTCCCCGGCCCTCAACTTTTTGTCACTATGCCGCGTGAAACTTCCTTAGGGTAGCTTACGGTTTCCCAAGCATTCGATTTCACACCGTGGTAACTGACGTGAAGTAATACCGGGAGCGAGTAAGCAGTGCGTCCCACAAATTCCGGGTCCCTGCGCTGGATCGGTTTCGGTTGGAGCTAGGTCGACGTTCCGCCAGTTACCAAATCGAATCGGGCACCGCTGTATCGTGCGCCACCTCCCGGTGGCTTTGTCGCTAGTCCCACCCTGGTATCGACAGCATTCACTCCCTGATAAAAACCCGGCGCTTCAGGTTTGAGGGACAAGCACCCCCTCAAGTTTTGAGGTCCGCAGGAATTTCCATCTAAGCGGTCGGCACTTAAGGAACAGATTCAGTACTCGACCTGGAGTTGGCTTCATCTAAACCGTGATTCTATCGATACGCTGCTCTAGAAACGAAGAATGATAACCGTCATCTACAACTAGGCGCGCGCACTCGGTACCGGACACACGCCCAAAAGGCAAACGGTGTGAAGGTCGTATGTTCCCGAACCGGGTGACCAGTTCTTACGTGAACTGGAAGCTTGTGGAATTTCTGCGCTGTAGTTTTGCGAATCCGTCCCTCCAACACCGACGGGAACCTTAGCCCCGAGGAATTTGGCAATTCCAAGAGAGATAAATCATTCCGCCACGCGCTCAATCCCGCAACCCGTCGAACCGCTTAACCTTGAAACCAAGTCATCCGCAACCCCGGACATCCGATCAGAGAACTACTGAGGGTGCAGCGATGCTGATTACCGAGAAAGACCAGAGCGCACCAGGGCCGCGAGTGAACATTTTCGGGTCTATTCAACTAACTTTGAATCAGCTTTTACCCCTTGGGCAAGAGCCCGGAAGACTCTCTCGGAGTCGCTCAGCTTCATCTGTGGCCCAATCGGCAGGCTAAAGACTTCAGAGCTTAAAAGTTCGGCAATGGGTTGGGATGCAACAGCCAACTCTTTGTATGCGTTCTGCCGGTTGGGTGGCGTGGGATAGTGAATGAGGGTTTCAATATTTCTCTCGGCCAACCTACCCACCAGAGAGTCGCGACCTCGCGAGCGGACAACGAAAAGATGCCACACAGGGTCTGTCCCACTCAACACCTCTGGGAACCTCAACTGTAGCGAAGGGCTGGCGGCTCGGTTGGAAAGCCTCCCTTCGAGTTCCGACTGGACTTCTATCGCCTGCGCTAACTTCTTAGAAAGGTCCAGGTACCTGTCAGCAATCTTTGCTCGTCGCGCATTCCACTCGTCGAGGTACTTCAACTTTACTCGTAACGCCGCAGCTTGAATCGGGTCCATACGACTGTTGACACCTTGGGATTCATTCAAGTACTTCACTCTCGAACCATAATTGCGAAGGACCCGGATTCGATCTGCAATCACCTCGCTGTCTGTCGTTATCGCTCCAGCATCCCCAAAAGCTCCAAGGTTTTTGCCGGGATAAAAGCTCCAAGCGACTACATGCGAATGCCCACCAATCCTTCTCCCCCTGTAGCGAGCACCATGGGCCTGCGCCGCGTCTTCAACAACCCAGAGTTTGTGTCTCTTTGCGATTTCAAGAATTGGGTCCAGGTCTGCTGGTTGCCCATATAGATGAACAGGCACAATAGCTGTGGTTCTGCGAGTTATCGCTTCCTCAATTAGATTCACATCGATGTTGTAAGAATCCTCTTCGGGCTCTACAGGAACAGGAATCGCTCCAACGTTGCTCACAGCCAACCATGTAGCTATATAGGTGTTGGATGGGACGAGCACTTCGTCTCCTGGACCCACCCCCAGGGCCATAAGCGCCAACTCCAGAGCATCCAAGCCGTTAGCGACGCCCACTGAGAAGCGAGCGTCGCAGAATTTTGCCCACTCGTGCTCGAAAGCTTGTACTTCAGCCCCTAATATGTACTGCCCGCTATCAAAAACCCTACTGACAGCGTCGTCTATTTCCGGTTTCAGCTCTAGATATCCGGCTCGCAAATCTAGAAACGGCAGGCTCATGGCTTGCCTGCCGCTTTGATGAAAGCACCGTACTCACGATAATAATCATCCTCATCATAAAGTTCGGAAGCCAGTACCAGGCATACTGAGCCCGATGAGAAATTTCGCAAACTTCTCCAAGTCATGGGTGCAACATACAGACCAAGAAACGGCCGGTTCATCCGAAAAGTCTGTTCTTTTTCCCCATCATGAAGCTGAACGTCAAAGCTTCCCGCGACCGGAACAATGAATTGATGCAGAGATTTATGGGCGTGGCCTCCGCGTTCTGAACCGGCAGGAACATCGTAGAGAAAATAGACCCTCCTTATCGAAAACGGAACCTGGTCAAAATCCTGAGCGAATGTTAGGTTCCCCCGAGAGTCCTGAACCCGCGGTAAGTTCACAACCCTGCAATTCTTGAGCCCACCTCCGGTCATGTTCATACTTTATCGAACGAGAGGCCTGGAATTTGGAGAATCTTGCGGAAAGTTTTTAGGACAGTAAGTATGAAGAAGCGTATCGGCATGGATCGTGTTGCGAAAGTTGCCCAGAGATATCGCTAAATTGACCGCGCACGCGATTGTTTGTGGCCTCACGAACCTGGGGCAAGGGCGTCAGGGGCGGTATTGTCCGGCTCTCCTGGGAACCTCTATGACCTGTTCGACGGGGACGTTCGCTTTTCTCGAACCTTGGAAGGTGTCAGCGAGTGCATGAATATGACTGCCGCAAATTGACCCAGTCGACAGATGGGCGCCGTGGTTCGCGAAGCGTTTCCCGAAGAGGTTCAAGGGGTACAAACTGGAGCATAGAGGTGGAGGCCAAACCGGAACCCAGAAATATCTCGTTGTTCACGCCGCTGTGGCGTGTCACTAGTAGCCAATCGGTTCTCCGAGCGTCAGTTTGCCCCAGCCCAACTGTGAACAAATAGGCGCGGGAAACCCAATAGGGATTCCCTTGTTAAGCGCCCAAGTAGGTAGCGAAAGAGCCCGGCTCCCTGAAGGCGACCTTGACCGAATTCCGGCTGTCCGAGACTACCCAACGTCGTGCTTGGGAGGATTCGACCTCGCTCGCGGCAATGACGGCAGGTTCAAACCGCTATCTGCTCAAACGACGGCGCGAATTCCAGGTCTTGCATTTGCTGACAGCAGAAAGCAGATTTTCCGGGGGTGATAGCCAGCTTGCCCCAGGCCTGGCGATTCTAGGGAGGCTGAAATCTCATCGAGCAATGGATCAGGCCTGAAAATAACCAGTCAGCTTGGGCAGCGCACTAACATGCGATTGCGAGGTTGAAGCTTTTACAGGTCGGTGTTGTCCTCGTAGCGTGAATTCCAAGAGGGAGATCATCAGCCCGTCACCCCGAAAACCAAACATTAGCCACGTAGTTAGTCAGTGGCTAGGCCGGCAAGAGGAGCGGGGGTCCTACTGAGCAGGTCAAGCGGTCGCTTGCAACGACCGCACCCCGCTGTAGCCCGACGAATACAGGGGTGTCATCGGTGGCACATCGCTGGGTGTCCCAACAACATCCGGAAAGTTATGCTTCAGAGGTGAAGATTTTGATTGCTGGCGCAGGTGGAGCCCCGTCTGAGGGGGTAATCAACTCCCTTCTGAGAAGCAAAAAGGGAGAAACAGTTTTAGGCATGGGGTCTGAGCCAACTGACTTAGTGTTATCTCAAGCAAGCAAGAGGTTTTTAGTTCCTTACGCAGATTCTCCAAATTACGCAGGCCAGCTGCTGGCTTTGCTCAACGCTGAGCGGCCAGCCTTAGTCCACTTTCAAAACGATCTCGAAATTTTCCACGCATCTTTGCTGAGGGAGGAAATCGTCGATACCGGCACCCGCCTCTACATGCCTAACCACGATGTCATCGATACTTGCGTGAATAAGTACAAGTCTTACCTGGCGTTTCGGAAGGCGGGGTTGACCATTCCGAATAATCTCATGATTCAAAACAGCTCGGACTTGAGCGAGGCCTTCTCGACGTTAGCTGATGAAGCGGGAAAAATATGGTTACGCTCTTCCTCTATCGGTGGGGGCGGTAAAGGAGCTATTGCTACGAGTGACTATGAGCTTGCAAAGGGTTGGATTAGTCACCACAGGGGATGGGGTGATTTTGTCGCGGCCGAAATGCTTACACCGGATACTGTGACGTGGCTGTCAATATGGCATGAAGGCAAGTTAGTAGTGGCGCAATCCCGCCAGCGCCGTGGATGGACACATGGAGACCGCAGCATATCGGGCGTGACGGGCGTGACCAAGGTAGGGGTAACCTGCGACGATGCCCTGGTCAACCAAACTGCCCTCGCCAGCGTAAGGGCTGTATCGGCGCAGCCTCATGGAATTTTCGGGGTAGATATGGCGTATGACCGTAACGGAGTGCCAAATCCCACAGAAATAAACATCTCTCGGTTCTTCACCACAGTTCGTTTTTTCACTGAGGCGGGATTGAACCTGCCCGCAATCTTTAAGGACATCGCCCTTTATGACGAATTTCCGGAGTTTGAAAAGAAAATCAATCCGCTTCCCCCCGGGCTGCTCTGGTTACGAGGGATGGATGTGGTGCCTCGACTGATGACAAGGAACGACATTGAGGCAGAGGTGTCTTACCTGTGAAACTGTTGGTGACTGGAGCATCTGGATTTATTGGGTCCCATCTCATCAGGGCTGCATCTAAGTCTCTAGGACATGAGAATGTGATCGCTTTCAGCTCTACGCATATTGATTTGTGTTCGAGTGTCGTTTATGAAGGCGCCAAATTTGGCCTGACAGCAAATGATCTGGCGGTACTCGAGGGTGCAGAGGTTTTGATTCACGTCGGCGCTTTCACCCCAAAGAACCGGTTCGATGCAAATGCGCTCGAAAAAAACAATGGCAACATCAGATTCACCGAACAACTTCTGAATTTGCCGATGCCGCGGCTTCAAAAAATAGTTTATGCCAGCACCACCGATGTTTACGCGCCAGTTGAGCTGACCACCGAGGCCACCCCGACATTGCCCGAAACTCTCTATGGATGGTCAAAACTGTATTGTGAACAAATGGTGTCAGTCTTTGCGGCAAAACGCTCGGTCGCGAGCCAAATCCTGCGGCTCGGCCATGTTTTTGGCCCTGGAGAGGAAACATACGCCAAATTTCTGCCGGAAGCCATGAAGAGAATCCTCGCCGGCAGACCGGTCGAGCTATGGGGAGATGGGCGTGAAATTCGCAGCTTCATCTATGTCGATGACGCGGTGTCTGCGATCCTGGCGTCCTGCGGGCTCCCCAGTAGCCCTGGTCCAATCAATGTTGTCGGAGGGCGCGCAATTTCGGTCCGGGCCCTCCTGGAAGAGCTCGCAGCAATCAGTCGCCACTCAGTAAAGATTGTGGAAAAGAAACAAAGGGGGGACAAGAGAAATTTTGTTTTTGACAACAGCAAGATGCGTAAGTTTCTCCTACCAACTGAAACTGATCTGATCACTGGACTGAAAGCAGAGTACGCACATCTGGCGAGGATCAAGTGAATATTATCTTTGACCTTGATGGAACGGTCGTTGACTCCAAGTTGCGTTTATACCGCCTATTTCAAGCGTTAGCCCCAGAATCTGGACTTTCATTCGAAGAATATTGGGCCCTGAAGAAAAACGGAACTTCAAACCGCACAATCCTCTCTGCCTACTTGGGTTACGACGAGGCGCAAAACCAAGCTTTCGATACCAAATGGATGTCGCTGATTGAGACCCCATTTTTTCTCTCCTTAGACCGTAATTTCGGCGGGATTCACAACGCTCTTCGCATGTTAAGAATTCAAGCGGACCTACATGTCTGCACCTCTCGGCAGCTCCGTGAGTTAGCAATTGAGCAACTCGCACACCTAGGGCTACTCCCACATTTGACCCAGGTGATGGTCACCGAGCAAAAGCATGCAAAGAGGGAGTTGATTTTGAAGCACATTCCCAACCTCAGTCACACCGACTGGATGGTTGGGGATACTGGCAACGACATCCAAGTTGGCAGGTCGCTGAACCTAAAAACCTGCGGTGTTCTGACTGGTTTTTTGAGCAAAGAGGCATTGACCGGCTACGAACCCGACCTGATTGTTGATTCTGTGCCCGCTTTTAGCGCTCTGCTAACGTCTAACGCAATCCTGACCCAAGGAGGATAAATGAGCGAAGACCGCAGACTGCAAGCCATTTCTGGGTGGTACCAGCAGGAACAGTTAGATTTTGACCGGCAGCTGATTAGCTTTCGGCATCAAACCTTGCGCCCGTACTTCAAGGGGCGAGCCGGCCTTGAGCTCGGACCAGCCGACGGTGTCATGACCAATTTCTTGGTTGCTGACTTTGATCACCTAACGGTCGTGGAAGGGGTTGCTGAGTTGCTCAGCCAAATTCCAGATCAGCCTAACCTGACCAAGGTTCATTCGCTGTTTGAGAATTTCAACCCATCCTCTCGATTCGACACAATCTTGATGGATCACGTTTTGGAGCATGTTCATTCTCCGGTATCCCTGTTGACCAGAGTAAGGCGGTGGTTATCACCCGGTGGGCAGATTTTAATCGGGGTCCCTAACGCTGATTCGATCCACCGTTTAGCCGCAGTCAAGATGGGCTTATTGAAAAACGCTACAGATCTGAACCAACGTGACTATTCGTTGGGGCACAGGCGGGTGTACACTCACCAAACTCTGCAACAAGAGCTGGACGATGCTGGTTTGGATGTAATTGAGATGGGAGGAATTTTCCTCAAACCCCTTTCCAACCAACAGATAGAGGACTACTGGACCGAGGAAATGATTAAGGGCTTTTATGCACTCGGGAGGGATTTTCCTCAAAATGCAGCAGAAATATTTGTAGTTGCAGCTCCACGGTGAGGCGAGAGCTGTCAGAAAAAACCCCCCAAATCCCGGCGTGTTTATGACACCAACGGGCAATATCTAAAAGGGCGAAGAAGCCCCTCGCGGGTACGAAACCATGTGAGCCTTCCTTGGGTCCTAAACCGAAGCGGGCGACGTTACCATCAGCGGGTGACTATGAGTACGTGGCAGAAATGGCTGGAGACGACAAGAGTTTTGCGAGAGAACCGAAAAAGTTGCCACTAAGAGGCCACGCTGGAGAAGTCCATATGTGACCATAAAAACAGATTGAACTGGTTCTATTAGTGTCGTTGCTGAGACAAACGCAAGAAACCCACCAGGCTGGGTTCCAGATTCGATTCTTGTGGCTTCCCCTGTCACCCCTCTCGGCGTTTGCGGCCGGTCAGGCAAGACGTATCCGGAAGAAAAGGGTCCAGCCACCCGTGCCGAAACCCTCAAGTGATGACGCTTGCTCCGGTTGAAGATTAGCTCGGTGGCCGCGACGCTCTCCGTCGTGGTGCTAATCCCCGGGTCTTACCTCAATTGGTTTCTGACCAGGTTTATGATCTTGCTCGGTGAGTGATTTTCCAACACAGCCTTTTCGACGGCAGAGCTGAGCTCCAGTCTCAGGTCTTTGTCTTGAAGAAAGGTCCGCAACTTAGTCCGGAAAGACGAGTAGCACCAAGCACGGAAAACCTGGCGAGGGTCGGCAGCTCTCACGTACCCCGCGGAACCGCTGTCCGAACCCACAAGCACAGGCGTGCCATGAGCCATCGCCTCTAGAGGCGAGATAGACATGTACTCGCGTTTTGCGGGCATAATGAACAGGTCAGCGCACCCGTAAAGTTCTCTCAGCTTGATCTCGGACAGATCATCATGAAAGTTGATGGTGAGGTTCGGACCGGATACTTTTGCCGCGAAAATCCTCAAATTTCGGTCACGCTTCCTCCAAGCCACCTGGCCCGCTTGGGGCACGGAGCCAACCACTTCAATTTGCAGCGGAACCCCTAGGCCGCGAACAGCACTGAGTAGCCATCGAATTCTTTTTCGCCTCTGTCCGTGCTTGGCCACTGTTACTATCTTGACCAGACTTCCCGAAGTAGATGACGACCTCGCGCGCGCTTCCATGGGAAGAGCCACATAACATGCTGTCGATAATTTTTTCTTGCCCTCCACTCCCCAGCTCTTCACCGGAGTCACAATCGTATGAGGGCCAAGCTTCCGCAAATAGAGAAGATAATCTCTCACCATTCTTACCGCTCGAAGAGGCCGCACGATTGCGTCTCCTAATGGCAAGGACTGAGGGTCCTGGGTATAACGAAACGTTTTCACACCAGATTTTTGCGATAGGAACCAGAGGTGCTCGAACGCGCCATCAAAATTCCTCTGGACCAAAGCATCAGGCCTGAGGCTTTCGAGAAGCGCCTCCATCTCTGCAAGTCCGGAGGTCAGGGGATTAAGTACGATTCTGCCCGGGAAAGTAGAGGGCTCGGAGGGCCCCAGACCAGCAACGATGTAGACGCATTTGATACCACTGGCCGTTAGGGCCCTGTCGGTCTCTCTCAGGTTTGGATGCATCCTATGGAGAACAAAGAGAATAAGCACTTGCCCCCATCTGGCGCGGGAAAACCTAGCCAACCACCGCGTCCAGCGCCTACTCTAGTCCGAAGCGGTGGTGGAACCCGATTCAAGGTGAAAACTTGCGCGCAGGAGTCATAGCCCATCGAATAATTCGTTAAAAGATAGACAGTCGGCGACAATTCTGTTCTACAAGCACATAAACCCGGCAAGGATCAAACGTAAAAGGAGGAAAATAACGCGTTCTGTTGCGTTGTAATTCGTAGGGTCCCAATCTCAGATGGGGCGCGCCAAGGGCATACTGGGGAAATAAGACATAGGCGAGTACGTGCTGCTCAATTCCCCTGAGCACCCGGGTGGAAAAGAAATGACAGCCCTCAGATCCTGCGAGAAAATGGCCAGGAAGGCCGTCTAACCAAGTTGGCCACTAAAAAATGGGTTTGGGCGTAGGACGCTTATCTTTAGCTACAAGGCTGACCACTAGTCGAGAAATCGATACGGTTTCTTTTTTCTTCGAATCACCAAAGCCTTTGAACTCACGCGGAGTGCGGGTCGTGCATCGACTTCAATGACCCAATTCGTCGACGGGGCCGCAAAATCTGCTCCTCAGAGCGCTTGCTGCCTTCAGTCCGGCTCGTTGGAAGCGCGGCTCCGTGAAAGCCCAAGAAACCCAAATGTCTATTTATCGACACTGATGCTCACATTTAAACTCAGATCACCTCGGCGCTACGTGTGGTTACTTAGGCATTCTTGCGGGAGATCTGTGCCACCCAGCTCTGATAGGCCGGTGAACCACTTGATCGGCGGGCCCCTTGTCCTTCAAATTGCGCTCAGCGAGATTCAGGGAGCAGACGAAATCGCCAGGGAGTTTGAACCTCGTGTTTGCCTGATGTAGCCGATGGGCTGCTAGCTACCGCCCCCAAAAGTGCCAGTGCCCTTCATTCAGGGCCTCCGCGCTACGGATGTGTTCAGTTGCAGCAATAAGCGTAAGCCGACACGCGCTAAACAGCGATATTCTTCTGTAATGATTACGCCTGCCCGGTTGCTTCAGAAATTAGCTGTCGTTCGGTCCCCTCGTCTCGATGGAAATTGTGGTGTGAGCACGCCTAACGAAAGACGGGATTTGATGTTGCATGGCTCTCAAGCGGCAAACTGGGGCAAAACTTTTAGGTCTGTCCTTGTGGCGCAGAGACTCCTGTTTCGCATCGCAGTTTGGGCTCTGCGGTGAAAAAGTTTGCGCCGGAAAGTCCGGCCACCACGGCCGCGAATGCAGCTTCACTCATCGCTGGACGAACGGGTGTTGCCTGCCACGACCTTGCCCTCACCTTGGGCAGTGGTTGGGGGAAAGCGGCAGACCTCATCGGCGAAACCATTGCGGAGATCCCCGCGGAGGATGTCCCCGGTTTTGCCTCATCAGGAATCCCTGGTCACACCGGAACGATTCGCTCCATCAAAATGGCAAACGGGAGACATGCTCTGGTCATTGGGGCTCGAACTCACTTCTACGAGGAAAAAGGAGTGCGTGCCGTAGTTCATTCTGTGAGAACGGCAGCGGCGTGTGGAGCAAAGGTGATGGTGTTGACCAATGGCGCCGGGGGAATCAAAGATCACTGGACCCCGGGGACACCAGTATTGATTTCTGACCACATCAACTTGACCACTAGCTCCCCCTTAGAAGGGGCAACATTCATCGACCTCACCGACCTGTATTCGTCCCGGTTGCGCGACATCGCCCATGGAGTTGACTCCAGTCTTGACGAGGGTGTCTACGTTCAATTCCGCGGACCCCACTATGAAACCCCTGCCGAGGTCCAAATGGCCAAGACCATGGGAGGCCACATTGTAGGCATGTCTACTGCCCTTGAGGCTATCGCTGCCCGAGAGGCGGGCATGGAAGTGTTGGGCTTGTCTCTAATCACTAACCTCGCGGCTGGCATTTCACCAGACCCTCTGAGCCACAGAGAAGTTGTTGAAGCTGGCCAGATGGCTGAGCCGGTGATTTCCGCTCTGTTGGCAAGAATTGTCGCCGCACTGTGACCAGCCACATGGAGACCACAGTCGCAGCAGCCAAATCTTGGCATAATCAGGACCCTGACGCGCAAACAAAGGCTGCACTAGGTGCTCTGCTCGAGAGTCACGCTGCGGGCAACATCGAAGCAGCCTCGACCCTCTCTAAACTCTTTGGTGACCGCCTCGCTTTTGGGACTGCAGGAATTCGGGGACCATTGCAACCAGGGCCTCGGGGAATGAATCGCGTGGTCGTTGGACAAACCACCGCCGGACTATCCCAGTATTTGCTGGAGCATCGCTCCACAGAATCCGGGAAAGCTCTGAGGGTTGTGGTGGGGTGTGATGCGAGAACCAATTCTGACGTCTTCGCAGAAGACACCGCGGCCATCATGGCCGGCTACGGCCTGGAGGTTATTGCGCTCCCCGAAGAACTCCCCACACCTGTCTTGGCTTTTGCCCTGCGCCATCTGAATGCTGACGCGGGCGTGATGGTGACGGCAAGTCACAACCCACCAAGGGACAACGGCTACAAGGTTTATCTCGGCGGAGCCGACGATGGTTCGCAAATCATCCCGCCGGTTGACAGTGACATCGAAAAACTCATCGCCGGCGTTGCCCGCTCGATAAGTTGGGCAGACATCCCGCGCTCCCCTGAGGCGGTTATTCCAGCCCCGGGGGACATTGTTGCAAAGTATGTGGCGGCAACGGTTGCTTCTGTGGCACCAGAAGCCCCACACGATCCGCCTTTATCTATCGTCTACACCGCCATGCATGGGGTGGGGGCTGGCACTTTTTTCGAAACGGTAAAATCCGCCGGATTTCCGAGCCTCCATCCGGTCACGGAGCAAACAGAGCCTGATCCGACATTCCCCACGGTGGCCTTCCCTAACCCAGAAGAGGGTGGAGCGCTTGATCTGAGTATCGCCGCCGCCAAAAGGCATAACGCTGCCCTCATTATCGCCCACGACCCCGACGCAGATCGTCTCGCTTTGGCGTTGCCTCGCGACGGGCGATACATACCGCTGACAGGCAACCAGGTCGGCGCCATTCTCGGGTGGCATTGCGCGGCGCGTGCACACAAAAATGGAGCCACCGGGGTGCTAGCGAATTCTCTAGTGAGCTCCCCTGTCTTGGGAAAAATCGCGAGACATTTTGGTCTCGACCACGAGGAAACTCTCACAGGTTTCAAATACGTGTCCCGTGTTCCGCGCCTCATCTTCGGATTCGAGGAAGCGCTGGGCTATCTTGTCTCACCAGACGTGGTGCGGGATAAGGACGGTGTCTCGGCCGGGCTGATGATGCTCGACCTGGTCTACGGTCTTGCAGCCGACGGTAAGACTCTCTGGGACTACCTGCAGACCATCGAAGAATCAGTCGGCGGATTTGCATCCAGCCAAATCACCATCGCACTGTCAGAGACAGTCGAGGGGGACTGGCTCCCCGCCCAACTTCGACAAAATCCGCCAACTATGATCGGCGAGCGGGCGATTATGAAAATCGATGACTTCTTGGCGGGGGGTGGAGGATTCCCCCAGGAGAACATTCTGCGTTACTACCTCGAAGCTGAGTCACGCATCATTATTCGACCAAGCGGCACAGAGCCCAAGCTCAAGGTTTACCTCGACACTCAAGCTCCCACAAGCTCCGAGGCGCAGGCGTCGCTGACCGCTCTGGAGAGCGACATGCGGGCACTCATCGCCGGCTACGAGGCGGTGTAAGCATTCACCAACTGGTCAACAAGGGCTTCGCGCTCCTCAAAGGGCAGAAATGACCCTCCGGCTGCGTTGAGCTGAAATAGCAACAGGTCTTCCATGCCATACCCAAATGTTGAAGCCAACAACGACAACTCTTTGGTCAGTGTCGTGGAGCTCATCAAGCGGTTATCGGTGTTCACAGTGACGGCAAAACCCAGTCGGTAGAGGTCATCGAAAGGGTGGTGAGAAATCTCGGTTCCCCACTGCGCGACAGCCCCGGTCTGGAGGTTTGACGATGGGCTCAGCTCCAGAGGCACTCCACGCTCTAAGA
>Ga0209138_1002253_pt1 | contig 15051 bp, 10 predicted proteins | sample SaaInl3SG_22_DNA_FD_184645 | JGI IMG/M metagenome (GOLD analysis project Ga0209138, IMG submission 184645) | Marine microbial communities from expanding oxygen minimum zones in the Saanich Inlet - ESP_153SG_22_DNA (SPAdes) (version 2) | ecosystem: Environmental > Aquatic > Marine > Intertidal...
AACTTCTCCAATTTTGTTTGGTGCTACACCCAAACCCGTACAAGCTCCGGCTGCAGTAGTGTTGGAAGAGGTAACAAACGGATACGTTCCAAAATCAATATCCAACAAAGAGCCTTGGGCACCTTCAGCAAGAATGGATTTTCCACTTTTTTGTGTTTGATGCAAATATTCTTCGCTATCAATAAATTCTAGTTGCTTAATGTATTCTACGGCTTCAAAAAATTCAGCCTCCAAACTTTTTAAATCATACTCAATAGCTACGTCGTAAAACGCAATCATTTTTTCGTGTTTATCAGCTAACGAGCGGTATGTTTTTTTCCATGTACTTAGTTCCAGTTCCCCAACTCGAATTCCATTTCTACCTGTTTTATCCATATAGGTAGGTCCAATTCCTTTGAGGGTTGATCCAATTTTGGCTTTGCCTTTGGCAGCTTCCGACGCAGCATCTAACAATCGGTGAGTAGGAAGAATTAAATGCGCTTTTCGTGAAATCAACAATTTTGACCTAAAGTCAATGTTGAAAGGCTCTAGATTTTCGAGCTCTTTTTTAAAAACAACAGGATCAATCACTACGCCGTTCCCAACAACATTGGTTGCATTGTCATGAAAAATTCCTGAAGGAATTGTATGCAGCACGTGTTTTATTCCGTCAAACTCAAGGGTGTGCCCAGCATTAGGGCCTCCTTGAAAGCGAGCAATGACATCGTAGTTTTTAGTGAGAACATCTACGATTTTTCCTTTTCCTTCGTCGCCCCACTGTAGTCCGAGTAGTAAATCTACTGCCATAAAATTTAATTTGATGATTTCTTTTTGGTTCCGTAAAAATATAATGAATGGTTGTGAATATCTATATCGAAAATATCTTCAATGGTTTTTTTAATACTTTGAATTCGAGGATCACAAAACTCTTTTACTTCTCCAGTATCTGTTAAAATTATGTGATCGTGCTGGCTATCAAAATATGATTTTTCGTATTGCGATAAGTTCGATCCAAATTGGTGCTTTCTAACCAACCCACATTCAAGAAGCAATTCAATAGTATTGTATAATGTAGCTCTGCTTACTCGATAGTTTTTGTTTTTCATTTTGATATAAAGAGACTCAATATCAAAATGATCTTTGTTGTCATAAATTTCCTGTAAAATAGCGAAACGTTCGGGTGTTTTACGGTGCCCATTATTATCCAAAAATTGGATAAATACTTCTTTGACAGTTTCTTGGTTTTTGGAAGTGTTCATTACACTCAAAGAATTTTTCTTTCACAAAAATACGCATCTATTTTCAATCTCGCACTACTTTTTCCACTCCACTAATATTTTCTAGGTTTTTCATCAGTCGTTTGAGAAAAGTATTGTTCTTAACTTCAACACTTAAAGTTCCTTTAAAAGTACCACCGTCGGTTGAAAACGCCATTTTTTTGATGTTGACATTGAGATTGTTAGATATGATTTGTGTGATTTCATTTACCATTCCAACGTAGTCTATTCCTGAAATTTTAATATTTACTGCAAAATTTTCTTGGGAAGAATCAATCCATTTGGCAGTAACAATTCGGTAAGCAAACTTGGATTGTAAGCTCAAAGCGTTTGGACATTGTTTTTTATGAACTTTAATTCCTTCATTAACTGTTACAAAACCAAAAACTTCGTCTCCAGGAATGGGATTGCAACAATTTGAAAACGAATAATCCAACTTGTCTTCGTTATTGGTAAACACAAGTTGATCGTAATTGGCGGTAATTTCCTCTCGATGAATTTGGTCAAGATTCCTTTTCTCTTGGGGTTTGCTCTTGAAAAAGTTTAAAAAACGATTCCCTTTGGAGGCTGCAAATTTTTTCAACTTTATATTATCGATTGTTCCTATTTGAACACGATAATACAAATCCAAACTTGTATTTAGTCCAAAGAAAACAACCAAATCGTTGATGGTTTTTTCATCAAGTTTAAATTTTAATTGTTTTAATTTTCTTCTAAGTTGCTCTTTCCCTTCTTCTGCAAGCAGCTTTTTTTCGGCACTCAAAGAAGAACGTATTTTTGAACGCGCTCTGCTGGTTTGACTGTAATCCAGCCAGTTTGCTGTGGGTCTAGACTTTTCAGAAGTAATGATTTCTACTTGATCACCGCTTTTCAATGTTCTGTTCAGTGGTACAATTTTACCATTGACTTTTGCCCCGCGGGTATGCATGCCAACTTCGGTGTGAATACTAAAAGCAAAGTCAATAGGTGTAGAGCCTGTGGGTAACGATTTCAAATCACCGTTGGGGGTGAATACAAAAATTTCTGTTGAATAAAGATTCAATTTAAATTCTTCTACAAAATCTACTGCATTTTCTTCTGAATTTTCAAGGGTGTCTTGCAAACGATTCAACCATATTTCAAGTCCCTTTTCATCTTGATCTCCTTGCTTGTATTTGAAGTGCGCGGCATAGCCTTTTTCAGCAATTTCATGCATTCTTTCGGACCGAATTTGTACTTCAACCCACTTTCCTTTGGGTCCCATGACAGTGATGTGAAGTGCTTCATATCCTGTGGTTTTTGGAGAAGAAATCCAATCTCGAAGCCGGAGCGGATTGGGACGGTAATGATCTGTTACGATAGAATATATTTTCCACGCCAAAAACTTTTCATCTTTTTCGCGGGATTTGTATACAATCCGAATGGCAAATTTGTCAAAAACCTGATCGAAGGAAACATTCTTTGTAACCATTTTGTTTCGAATCGAATAAATGGATTTCGGTCTCCCCTTAATTTCGTATTTTATTTTTTCGGATTGTAGGCTTTCTTCAATCCGTTGAGAAAAGTTAGCAATGTATTCTTTTTGTTCTTCCTCGGTTTGAGCGACACGCTTTAAAATATCCTTATAGACATCATTTTCAGTGTATTTTAAACCCAGATCTTCCAACTCGGTTTTGATGTTGTATAATCCAATTCGATGCGCCAAAGGTGCATAGATGTATAAGGTTTCGGATGCAATTTTCACTTGCTTGTATTCTGGCATGGCATCCATGGTTTGCATATTGTGCAATCGGTCAGCAATCTTAATGATAATTACCCGTATATCATCATTAAGGGTAAGCAGCATTTTTCGAAAATTTTCTGCTTGAAACGAAACGTCTTTATCTTTTTTTAGACTGGAAATTTTGGTTAATCCATCGACAATTTTAGCAATGGTTTCTCCAAAAAGTTGTTGCAAGTCATTGAGGGTGTAGGAAGAGTCCTCTACAACGTCGTGAAGAAGTGCAGCGCAGATAGAGGTAGCGTCCAGTCCAATTTCTGAGGCCACAATTTTTGCAACAGCAATGGGGTGTAATACATAGGGAATCCCTGATTTTCTCCGTTGATCTTTGTGTGCATCAACAGCGGTATCAAAGGCCAAACGAATTAACTTTTTATCGTCTTTCGTCAGCGATTGATAACTGATTTTAAGGAGTTCTTTGTATTCCTTAGCAATGAGTTGATTCTCTTTTTCTACATCGATAACCTGCATACCCTAAAAGTAGGTATTTTTTTTCATTTTTAAGATTCCTTTGCTTCCATTTTTTCAATTCGCTGCAAAAGGGTTGGGTGCGAATAGTGCCATTTTACATAAAGCGGATGTGGTGTTAAATTACTCAAACTGGTTTTGGATAATTTTTTTAAGGCCGCAACCAAAGGCTCAAATGCGTACGTATTTTTGGCATAAGCATCGGCTTGATATTCGTATTTTCGGGAAAGATAGTTCATTCCCAGCCCTGTGATTTGAGATAAAGGAGTGTATAAAATTACAAAGGCAATGAGCCCTACATGAAAGCTAGGAATGGATACTTGCAACGCTTCCGAAAGGAGGGGCATATTGACACAAAGCGATAGTAAAAACAACATAACTCCCGTTTGAGCGGTTGATAAAATCAAATTACTCAGAATGTGTTTTTTCTTGTAGTGCCCAACTTCATGGGCCAACACGGCTACAATTTCTTCGACAGTTAACTTTTCAATGAGCGTATCGTACAAGGTGATTCTTTTTTGTTTTCCAAACCCAGAAAAATAGGCATTGGCTTTTGTTGACCGTTTGGATCCGTCTATGACAAAAATGTTGTCAAGCGTAAAACCCACTTGTTTTGAGTAGATTTCAATTGCTTGACGCAATTCTCCATCTTCAAGAGGTTTTTGTTTATTAAAAAGCGGCACAATGAGTTGGGCATAAAAACGATTTATCAATACGGATATTAGCGTAATAAAACCCCACGCATAAACCCAAAAGAAAGATCCAGAAACTTCGTAAAACCAAACCAATCCTGCTAAAACAGCTCCTCCAAACAATAGAGTGATTCCCCAACCTTTTAGCTTGTCAGTTATGAATGTTTTGAAATTGGTTTTGTTAAATCCAAAGGCATCTTCAATTACAAATGTGTTGTAGTATGAAAAAGGAATTCCAACAAGCTCATTGGCAAAATATATAATTCCAAAAAACACAAGAGCAATGACTATAGGATTTTCAAAATATGTCCTAGTTAATGCATCTACCCAAGCAAAACCATCAAAAAAAAAGAAAGTAAGCGTTATTACAAAGCCAAATCCTCCAGAAATTTTTGAAAACCGATAGCGAGTATGGCTGTATGATTGTGATTTTTGGTAAGCTTCTTGGTCATAAACATCGCTCAACTTATTAGGAATAGGATCTGAAAATCGTTTTGCGTTTAAAGCGTTAAGAAGTGTATCAAAACAAAAGGAAATAATTAAAATTCCGATAATGATGTAGAAAAGAATAGTTGGAGTCATAAGGGTGTATTAAAGAAGAGTGCGTTGTCTTTTTGCTTCAAAAATTAAAACGGCTGCCGCTACCGAAACGTTCATGGAGTCAATTTTACCCTCCATGGGAATGTGAATATTTTGAGTGGCATTTTCAAGCCATTGATGAGTAAGACCCTCTGCTTCAGTTCCTACTACCAAAGCAGTTGGAGCTTCGAACGAAACATCTGTGTACGGAAGGCTTGATTGCAAACTTGCAGTAAAAATAGCGATTTCTTGCCGTTGAAGATACTCGATAATTTCTAAGGTGCTTCCTGTGGCAATAGGGGTAGTGAAAATCCCACCCACACTCGATCGTATGACATTGGAATTGTACAGATCTGTTTTGGGATTGGCAATCAGCACTCCGTCCAAACAAGCAGCGTCCGCAGTGCGAAGTAATGCGCCTATATTGCCAGGTTTTTCGGGTGATTCAGCAACGAGAAGCAATGGATTTTTTGTTTTTAGAGTAAAAGAGTTCAAGTGGTGATTTTTTTGTTGAATCACAGCAATCAGTCCTTCGGTTGAATCTCGATAGGCTAATTTTTCGTATGCTTTTTGCGACAATCGGGTAATTGAAATGCGGTTTACAGAATCTTCTAAAAATGAAAACAATGCCTCAGATGAAAGTAAATTTTCACAAAAAAAACACTCTACAACGGTATAACCACCCTGAATCGCAAGTCCAATTTCTCGAACTCCTTCAACTATAAATAGCTGCTGATCATGGCGTACTTTTGCTTTGGATTGAAGCTTTAAAAGATCCTTTATTCGAAGATTGTTAGGACTTTCTATGTATTTCAAAGGCTTTGTTTTTTAGGTAAAATTAGTCAAAAAAGACAAAAAATTAGCCCGAATTTAATTTAGTTTCAAATTAATTACCCAAATTTTTATACTTTTAAAAAAATTATGAAACCTAACCTATGAAATATACCGTTGCTATTGTTGATGATGAATCCAAAAATCTAGAAATTCTTGCATATTACATCGCTTCATACTGTCCACAATTGGAAGTTGTAGCTCAACTTTCTACCAAAAAAAGTGCCATCAAATATCTTCAATCCAACCCTCCTCAAATTCTATTTTTGGACATTGTGTTGGACGAAGGAAGTGGTTTTGATGTGTTGGATGAGTTTGATTATTCTAAAACTCAAGTGGTGTTCTCTACGGCACATGATGAATTTGCACTCAAAGCATTTCGCTATCAGGCGCATGATTATTTATTAAAACCAATAGAAATCAAAGATTTAATAACTACTTCCGATAGCTTAATTAATAAAATAAAGTCCAATGTGTTTCCTTCTAATGATACGTTGGGTGGGCTAAGAAATCAATTCAATAGTGGAAGCAATAAACCGAATCGAGTAAAAATTATTCAAAGAACTAAAGTGGATTTTGTTAAGGCAGACGATATTGTTTTTTGTCAGTCATTACCAGGGTCGAAATCCGAATACCATACCATTGATGACCAAGTCTTGTATTCCAATCAATCATTGTCAGAACTAAATGCCATTCTCGATAAATCCATTTTTTTTAGAATCAGCAGATCGTTTATTATCAACATGAATCATTTATCTGAAATTGATAAAAATATCTCGTACAGTTGTGTGATGTCAAACAATGCTCGTCTTTCAATAACCCGAAGCAAATACAAAGAATTGCTTCTCAAGATTGATGAAGTATTCAACATGTAGTCTGGAAATATTTAAATTCGTACTTTTGCCTTAGCTTAATTGAAAGCAACAACAACTCTGATATTTTTTTTACAATGATTACAACGAATCAAGATTTGTCGCAAGAATTTATCGATTTAGAACATCAACACGGTGCTCATAATTACCATCCACTTCCTGTGGTTTTAAGCAAAGGAAAGGGTGTTTATGTTTGGGATGTAGAAGGAAAAAAGTACTACGATTTTTTATCAGCATATTCTGCGGTAAATCAGGGACACTGTCATCCAAAAATTATCGACGCAATGATGCAACAGGCCCAAAATTTGACATTAACTTCACGCGCGTTTTTCAATGATATTTTGGGAAAATACGAAGCTTTTACAACTCAGTTTTTTGGCTTTGACAAACTATTGCCCATGAATACAGGTGCTGAAGCTGTTGAAACTGCTATTAAATTGGCTAGAAAATGGGGGTACGAAAAAAAAGGAATCGCTCAAAATGAAGCTAAAATAGTTGTTTGTGAAAATAATTTTCACGGAAGAACAACTACCATAGTTTCTTTTTCAAACGATCCTGTAGCATCCAAAAATTTTGGTCCTTATACACCTGGATTTGTCAAAATCCCATACAACGACTCAGCAGCCCTGGAAAAAGCAATCAAGAATGATCCTAGTATTGTTGGATTTTTGGTAGAACCTATTCAGGGAGAAGCTGGAGTTTATACTCCTTCCGACGATTATATGGCAAAAGTAAAACACATTTGTAATCAAAACAACGTTTTGTTTATTGCCGACGAAATACAAACGGGAATTGCACGAACAGGCTCCTTGTTAGCGGTTTGTGGAAATTGTTCCTGCGAAGGTCATTGCGAACGTCAGAGCACTTATTCACGACCTGATATTTTGATATTAGGAAAAGCACTCAGCGGAGGAGCCTATCCTGTATCTGCTGTGCTGGCAGACAATGACGTGATGAACGTCATCGGACCCGGCCAGCACGGAAGTACTTTTGGTGGAAATCCAATTGCGGGCGCTGTGGCGATAGCAGCTTTGGAAGTAGTTAATAACGAACATCTTTCTCAAAATGCACGTACGTTGGGAAATTTGTTTCGTTCCAAAATGAATGATTATATAGCCAACAGCAATATTGTTTCGTCCATAAGAGGAAAAGGATTGTTAAATGCTATTTTGATTAATGATACTGAAGAAAGTTCTACGGCTTGGAATATATGTGTTGCCCTCAAAGAAAATGGATTGTTGGCCAAACCAACTCACGGAAACATCATTCGATTTGCACCTCCTTTAGTGATGACTGAAGAGCAGCTCTTAGAATGTGTGTCTATTATCACTAGTACGTTAAAAGAATTTGAATTGTAACTCCGATGAGTTCATCTGTTTATTTTGACAACGCAGCTACTACGCCTTTGCTTCCTGAAGTGGTGGAAAGAATGCAGCTGGTTTTGTCTAATACATTTGGAAATCCTTCGTCAGTGCATGAAAGCGGTAGAAAAGCCAAAACTATTATTGAAACGGCTCGAAAAACAATTGCTTCAGAACTGAATGTCAGCCCGCGCGAAATCATTTTTACATCGGGAGGCACAGAATCTATCAATATGGTTTTGAATAGTGCTGTTAGAGATTTGGACGTAACGACAATCATTACTTCAAAAATCGAACATCACGCTGTTTTACATGCTGTTGAGTTACTCGAAAAACAACACCAAGTTCAAGTTCATTATGTCAATTTGCATTCGTGTGGAACACCGGATTATGAGTATTTAGAGACTTTGTTGCAACAAGATGATTCCAAAAAAATAGTCAGTTTGATGCACGTCAATAATGAAGTCGGTACTCTTTTGGATATCCAAAAAGTAGCTGAAATGTGTAAAGCTAACAATGCGCTATTTCATTCAGACACTGTTCAGTCGGTAGGTCATTTCAAAATGGATTGTCAAAAAATTCCTATTGATTTTTTGGTAGCAGCAGCCCATAAGTTTCACGGCCCTAAAGGAGTCGGATTTGTTTATATTAGAAAAAGTACTAATATCCAATCTTTCATTGTTGGAGGAGGACAGGAGCGAGGTTTCAGAGCTGGAACAGAATCTGTTCATAATATTGCTGGAATGGAAACTGCTTTTGTGCATGCTTATAAGAATCTAGAAAATGATCGAAAGTACGTTTTGGAACTCAAAGAGTATTGTAAAAATCAACTTATTAAACACATGCCAGGAACAACTTTTAATGGTAAGTGTGCTGATATGGAGAATAGTTCCTACACGATACTCAATGCTTGTTTGCCAATTGATCCCAAAAAAAATGACCTGCTATCCTTTCATTTAGACCTTAACGGTATTGAGTGTTCTAAGGGAAGCGCTTGCCAATCAGGAGCCAGTCAAGGGTCTCATGTACTTAATGAGTTATTAGCTCCAGAAGACCTTAAAAAACCTTCGTTACGATTTTCCTTTTCAAAGTTCAACTCCCATTCGGAGGTGGATCGTTTGGTTTTGTTTTTGAAAGACTACGCCAACAATTAAAATTTAAGCGTGGTTTTGATATTAAAAACGCGTGGGGTCATATAGTTGGGAATTCCGAATTGTTGTTTCGTATAAACGTCTCTAACCCAGGTGTTGGTAATCGAATTTTGAACATCAAAAACATTGAAAATTTCAACTCCAACAGTCATTTCTCGAATGTTTTTAAACAATTTCTTTTTCTGGGTATTATTTGGATCAATTAAAACATAGGACATTCCCATATCTACTCGTTTGTAATCTCTTAATCGTTGAAGGTATTGATACGAATCGGCATAACTGGGTGAACCGCCTGGAAGTCCTGTATTATAAATCAAGTTTAAATTCATTTTTAGGTTGGGCATTTTTGGGACATAATCTTGAAACAACATCGCAAACTTGAGCCGTTGATCGGTAGGGCGGGGAATGTATCCTTTTTGGTCAATATTTTCTTGAGTGTTGAGGTATCCAATACTAATCCAAGACTCGGTTCCTGGGACAAATTCGCCATTAAGTCGGACGTCAAAACCTGTTGCGAAAGCTACGGCATTGTTTTGAGCAGCATATCGTATTCGTACATTTTCTAGGGTATAAGGATTTACTTGCGTAAGACTTTTGTAATAGGCCTCACTGATTAATTTAAAGGGCCGATCCCACAGTAAAAAACTGTATTCGTTTGCCAACAAATAATGCCACGATTGCTGCGCTTTTACTTGTGGTTGTAGGACCCCAAATTGATCTCTAAGTTCTTTGTATACAGGAGGTTGGGCATAACTTCCTACAGCAATCCGAAACAGCATATCTTTTTTCCATTGAGGTTTGATTGCAAACTGAAAACGTGGACTTACGACTTGATGCGAGTTGCCGCTGTCGGAAACCGACCATTGATGTGTGCGGATGCCTGCATGATACCAAACTTGATGTTTGCCCCAATCTTGTTGAAAACTCCATTGCAAATAACCTTCCATTCGGTCAATAACGGAGTGGTTGGTAGCTCTGACATTTTGATAGGCAAGCAAAGGTCCTGAAAAGGGAGTGTAAGGTTGGTCGTTTTGAATGGCTGTATTGGGAGGTCGTAGAGAAAATCCAGCAGAATCAATCACTTCCCACTCCACGATCCTGTCTTTAATATCTTCGCGTTTGAAAGAAATTCCACCATCAATTTGATGTTCGCCTATTCTATATATTCCCTTGAGAGCGGCTTTTGAAATAATTCCATCCAAATGGTTACGAGCGTGCGTAAGTTGGGAGCCTACTCCTTTAGTGTACTCAACATCTCCTAAATTTTCTCCACCAATATCAGTGCTTGGTTCGCCCAAAAAATACTGCGCTAAAATGTCAAAATTTTCTGTTTCTTGAGTGTGATAAACAGAGGCAATTGCTTTTAATGTAAGATTTTCAGTGGCCTTAAAGGTTGTTTTTAATGCAGCTGAACGGGTAGTGTAGTTGTCTTTTTCCATGCCCTCGTAGTACACAACCAAGGCTCTGGGCTCTTGAAGCGTTCCAAAGTTGGTTTTACGTGTCAAGGGTTCGTAATTATATTCGTTGATAGACAAACTTGCCAATAAATTAAGTGACCATTTTGCATTCAACTTGTATGTCCAAAAAGATTGAATATCAGCAAAACGAGGTTGGAAGTTGGTTGCAGTTTCTTTTTGATTGACCAACAACGAGTTGTCGCGATAGCGAACCCCTGTAACTCCCGACAAGGTGTTTTTTGTATTGACCATTTCATAAGTAACGCTTCCGCCGAGAAGACTAAGCGTAGCTTTTGCTTTTGATTCCAGAGGTTTTTTATAGGTAATGTCCAAAACTGAAGACAGCTTATCGCCGTATTTTGATTGGAATCCTCCTGCTGAAAATGAAACATTTTGAATCATTCCTGTATTCAAAAAACTAAGCCCTTCTTGTTGCCCTGAACGAACCAAAAATGGACGATACATTTCAATTTCATTTACATAAACTAGGTTCTCATCATAATTTCCACCCCGAACAGCGTATTGTGTACTGAGTTCATTGTTTGAGTTTACACCCGGCAGCGAGGTCAATAGATTTTCAACACCTGGATTGGCTCCGGGTAAATTCCGGATGGTTTGAGGACTGATAGTTTGAATTCCCTCTACAAATTTTCGCCGATTTTTTTTAACAATTACTTCTCCAATTTGCTGAACCTTTTCACTCAAAACAGGATGAAATTCATATTCCTCATTGGGTCGTAGCGTTAATGAAAGAGAAGCATTCTTAAAGGATATGTGGGAAAAAACAATTGTGATTGATTGATTCGAAGGAACGGATAGTTCATAAAATCCATTATTATTTGTCGTTGTTCCACCAAAATTTGTAATGATATTGACCCCAACTAAAGCGAAGTTATTTTCCGAAGTAACCACTCCTTTTATTACGGCTGATTGTGCACTTGCAAAACCTGTCATTAATACCACACAAAGACAAATAAATCTATTCATATGTTTTTCGATAAAAAACGGCATTGTATTGACTGCTGTTTCCAACCATGTCTTTAACGGAAATTTCTATAAAATGTTTTGTCCCTTCTAAGGGATAGTCGTCAAAGGTAAAAGTCAAGCTCTTTTTTTTGTATTCGTATTCAAACAGCACCCATTTTCCGTCTATGGTGCCTCGATAATGCCCTATTCCTGTACCTTCATCATCAATAATAAAAGAAAGCTTGCGATAGTTACTCACCCATTTTCCATCTTCAAAATTGACAGGTTCAATGGTGGGTGGAATAGTGTCTCGTCCCAAAATGTATTTACCCAATGCTTTTGTACGTGCCTTGAAAACGCCATTCTTATGATCTGATGACACAAAGTGAATGGATTTTTTACCAGACACTATTCCCAAATAATTGCCTTTTTGGATGGTGTCAGGTTGGTATGAAATTTTAATATTTTTGTAAACAGGCACCAAAGGATTTTCGATTACAAGCGTGTCTCCAGACTCTTTAATATCAATAGTAGCGTCTTCAAAAAAGGTGTTTTTTGCAAAATACACACTGCTTTTTTCAAAGGTATACAAGTAGTCTCGATCTGTTAAAATAATTTTTCCTGGTTTTTTTTCTTTCGAACGAACGGCAATTTGTTCAACTCCTTTTACTGGAACTTGAAGCGTAACGGAGTTGTTTTCAAAATCACTTACCTTTATACTGTAGATATAATTGAGACCTTCTTTAACAGAAAAACTTCCCTTGTTTGAAGTTGTGTAGAATTCAAGTTTATTGCCTTTTGTTTTAAATAGTTTAATAATTTTTTGTCGGTGTGTTTTCATACGAGGGTAATCAATAAATGTATTGATAAAACTTGATTCTTTGAACGAAAACTTGTTCATTTCAAACGACTGAAGAAGCGAACCGTTTAAATGCGTACTGATTTTAAAAATACCGTTCTGATTGTATGCCAAATCTTGTCGATCAATGGTGTTGATTCCAAAACCAATAGGTCCAATGGCATGAACAGGGTCAGCGCTGTATAGTGAATCATTCACTTTTTTAAAAATGAGTTGAATCGGGGTGTTCAGAGAGTTAATGACACTGGATTCTGAAAGCGGATATCCTACCAAATTTCGAATAATTGGACGTTGGTGGTCTGCAATATCAAAACCCAAAAGTAAGGGGTTTACTGGTTTTTGACTCAAGGTTTCTCGAATTTCAAAATGAAGGTGAGGACCGCTAGAACTTCCAGTATTTCCCGACAAGGCAATGAATTCTCCCTTATTGATTTTGAGCGCGTTTGATTTTGGAAACAATTCAATTTCATAGGTTTCCTGGCTGTATTGTTGTTTTTGGACATAAGCCTCAATGCTTGGTGCAAATTTTTTCAAATGAGCATAGACCGAGGTATATCCGTTGGGATGTTCTATGTAAAGTACTTTTCCAAATCCGCCATGAGAAATTTTGATGCGTTTCACAAATCCACTTCCAATAGCTTTCACTTCAAAGTTTTCTTTTTTCTGGGTTTTTATATCCAATCCAGAATGAAAATGATTGGAGCGCAATTCTCCAAATGTTCCCGCCAAAAGCAAGGGAATGTCCAAAGGTGCTTGAAAGTCTTTGTGAGTTTCATTGGTTTGCGAATAACTTCTCAAAACCACAAAAAACAATAAGTAGAAAATTAAGAATCCGAGATATTTCATGTATGTCAAAAGTAGCAAATTATAAACAATCTTAAAATTAGAATCTTCAACTTGGAATATTGGTTTAGGAATGCTAACTTTGAAGAGCAGATGTAAAATTTTGCTACAAGATGAGTGAAACAATGCAAGCCATTGATTTGTTAGAAAATACCATTCGAACAATGATCCAAAAAATGAGAATTCTTGAAAAAGAAAACGAGTCATTGGGTCAAAAAGTAGATGAACTCAAACAGCTTGTATCAGTCCAAAACAAAGATAGTTTGCTTTGGAAAGACAAATACCATTCACTTGTCATAGCAAAAACACTGCAAGGTAGTAGTAAGAATACAAACAATGTTAAACTCACTATAAGTAATCTCATTAAGGAAATAGACACGTGCATTGCGCAACTAAATCCTTAAAATAACTTGACAAGTGCAGAAAATAAAGCTAACAATCGCAAATAGGGTGTATCCCTTGAGTGTTTCCTCGCATGAGGAAGAAGAGGTTTTGAGAAAAGCCGTAAAAAAAATTGAAAGCATGATTCAACACTTTGAAAAAAATTATGCAGTTAATGACAAGCAAGATGTATTGGCGATGTGCGCCCTTCAACTTGTTGCTCAAGCTGCTAGAGACGACCATAGCGAAGTTTTGACAGAGAAAAAAATAGGAAGTCGCATAGAAGCGTTGAATCAAGAATTAACCTCGTTGTTAACTTCCTAAACGTTCATTAACATATATAAATACTGCCTGCATCAATTGCATTTTTTGATAAACTCAACACCAATTCTATTAAAAGAGGTGAGTGAAGTTGCAAAAGCAAGCCGTCTTCGAACGGATCCTTGACCAACTTAGTAGCCTCAAACCTGTTTAATATGAGTTTATACAAAACCTTATTGATGTGGGCTTTTTTTATGTAAAAAACAAACAAAATGGAATTCAACATCTATACCATCGCTTTTGGTATTGTCGGAATTGTATTGGGACTAATTGTTTCAAAAATTCTAGATAAAAGCAGTGCAAATAAAACAATTACTAATGCTCAGAAAGAAGCATCTCAACTAATAAGGGATGCTCAAAAAGAGGGTGAAATAATTAAGAAAGACAAACTCTTCCAAGCAAAAGAAAAGTTCTTAGAGCTCAAGAGTGAACACGATAAGGTCATCGCATCTAGAGAAAACAAATTGAATGATGCTCAAAAGCGAATTCGTGATAAGGAGTCTCAAATATCCAATGAAATATCCAAAAACAAGCGCCTTAATCAATCTCTAGAAGACAAGTCTGCGATTCTAAATAAAAAGTCGGAATATATTGATAAGAAAAAAGAAGAACTCGATAAGCTTCATCAAAGCCATGTCAGCCAATTGGAATCGATTTCTGGTCTGTCTGCCGAAGAAGCCAAAGAACAATTGGTGAATTCTTTAAAAGAAGAAGCCAAAACAGATGCATTAGCATTTGCTCAAAATGCTATTGAAGAGGCCAAATTGACTGCCCAGCAAGAAGCAAAAAAAATTATAATTAACACCATTCAGCGAATAGGAACTGAAGAAACAGTCGAAAACTGTGTGTCGGTATTTAACTTAGATTCTGACGATGTAAAAGGTCGTATTATTGGTAGGGAAGGTCGCAACATTCGGGCTATTGAAGCTGCTACTGGTGTAGAAATTATTGTTGACGATACTCCAGAAGCCATTATTCTTTCTTGCTTTGATTCGGTTCGTAGAGAAGTTGCTCGTTTGTCGCTTCATAAACTAGTTACTGATGGACGAATTCACCCTGCTAGAATTGAAGAGGTGGTTAGTAAAACAACCAAACAAATTGAATCTGAAATTATTGAAGTAGGAAAACGCACCGTAATTGATTTGGGAATCCACGGTCTTCATCCCGAACTTATAAAGGCTGTAGGTCGAATGAAGTATCGATCTTCATACGGTCAAAACTTGTTACAACATTCGCGAGAGGTTTCAAAACTTTG
>Ga0209138_1002258_pt1 | contig 15035 bp, 5 predicted proteins | sample SaaInl3SG_22_DNA_FD_184645 | JGI IMG/M metagenome (GOLD analysis project Ga0209138, IMG submission 184645) | Marine microbial communities from expanding oxygen minimum zones in the Saanich Inlet - ESP_153SG_22_DNA (SPAdes) (version 2) | ecosystem: Environmental > Aquatic > Marine > Intertidal...
TTTCTGTTTTTCGCGGCACTATTGTGTTTCGGTATGACAGAGGCGCAGACTGTTTCAGGTACTGTTTCTGATAATCAGGGACCACTACCAGGTGCAACAGTCGTAGTTAAAGGTACAGCTACGGGTACTACAGCAGACTTCGATGGTAATTATTCGATTTCAGCTAGTGCAGGAGATGTGCTTGTCTTTTCTTATGTAGGTTACACTGCACAAGAAATTACTGTTGGCAACCAGAGTACTATTAATGTGGTACTTGAGTTAGGTAACATGCTTGAAGAGGTTGTAATCACTGGTTACGGTTCTCAGCAACAAAAAGAAATTACTTCTGCGGTAGTTTCTGTGGACGAGGAGTCATTCAATAAAGGGGCAATCAACGATGCTTCTCAATTACTTCAAGGAAAGGTTGCAGGTCTTCAGATCTACAATAGAGGGGGTAACCCTAACGCAGGTGCGGTAATTCGTCTTCGTGGTCTTTCGACTATTGGTGCGAATGCTTCTCCGCTTGTAGTTATCGACGGGGTAATCGGAGCTTCACTTGGCAACGTTGACCCAAGTGATATTGAGAGCATCAACGTTCTTAAAGATGCTTCTGCCGCTGCGATTTACGGTTCTCGTGGATCTTCAGGGGTAATCCTTGTTACTACCAAAAAAGGTAAGGCTGGTGCAACTCAAATCAGCTACAACGGTCAATTCTCAACTTCTGGTATTTTGAACCAAATTGATTACATGAGCCCAGAAGAGTTTATTGCTGCTGGTGGTCGTGATCTGGGGTCTAAGACTGATTGGATCGATGAGGTAACTCGTGATGCATTTACTCAAATCCACAACATTTCTGCTGCTGGTGGTGATGGTTCTACCTCTTACCGCGTATCGGCGAATATTCGTGACGCAGAGGGTATTCTTTTAAACAATGGCTTTGAGCAGTTCAACACTCGTTTAAACTTCTCAACTAGAGCTTTCAATGACAAGCTAAAAATTAATTTTGCTGCTGCATTCACAAAAAGAGATCAGCAGAATGGTTTCAATGAAGCACTTCGTTACGCTACGTTATATAACCCAACTGCTCCTGTATTAGCGGCTAACGCTCCTTATGCATTCAACGGTGCACAGTTCGGTGGATATTTTGAAACACTAGGTTTATTTGATTCATATAACCCAGTTTCAATTATCAAGCAAAATATTAACGACGGTGAGAGTCGTCAGTTAAATTATGGTGTTGATTTATCTTACAATGTTAATGATAACCTAACCGCTTACTTCCGTTCTGCGGTTCAGTCTTCAGACTACGCTAATCGTTTATATTACAGAACTACTTCTCTTTGGAATGGTGGTGCTGACTCTCCTGTTCGTAAAGGTTCTGCTCAGTTCTATGAAAATAACTTCGATTTCCAATTAAACGAAGCTTATGCTACATGGAGAAAGTCTTATGACAACATGAACATTGCGGTTACTGGAGGTTATTCTTACCAAAAAGAGAACTACAATGAAGTGTTCTTTTCTTTAGGGGATTTCCCTGGTGATCAAATTGATTACATCGATGCAATTGAGTACTCTCAAGATTTATTAAATGCAGGTCAAATTTCTGCTAACTCTGCAAGAAATCCTGATACTGAAATTGAGGCTTACTTTGCTCGTTTAAATATGACAATTGCGGACAATATTTACCTTAACGCATCTCTACGACGTGAGGGATCAACTAAGCTTGGTGCTGATAACCGTTGGGGTACTTTCCCAGCTGTTGGTTTAGGTGCTGACTTAAACTCTTTCCTTGGTTTAGAAGGTGTTCAGCAACTTAAGGCTCGTGCTTCTTACGGGGTAACTGGTAACCTTCCAGGTGGATATGGTCTTTCTCAAGAAATCCGCGGATGGTCTTGGGGTGGTGACGGCGCTGCTGGTGGATCTACCGGTCTTCTACGTGCTGCTAACCCTAACCTTAAGTGGGAGGAGAAAGCTGAGCTTAACTTCGGTATCGATTTAACTATGGATCGTTTCACTGCGACACTTGACATTTACCAACAAACTTCTAAAGATTTCATCATCAACCGTATAGTAGATGCTGCAGTTTACGGTTTCGATCGTCGTTTCGAGAATGCTGGTCAATTATCATCTGATGGTGTTGAGTTAGCTCTTAACTATGATGTAACTGACAACTATACTACTGGTATTGTTCTTTCACGTAACAAAGTGGTTCTTGATGAGTACGTACAGGATGCTGATAAATTCGGTAACCTAGGTGCTCCAGGTCAGAACGATACTTTCGTAACTCGTGTTAAAGTAGGTGAAGAAATCGGACAAATCTGGGGTCCTGTTTGGGACGGTACTGTTACTGACGGTTCTCAGAACTTTGTTGATGTAAACGGTGATGGTCAATTAGTAGTTGGTCAAAACAACGCACTTGATGAAAACGTTGACTTCGATGTATTAGGTAGTGGTATTCCTGATCTAGAATTAGGATGGTCTAACCAACTTACTCTAGGTAAGTACACGGTTAATGCATTCTTCAGAGGTGCATTTGGTCATAGCCTAGTGAACACTTTCCGTGCATTCTATGAGCCGCGTGTAGGTTCTCAGAAATCTTACAACTACATCAACACTGAGCTTGCTAACGATGCGATTAAGAACGCGAACTTCTCTTCTTTATATGTTGAGAAAGCTGACTTCTTCAAGTTAGACAACCTTACTGTTTCACGTCCTATCACTGATAACGTGAACTTATCACTTAACGTACAGAATGCGTTCGTGATTACTAACTATACTGGATCTGATCCTGAGCCAGCGTTATTCGATCTTTTAGATGGTAACCCACTTGCTCCTGGTATCGATCGTAGAAATAGCTACTATTCAGCACGTTCGTTCACTTTAGGTGTAAACATTAACTTCTAATAATAAAATTGATATGAAAAACTTACACAAACTTCTATTAGGTTTCGGACTTGTAGGTTTAACCTACTCTTGTACCGATCTTGAAGAGGATCTCGTAGGGGATCTTACACAAGATTTTTCTTTAGAGGGAATCTCTACCGGTGCTGCCGGTGGTGGTAGTGACGTTCTTACTGCAGTATTTGATGCAGTTCGTAACGGTGGTACTGCCAACCACGGTGGTTACTTCTCAGTTCAGTCGGTTTCAACTGATGAGATGGCGGTAACTCAAAAAGGTGGTGACTGGTACGATGGTGGTATCTGGTTAGATATGCACCGTCACACTTGGACTCCTGCTAACGGTCCTATCACGGGTACGTGGGCACAACAGTATAGCGCTATCGCTGCTGTTAACAACGCTATCGCCAACGCTGGTCTTAATGCCGACGAAATGGCCCAAGCAAAAGTTGTTCGTGCTTACTTGCACTGGAGATTAATGGACTTATACGGTAACATCGTCATCGCTGATGGTTCAGGATCTAACACTCAGTCAAGCAGAACTGCTGTTTTCAACTGGATTGAAGGTGAATTACTTTCAGCTCTAGGAATGAGCGGTGGGTTTGACCTTACTGATCTTGAGAGTTCTAGCCTAGGTACTGGTGATAACAAGTACAGAATCAACAGACATGCTGCTTTAGGTATTTTAGCGAAGCTTTACTTAAACGCTGAGGTTTACACGGGTACTGCTCGTTATGCTGATGCTGCTGCGGCTGCTGGTTATGTAATCGATAACGGTCCTTACCGTTTATCTGACGCATCAGTTTCGGTATCTAACTTAGCTAAGCGTCCGTCAGTATCTTCTGATCCTGATAATCTTACTGGTTATGCTGCAATTTTCGCCCCAACCAACGAAAACAACCCAGAGATTATCTGGTCTGTAAAGTATGATGAGGCTACTGCACCAGGTATGAACTTTGCTAAAATGACTCTTCACTATGCTTCTCAGTATACTTGGAATTTCGAAGCTCAGCCATGGAATGGTTATGTGGCACTTGAAGAATTTGTTAACTCATACGAAGATGGTGACGCTCGTAAAAAGGCTAACTTTATTGCTGGGCCTCAATTAGATTATGGTGGAAATGCACTTGTGGATCTTGCTTCTGATTCAGATACTCCTGAAATCGTTTATTCACTTTCAATTAATGAACTAGAGCCAAACTCAGCTCGTACAGGAGGTTACCGTTTAGGTAAATTTAGCTTTCAGCAGTTTGGTCGTCCAGAGATGAATAATGACTATCCTATCGTGCGTTTAGGTGATCTTCACCTAGTTCACGCTGAGGCTATTTCTCGTGCTGCTGGTGACTGGTCACTTGCTTTACCAGAGGTAAACGCTATCCGCGCTAGAGCTGGTGTTTCAGCTATGAGCAGTATTACTGCAGAGCAGTTTTTAGCTGAGCGTGGTCGTGAGATGTTCCAAGAAGCTTCTCGCCGTACTGACCTTATCCGTTTTGGTCAGTGGGGTGGAACTTGGTGGGAAAAGGGTGCCTCTGCTGAATACAGAGAGCTTATGCCTATTCCAACAGAGCAGCTTACAGCTAACTCTAACCTTACTCAAAATCCTGGTTACTAAACCATCGATTTTTATAAGAAAAGGGCGGCCCATCGGGCCGCTCTTTTTATTTTCATCCATTTTTTTTCATCCACTAATCCTTTTATAAGCCGTTATTCTTGGCTAAATTGCTGGTTGTTCCAGAAGATTTTTTCACCTATGAGAGTGCTTGTCCTTATAGCCTTATTATTTACTGGTTGTACGGGTGCTGATCCTTTGTTTTTAAAACGTTCTGATACTGGAATTGATTTTCAGAATGCGCTTTATTTTACTGAAGATTTTAACCCTTATACCTACCGTAACTTCTTTAATGGAGGGGGTGTTGCATTAGGTGATATCAATAACGATGGCTTAGTAGATATTTATTTTACGGGTAATCTGGTTGCTAATAAACTCTATCTCAATAAAGGCGATTTTCGCTTTGAAGACATTACGGCTAGCGCAGGTGTAGCATGTCAAGGCAATTGGAGTGCAGGTTCAACTTTCGTTGATATCAATAATGATGGACTTTTAGATTTATATGTTGCCAAATCAGGTAAGCCTGGTGGTGAGCGTAGATATAATGAGCTATTTATCAATAACGGTGATCTAACCTTTACCGAGTCAGCCGCTTCTTATGGATTGGATATTATTGGTTTATCAGTACAGGCAGCCTTTTTTGATTATGACGGTGATGAAGATTTAGATGTTTATTTGCTGAATAATTCTATCCGATCAGTAGGAGCTTATGATCTCATTGAAGATCAAAGAGAGATTGCCTCTGCAGATGGAAATCAATTGCTAGAGAATCGTGATGGATTTTTTGTGCCGGTATCCTCTGAAAAGGGAGTGTATTCGTCGTCAATTGGTTTTGGTTTAGGTATTACCCTCTCAGATTTTAACGGCGATCATTGGCCAGATCTATTCATTTCTAATGATTATTTCGAAAAGGATTATCTCTATATCAATCAAAGAGGTGCCGGTTTTAAGGAATCCTCTGATAGCTATTTTGATGCCTTGTCTATGGGTTCTATGGGTGCAGACGCTGCTGATTTAGATAATGACTTGCGTCCGGATATCATGGTTACTGAAATGTTACCTGAAACGCTATCTCGCCAGAAATCGAAGCAAGTGTTTGAATCTTGGGACAAGTTTCAGCTAGCAGGTGAGATGGGTTATCACAAGCAGTATTCTCGTAATGTCTTACAACGCAACTTAGATAATCGGTTCTATGAGATCGGGAGGCAACTTGGTGTTTCTGCTACTGAGTGGAGTTGGGCTTCACTCATGTTTGATATGGATAATGATGGATACCGAGACATCTATGTCAGTAATGGAATTTTTAAGGATCTATTAGATCGCGATTACTTAACCTATAATGCAAACGAAGAGTCTTTGCGGCAGCAGATGCGTCAAGGCGAAGAAGCAGTTACGGCCCTCATTGACTTAATGCCTTCTTCCGCTGTTCCAAATGCGGTCTATCGCAATAAGGGAGACTTTACTTTTGAGGATGTCCGAGAATTATGGGGTCTTGACGAGTCTAGTTTCAGCAATGGCTCTGCTTATGGTGATTTAGATAACGATGGAGACCTGGACCTAATTGTAAATAATATTGATGCGGATGCCTTTGTGTATGAAAATCAATCCGAGCGATCAGGAAATCATTATTTGGCAATCGAGCTAAAAGGAAGCCATAAAAATCGTTTTGCTATTGGAGCCAAAGTAATTGTTTATCTATCTGATGGAAGCGCGATGATGGCTGAACAGTATCCTTCAAGAGGGTTTGAAAGTTCGGTTCCCAATCGAATGCATTTCGGTTTAGGTAATCGCACAAATATCGACTCCCTCGAGGTCATCTGGCCAAATCGTATGCGTTCTGTACATGAGATTCAGGCTATTGATCAAATTCTAATGATCGATTACAATTCATCAGGCGTGCAGCCTATTTCATCAGAAAAGACTGACCTCGGTATACTACCAGCAGTAAATTTGGCGCAAAAAGGAATCGACTATCAGCACAAAGAAAACCGTTATGTTGATTTTGATGCTGAGCGGATGCTGCCCCAATACTTCTCTAATGAAGGGCCTGCGATGGCAGCCACTGATTTAAATGGCGATGGTATCGACGATATTTATCTAGGAGGCGCCAAAGGGCAATCGGGTGAATTATACATCAGTTCTAGCGCTGGTTATATAAAAATCACTGATCCCTTCGAGGCTCACAGAAACTCAGAGGATGTTCAGGCACTTTTCTTTGATGCCGATGGTGATGGAGATGAGGATCTGTACGTGGCTTCTGGGGGTCGTGCCTTTTCACAAATCAGTACTGATTTAAAAGATCGATTATACCTAAATGTTGGTTCTGGAGTATTTGAGTATTCGAATCAATCTGTTTTGCCGGTATTTAGTACCGGGACAGTTGCTGCGGCAGATGTCGATCTCGATGGCGACCTTGATCTATGGATAGGAAATCGTTTTGATACTAGAACCTACGGGTTATCTGGAGACTCTACCCTTCTCTTCAACGATGGAACCGGACAGTTTACTGTATACGAAACAGAAGTTTTCAATCAACTAGGTATGATCACTACAGCTGCTTTTGCAGACATGAATGGTGATAAGCGCCCCGATCTTATCGTTGGGGGCGAGTGGATGCCAATTACGGTCTTCTACAACTTGGACAAAAGATGGATAAAATCTGAGGATCACCATTTTACCTCTGGGATGTGGCGATCGATTACTACCCTTGATTTGAATGGTGATGGGGTTTCAGATCTTGTTGCGGGTAATGCAGGTCGAAATGGTTTCTATAAACCTAAGATGCGGATGTATGTAAATGACTTTGACCGAAACGGACGTATTGAACAGATCTATGCCTATGAGGTGGAGGGAGATTACTATCCGGTCCATGACAAAGATGAATTGATCAAACAACTTCCTGGGCTTAAAAAGAAGCTCCTCTACTATACCGATTATGCCAAGGCAAGTATGAATGATCTATTCCCTGAAGAATTATTAAACACCTCCCTAGTTTTAGAGTTAGAAAGTATAGACAGTATGATATTCTTGAATTCTGAAACGGGTTTTCAATCGATTCCCTTGAAAGATGAGGCACAATACTCGAGTATTTATGCCGTAGAAAAAGGTATCAAAAATAAAGATTCTACCACTCTGTTTCTAGGAGGAAATCAGTATGGCTTTAAGCCACAATATGGTGCATACGATGCCTCTTCAGGTTGGAGATTAGACCTGAACTATGAGAATGAGTTGACCCAGAAAATTCGCCCACTTAATATTACAGGGCAAATTCGTCAACTTCGTGTAATTAAGGCGGATAGCGCTCAAGATTCTTTAATTTTGTTAGCTGCAATTAATAATCAATCTATACAAAGTATTTATGTCCAGAATTAGTTTTGTCGTTGTGATGGGGTCGTTGTTACTTTTTTTGGGATCATGTGCCCGTGAAAGTAATTACGATCGATTAGTTAAAACCGAGATGGCTAATGGGGTATATTCAGACAGCCTCAAGTTTGGCTTGTTACTCGGAGATACCAAAAAGACCTTTTATACCAAATGTTGGGAATTAAACCTAGAAGGAATCATTTCACATGGGCCTAATAATGATTTTGTTGCCTATGAGTTAGAAGGCCTTAATGAAGGCGAACGCATCAATCATTTGTTCTATGGCATCTTCGATGATGAAAATAGTATGACCGGTTTGGATATGCGTTTTTACCATTTAGGCTGGGCTCCGTGGAACCAGCAATTATTTGCCGAGCAGCTTTTACCTAAAGCACTCGACACCCTTGAAATGTGGTATCCGGGTAATGAATTTATAAGAATAGATCGAGAGGGATTGCCCCGAGAGACCTATGTGAAGGTAGATGGTAATCGTCAGATACTCGCTTATGTTCTTGATGATAAAGAGGTTAAAGCGGTGATTACTGACCTTAGAAAGAAATATCCCGACCTAGCCAGATAAACATGAAAAACCTATTATACCTTTTATCGCTTTCTGTTTTATTGGCCTCCTGCGTCGATGCAGACTCCGATTATTTATTTGAATTAAAGTCACCAGAGGATACTCAGATCAACTTTGAGAACACACTTCGTTTTAGCAATGAGTTTAACGTTTATACCTACCGTAATTTCTACAACGGAGGGGGAGTTTCAATTGGAGATATCAATAAGGATGGGTTAGCAGATATTTATTTAACATCGAATCAGAATACGAATAAGCTATACCTGAATAAAGGAGGCTTTGTTTTTGAAGATATTACCGATACGGCCGGAGTTGGTGGTTCTAGAGCTTGGTCAACAGGTGTGACTATGGCTGATGTCAATGCAGATGGACTATTAGATATCTATGTGTGTAATTCAGGGGATGTTGCTGGCGATAACAAGCAGAATGAACTTTTTATCAATAAAGGAGATGGAAAGTTTGAGGAGATGGCAGAGGCCTATGGGCTCGCAGATCCAGGTTATTCTACTCACGCAAGTTTCTTTGACTATGACAAAGATGGCGATCTCGATGTCTACCTATTGAATAACTCGTATCAGGCGATTGGGAGTTTTGATTTAAGAAGAAATGAGCGTCCGAAAAGAGATGAACTAGGGGGTGATAAACTTCTCGAGAATCGTGATGGTGTTTTTGTCGACGTTAGTGAAAAGGCAGGTATTTATGGTTCAGTGATCGGATTTGGTTTAGGAGTAACGGTCGGTGATGTCAATAGCGATGGATGGGAAGACATCTATGTATCTAACGATTTCTTTGAGCGTGACTACCTCTACATCAATAATCAAAACGGCACATTCAGTGAAAAACTGACCGAATCAATCGGTTCAATCAGTGGTGCCTCAATGGGGGCAGATATGGCAGATATCGATAATGACGGTGCAGCGGATATTTTTGTAACAGAGATGCTCCCTTCAGAGTACGAGCGTCTAAAATCGGTGACCACCTTTGAAAATTGGGATAAGTACAAGTACAATGTTGATAACGATTATTTTCACCAGTTTACCCGAAATACGTTACAGCTGAATAATGCCGACGGAACCTTTAGTGAAATAGGTCGTTTAGCAGGAGTTGAGGCCTCAGACTGGAGTTGGGGAGCCCTATTTTTCGATATGAATAATGATGGGCTTCGAGACCTATTCATAGCGAACGGGATTTATCGTGATCTCACCGATCAAGATTACCTCCAGTATGTTTCAAGTGAGGAAGTTTTAAATAGTATCGTCTCCGGAGACGAAGTAGATTATGCGAAGTTGGTGGATATTATTCCGTCAAGACCTGTAAAAAATCATGCTTACATCAATCAAGGTGATCTACAGTTTATCAATGATGAGCAAACCGGGCTTTGTACTCCAAGTTTTTCGAACGGATCTGCCTATGGCGATTTAGACAATGATGGCGATTTAGATCTTGTGGTGAATAATGTAAACATGCCGCTATTTGTCTATGAAAACCATAGTGAACGTAATGCCAATAACAATTACTTACAATTTAAATTGAAGGGATCAGGCCAGAATACTCAGGCAATCGGAGCTCGCGTTTGGGTGAGTCAGGGGGATCAAACCTATTACTTACACCATCAACCAATTCGTGGCTTTCAATCGAGCATGGATTTGGTGTTGCACCAAGGTTTGGCACTGTCAATCCCCGCAGACGTTCGTGTAGAATGGCCTAATGGCACCACTACTCTATTAAACGATGTTCAAACGAACAACCGCTTAGAATTGATTCAGCCAGAATTTGCTGAAGTTTCAAAGGAGTCTGAAGCAGACCTAGCAGCTGAGAATTTATTTGATCTTGCTGAAGTTTCAAAGGAGTCTGAAGCAGACCTAGCAGCTGAGAATTTATTTGATCGATTGAGTGTTACCGAAGCCCCACTACATCAGGAAAATTTATTTATCGATTTTAATAGAAATCGACTTTGGCCCCATATGCTTAGTACTCCAGGTCCAAGAATTGTTGCAGCAGATCTTAATCAAGATGGTATTACTGAAATTCTACTACCAGGAGCCAAGGACTTTAACTCCAGTCTTTATCAGCTCCAAGCAGGTCAATTAAAGGCAGTTTCTGATTTTAGTTTAGATGGTGAAAAGCCATCGGAGCTCGTTGCTCCGCACTTTTTTGATGCCGATGGTGACGGCAATTTAGATCTTTATGCCGGTAATGGCGGGGTTGAGTTTTCTAAATTCATTCCCTATCTAGCAGATGTTCTCTACTTGAATGATGGTAAAGGTAATTTGACCAAGAGTATGGTAACTTTACCTACAGCAACCAACTTTTTTAATACAGGAGCCGTTGTCTCAGGAGATATAGATAACGACGGGGACCAAGATTTATTTGTTGGCGAGCGTGCTGTAGCAGATGCCTACGGTTTACCTGCCTCAGGTCATATTTTAATCAACGACGGTTCAGGACAGTTTACGGATGAGACTGCCTTTTGGTCTGAATCTTTAAATGAGATTGGTTTGATTACCTCAGCAGCGATCATTGATCTTGAGTCAGATGGAGATCTAGATCTAGTGGTGGTAGGTGAGTATATGGGTGTGCGCGTTTTTAAGAATGAATCGAATAAGCTCGTTGAGTCGAATCAAGAATTAGCGGCCTTTAAAGGTTGGTGGCAAACTCTCGATACTGCTGATTTTAATGGGGATGGAATCGTTGATTTTCTAGTGGGCAACCACGGTTTAAATTCACGATTTGAGGCGAGTGAAGAGGCTCCGATTCGTTTGTATTTAAATGATTTTGATCAGAACGAACAGATTGATCCTGTTTTAAGTTTTATGCGTGAAGATGGTAAGTACTATCCGTATGATCTAAGGCATAATCTCATTGATCAGATGAAGTCACTCAAGAAAAAATTCCCCGATTATGCTTCATTTAAGGATGCCTCTGTAGAGCAGATGTTTACCAAAGAGCAGCTAAAAGCTAGTGTGGTTCGTGAAGTTACAAACTTGGCGAGTGCCGCTTTTCTAAGCCAACCTGACGGTACCTATGCCTATAATGCGCTTCCATTAAAAGCGCAATTTGCTCCGATTTATGCACTTGCGGTAGGAGATTTTGATGGTGATGGAGATATTGATGCACTTGCCGGAGGTAATCTATACAAAACAAAACCTGAAATCGGTCGTTATGACGCGCTTCAAGGGGTGTATTTAGAGAATGATGGTATGGGTCACTTCAGTATTCCACAGGGAGGCCGTGGATTTAAATTGGGTGGTGAGATTCGCTCGATACTAGCCCTTGAAAACAAGGTTGTTATCGGTCGAAATTCAGACACCCTAGCTTTATTCAATTATGCAAAGAATTAATTTATATCTAGGGATCGCCCTATTACTAGTCGCTTGTCAGCCGAGTGATTCTGAGAACTCATCGAATAGTCGACTTTTTGAACAGTTGCCTGCGAGCAGCACAGGGGTAGATTTTAGTAACGATCTGACGTCTGATCCAGACATGAATATTATAGAGTATCTCTATTATTATAATGGAGGAGGAGTTGGTATAGCCGATATCAATAATGACGGGCTCGAAGATATCTTCTTCGCTGGTAATGAGGTAAGCGATCGTCTTTATTTGAACAAGGGCAACTTTAAATTTGAAGATATCACAGAGGCTGCAGGTATTATCCAAGATAGCACCTGGTCAACGGGTGTGACTTTTGCCGATGTAAACTTGGATGGATACGAAGATATCTATGTTTCTGCTGTTGGAAATTACAAAACCCTTTCAGGAAAAAACCGCCTTTACTTAAATAACGGCGATTCGAGTTTCGAAGAGGTTTCGGCTGAGGTTGGCTTAGATTTTAAAGGTTTCGGCACTCAAGCTAGCTTTTTCGATTACGATAATGATGGTGATTTAGATGTATATCTTCTCAATCATACCATACATACTCCTCGAAATTATGGAAAGATAGATCGTCGTCAGGAACGTGACGACCTTTCAGGGGATCGTATTTATGAGAACAAACTTGCGGATACGGGTGTACTTACCTTTGAAGAGGTAACCGAAGAAGTAGGCATCTACAGTAGCGCATTGGGTTATGGGTTAGCACTAGCAACGGCAGATCTCAATGGTGATGGTTTTATTGATATTTATGTTGGAAACGACTTTCACGAAAACGATTACATCTACTTGAATAACGGTGACAAAACCTTCACTGAAGCCTCTGAATCGTTACTTCATTCCAGTACAAGGTTTACGATGGGAGTCGATGTAGCTGATATGAATCATGATTTAAGACCTGATTTATTCACTCTTGATATGATGCCGAATCGCGCCGATGTTTTTATGAAATCGGGAGGAGAAGACAGTGATAAGGTAGCTCAAATCAAACGTGACTTTGGCTATCACGAGCAGCTTGCCCGAAACCATTTTCAGTTAGCTACCGAGAATGCTTACAAAGAAGTTGCACTGGCAACGGGTACTTTTGCTACTGATTGGAGCTGGACGGTGCTTCTCGAAGATTTTGATAACGATTCGAATACCGACATTTTTATTTCGAATGGCATTTATAAGCGTCCGAACGATCTCGACTTTATTAATTTTCAAAGTAATGTAGCCTTCGATGATTTTGCATCGAGTGAAGCTGATTTAGAACAGCAACTCATCGAACAGATGCCTATGCTCAAAATAGAAAATGAACTATTCTTAAATCGAGGAGATCTAAATTTTGAGCGTCTTGAGCCTTCTTCGCAGTTTAATCCGTCATATAGCAACGGTGCGGCCGTAGCCGACTTAGATAATGATGGCGACTTAGATTTAGTAGTCAATACGATTCAAGAGCCTGCGCATATTCTGAGAAATACGACAAGCGAAAGTCACTTCGTTCAGTTTACGTTACCTCGCAATGCATTAAATGCTAAGGTTTTCGTTGAACAGGAGGGTAAGAAAATATACAAAGAAGTACTACGTACTAGAGGATATGCATCTGCTTCATCAACTCGAGTGCATTTTGGCTTAAGTAGTGATGCGGCTATTGACCGATTAGAGGTTTATTACCCTGAAGGTAAGACTGAGGTCTATACCAATCTTACCGCAGATACTCATCATGTACTTGAATCAGGGGAGGTTTTAGACCAATCCTTTGAAAAGCCATCAAAAGACTCAAGTTTTTCGATAACTCCATTTGACTACGTTCATAAAGAAAACGCCTACCTCGATTATGAGCGTGAGCCGTTAATGCTTGAAAGGTTGTCGATAGAGGGGCCTGCTTACACCCGTGCAGACTTCAATAGAGATGGAATCGATGATTTATTTTTCGGGGGAGCCAAGATGCAAGCTGCTGAATTGTACTTAGGAAGTGTTTCAGGAGAATTTGAAAAAGCAAAAGTTGAGGTCTTTGAACAAGATTATAATTTTGAAGATGTCGATGCGGTAGCCTTTGATTTTGATGTAGATGGCGACTTAGATCTCTACATTATGAGTGGAGGTAATGAAACTTATGATGGAGAAATTACCTTAATGGACCGTCTCTATATCAATGATGGTAAAGGAGATTTTGTTCGATTCCCAGCAAATCTACCACAGTCGAATGGAGGAAGTATTTCAGCTGCTGACTTTAATGCAGACGGTTATGAGGACCTTTTTATTGGGAATCGTTCACTACCAGGCGGCTACGGACTTTCACCTACAAGTGCCATTGTAGCTAGCGCTCCCGAGAGTGATTCGTATTTTGAGGCAGTGGCTCAGGCCCCCCTGGGAATGGTAACAGATAGTCAATTCGCAGATATTAATGCAGATGGTCATTTGGATATTGTTGTCGTTGGTGATTTTATGCCAGTAACGATTTTAATCAATGATGGAGTAGGTAGTTTTACGAATCAAACCACGGCTTTTGGCTTAAATCAGACTTCTGGTTTTTGGAATACCCTTGAAGTTGCAGATATCAATGGAGATGGAAGACTAGATATACTTGCCGGTAACGCAGGAACCAATCACAAGTTTAAACCCTCTTTAGAAGAACCAGTGGTCGCTTATCTCGACGATTTTGATGGGAATGGATCCCTAGATCCAATAGTGTTCTACAGTTTTTTTGGAGAGCCGGTGCCCTTTGCCTCAAAGGATAAGCTGGTGAGTAGTTTACCTTACCTCAAGAAGAAGTTTCTAAAGTATAGCGACTTTGCAAATGCTCAAGACATCGTTTCACTGACTGAAAGAACCGAAATTTTCGAAACTAAAGCAGTTGTTGAGATGCGTTCGATGGTATTTGTTCAAAACGAGGCTGGGTCATTTGAAGGAATTGCATTACCTCTAGAGGCTCAGTTATCAACGATTGAAGATTTTTATGTAGAAGAAGGAGAGGTGTTCTATGTAGGAAACTACAGCGGTTATGTAACAGAGTTAGGGCTTAGTCTTTCAAATTCGGGAGGAGTTCTGAGTGATTTCGATGGGGTTAACTTCAAATCTCATCGATCATTAAACCTGTCTAAGAATGTAGAGGGCCGTTTCATCGATCGTATATCTGAAGATGAACTTATTGTAGTTCAAAATAATGGGCCCGCGTTACTTATTAGAGAAAAAAATTAAACAAACTGCGTATTTTTGAGGCATGAATAGAATCTATAAATGGGTAGGAGC
>Ga0209138_1002267_pt1 | contig 14990 bp, 9 predicted proteins | sample SaaInl3SG_22_DNA_FD_184645 | JGI IMG/M metagenome (GOLD analysis project Ga0209138, IMG submission 184645) | Marine microbial communities from expanding oxygen minimum zones in the Saanich Inlet - ESP_153SG_22_DNA (SPAdes) (version 2) | ecosystem: Environmental > Aquatic > Marine > Intertidal...
ATAATGCCAAAGTGTTCAACCAAAGAAATCCTTCCAATCCAATTTCTTTTGACATGTTGCTCAATGCCAGAAGATTTAATTCAATGATTTATAGAGAAGACAATGAATTTGGCGACAGAGATATTAAAGATTACATTGTTAAAAATGCTTTGTTTCAATTGCTTGAATCCAATAGAATTAAAGAGGCTATAAGAGATAAGGAGCAGGACATGTGGAGTTATTAATTCCGTATGACTAAAAACATAGACACTATTATTGTTGGTTTAGGTTTGGCTGGTTTGGCTTATGCCGAGCATTTGATAAATAGCGGAAAATCTTTTGTGGTTTTCTCTGACCGTTCCCAACAAGCCTCTATGGTAGCAGGCGGTTTGTATAACCCTGTTATTCTCAAACGTTTTACTGGAGCTTGGAATGGTGCCGCGCAATTGGATTACGCGCTGCCTTTTTATGAAAATCTTGAACGTAAATTGGGCTTGAAGTTAGATTATCAATTGCCTATATTGAGAAGGTTCGCCAGTATTGAGGAGCAGAACTTATGGTTTCAGGCCTCTGACAAACCAGGTCTAAATCCATTTTTATCCTTAAAGCTCCTAGAAAACAATAATCAAGGTCTTTCCATTCCTCATAAATTTGGTTTGGTTCAAGGCAGTGGACGAGTAGCTACCAAAGCATTGATTAATTCCTATGAGACCTATTTAGAACAGCAGGATCTTTGGCGAAATGAATCATTTGATTGCACACATTTATCTGTGGAAGTTTCTGGAGTTAGTTATAAGTCGTGGAAGGCCAAGCGTGTGGTTTTCGCAGAGGGATATGGGCTTAAGAGCAATCCATTTTTTAATTATTTGCCTTTAGAGGGAACAAAGGGGGAGGTGATTACAATGCGTATTCCAGGTTTAAACGAGGGTGCTATTGTAAAATCTGGTGTTTTTATTATTCCCTTAGGAGGGGACCTTTATAGGGTAGGATCTACTTATTTCTGGCGAGATAAGACAGAGGGACCTACTGAGGCAGCTAAAACTTTTCTTTTAGAGCGTTTAGAGCGCTTTATGACCCTGCCTTACGAAATAGTCTCACATATGTCTGGAGTGAGGCCTACAGTCTCTGATAGAAGGCCTCTGGTGGGACAGCATCCAGAACACAACAATCTATTTGTGTTAAATGGAATGGGCTCTAGGGGGGTTATGACGGCACCTACTGCTGCAAATGCTTTATATAAATATATTTATGAGGGGCTTGCAATAGATCCTGAAATGGATGTGGCTAGATTTTTGCCTTAAAATCAGCCACTGCATTGGGATCGAAATGCATGAAAATGTTGATCCAAATATTTCTAGAAATCCTAATTACTATGGGATAGAACACAATCATGGTTGCTACAATAGCAATAAAGGCTGTTTTTAGAGAACTCCCTAAGAATAAATAAGAGATTATAAATGCCGCTACAGCAAATGCTATTCCAACACCATAACTTACATACATGGCACCGTAAAAAAAGGAAGGTTCCATCATATATTTTGCATTACAATGGCCACAACGTTCCTGCATTTTAAATAATTTGCCCAAATGATAGGGGTTTTTGTCCAAATACATGTTTTCTTCTTGGCATCTGGGACAACTTCCTGTTAAAATGCTATTTAGTTTGTTTCCTTTTTTTAACATTTGCAAAATATTTTTGTAAAAATACCTCAATCTGGGGTTTTTTAATGTAACAACAGTCACAAAAGAATGCTCAATATACACAAGTTATCTGTAGGTTTTGGTGGAGAATACCTCTTTGAAGAAATCTCATTTAGATTAAATGCTGGAGACCGCGTAGGTCTTATCGGAAAAAATGGTGCTGGAAAATCTACACTACTGAAACTACTCTCTAAAGATATGGCGCCAGATACTGGCGTGATAGCGAGTGAAAAGGACCTTCAATTGGGATTCTTAAGGCAAGATATAGATTTTGTTCAGGGGAGAACTGTTTTGGAAGAAGCCCAGCAAGCCTTTGAAGAAATTAAATCTCTTGAATTGCAATTGGATGAGGTAAACCATCAGTTGGCTACCAGAACAGATTATGAGAGTGATGCGTATTCTGCGATTATTGAAGACCTCAGTGATTTAACCCATAGATATGAGCTCATAGGAGGGTACAACTATCAGGGAGAGACCGAGAAAATTCTTCAGGGATTGGGTTTTAAAAGGGCAGATTTTGACAAGAAAACAGAGACGTTTTCTGGAGGGTGGAGAATGCGTATTGAATTGGCCAAGTTGCTGCTTCAAACCAATGACGTGCTTTTATTAGATGAGCCTACCAACCACCTAGACATAGAATCTATTATTTGGTTGGAACAATTTTTAAATCAGTACTCAGGTGCTGTGGTGATTGTTTCTCACGACAAGATGTTTCTTGACAATGTAACCAACAGAAGTATAGAAATTTCCCTGGGAAGGATTTACGACTACAACAAGCCTTATTCTCAGTATTTGGTGCTGCGATCTGAGCTAAAAGAATTACAACTCAACGCACAAAAGAACCAAGAAAAGCAAATCCAACAAACAGAGCGGCTCATTGAAAAGTTTAGGGCCAAAGCTTCCAAAGCCACCATGGCCCAATCGCTGATTAAAAAATTGGATAAAATAGATAGGATTGAGGTAGATGAAGATGACAATAGCGTCATGAAACTTCGTTTTCCCATTTCTGTCACTCCAGGAAAAGTGGTGCTTGAGATAGACGGTGTGTCTAAATCCTACGGAGACAACCAAGTGTTGTCAGAAATAGATCTTTTGATTGAACGGGATTCAAAAACTGCCTTTGTAGGTCAAAATGGCCAAGGCAAGTCTACATTAGCAAAGATTATTGTAGCTGAATTAGAGGCTTCTAATGGCTTGGTAAAATTGGGACACAATGTACAAATTGGGTATTTTGCCCAAAACCAAGCAGAGTATTTAGACGGTAGTAAAACTGTTTTAGATACTATGATAGACGCTGCCAATGAGACAAACAGGGCCAAAGTTAGAGATATTCTAGGGTCATTTTTGTTTAGGGGAGAAGAAGTAGATAAGTTTGTAAGGGTGCTCTCTGGAGGAGAGCGCAATAGATTGGCCTTGGCCAAGTTGCTCTTGCAGCCACTCAATGTTTTGGTCATGGATGAGCCCACCAACCACCTGGATATTAAATCTAAAAATGTACTAAAGCAGGCACTACAAAGTTTTGAAGGGACCTTGCTATTGGTGTCTCATGACAGGGATTTTTTACAAGGTCTTACCAATAAAGTGTACGAATTTAAGGACCAGAAGATCAATGAGTACCTAGGAGATATTGACTTTTATTTAGAGCAGCGAAAGGTCCAGGATTTCAGGGCTATTGAAAAAAAGCAACAGGTAAAAACTGAAAAAAAGGGCCAAAGCAATCAAAAACCAGCCTTAGATTACCAACAGCAAAAAGCCCATAAATCACTTCAGAATAAGCTCAGTAATCTAGAAACTAAAATTTCAGACCTGGAAAAATTAATTGCCTCTAAAGACAAGTCTTTGGAAGATAATTATGAAAAAACTGCTGCTGATCCAGCCTTTTTTGACCGCTATCAAAAGGATAAAAAAGCATTACAACAGGCCATGAAAGATTGGGAAAAAGTGAGTTTAGATTTAGAGTTGTTTTAAACTGCAAGTGTTACTTTTAATTTAAGTTTTTTTTAACATTTGTTCTCTTTACCTATGGATAGTTTTGGCGTCTTAATACTTTAATTAACTAGAGACTTCATGGAATTAAAAAAACTAAGGGGAGTAATCCTTGCTGGCTTGGCCCTAATAGGCTTAGCGCTATCTATTTTTTTAGCTAAAAATTTGATTGACAATAAGGCTTCAGTTGTGGTTCCAGCCAGAAAAATCATCAAAGAGGTGGTGGTGCAAAAAGCCTTAAATGGACCAGTAACTATTAGTGTTCCTGCCCAAGGTTTGGTGACAGCCAAAAAGCGTATTGAGATTTATTCTGAGGTACAAGGGGTCTTTAGAATGGGGGCTCAATTGTTTAGGACAGGTCAGTCTTACCAATCAAATGAAATCTTACTTCAAATAGATGCCGCTGAATACCTAGCGAATGTAAAATCTTCAAGAACTAATTTATACAATCAAATTGCAGCAATACTTCCAGATATTAGACTGGATTTTTCAAAAGAATACCTCACTTGGCGGGCCTTTTTAAACGCCATTGATATTAATAAAACCCTTCCAGAATTACCACAAATGTCAGATGATAATCTAAAGCTGTTTGTTTCTGGCAGGGGGGTGTTAGGGTCTTACTACGCCGTTAAGAATTTAGAGCAAAGACTCTCCAAGTACCAAGTAAGGGCGCCATTTAACGGGGTGCTAACAGAGGCCTTAGTGACAGAGGGTACACTAGTAAGGGCTGGACAAAAATTAGGAGAATATATTCAGCCTGGAGTCTATGAACTCATGGTGTCTATCCCAAAATCTTATGCCTTAAAATTAAATCAAGGCGCTACAGTATTTCTATCTAACATGGAAGGAAACCAATCATTTACGGGTAAAGTGGTCCGTTTGAATGCAACAGTAGACCCAAACACACAGACTACCGCTGTAACTATAGAAATTAAAGACCCAAGTTTATACGAAGGCGTATATCTTAAAGCGGTTTTAGAAGGTAACACCATTCAAAATGCCATATCCCTTCCCAGAGCATTGGTCAGTGAATCCAATACAGTATTTGCTGTAGACAACAACACATTAAAAGCTATTCCTGTACTGCCTTTGCATTATTCAGAGGGCCAAGTAGTGGTTTCAGGTATTCCAGAGGGGATAGAAATTTTAGCCAAGCCACTTTTAGGGGCTTATGAAGGCATGACCGTAAATTCCATTAGATGAGAAAATTAGTAGCGTATTTTATAAAATACCAAGTAGCGGTAAACATTTTTGTATTGGCGTTCTTTCTCTTTGGAATTTTTGGTGCAAAGGCTTTGAAGTCTTCTTATTTCCCCCTGACAGAATCCAAAATTATTCAAATTAGTATTGCTTATCCGGGTGCCTCTCCTTTAGAGATTGAAGAAGGTGTTGTACTAAAAATAGAGGACAATTTAAAAGGCTTGCAAGGGGTAGACAGGGTAACTGCGGTAGCCAATGAAAACAGCGGTAGAATTACGGTAGAAATAGAAAAAGGGCTGGACATAGATTTCATGCTCTTAGAAGTGAAAAACGCCGTAGATAGAGTGCCCTCTTATCCTACTGGTATGGAGCCGTTAGTGGTGGCCAAACAAGAAGTGGTTAGACCCACAATCTCTTTGGCTTTAAGTGGTGAAAATGTCCCACTTCAGACCCTGAAACAATTGGGTAGGGGTATTGAAAACGACATTAGGGCCATGGAGGGAATATCACAGATCACAGTATCTGGTTACCCCCAAGAAGAAATTGAAATTGCCGTAAATGAAAGCCAGCTTTTGGCCTATAATTTAAGTTTCACAGAGGTAGCACAAGCAGTGGCTAACGCCAACCTATTAATCACTGGTGGTACGGTTAAAACAGCAGAAGAAGACTTTCTGATCAGGGCAAACAATAAATACTATTTTGGGAAAGAGCTCTCAAATCTTATAGTGACCACTCAGTCTAATGGAACATTGGTTCGACTAAGTGAAGTAGCTGAAATTAGAGATCGTTTTGCGGAATCTCCCAATGCTACTTTTTACGACGGAGAAGAAGCCGTTAATATTACCATTAATAGTACCAACACCGAAGATTTAATCTCTACAGCAACCAGAATAAAAGAATATGCCCTTCAGTACAACCAGACCCATGACGGGGTACACTTGAGTGTGCTGAGTGATCAATCCATTACATTGACACAACGAACAGAATTATTGGTTAATAATGCCTGGCAGGGTATGCTATTGGTGTTGTTCTTCTTATCCCTATTTTTGAACACCAGGTTGGCTTTCTGGGTGGCTTTTGGTTTGCCAGTAGCTTTCTTGGGCATGTTTGCTTTTGCGGGATTCTTTAATGTGACTATTAATGTATTGTCGCTATTTGGGATGATTATTGTCATTGGAATTCTTGTAGACGACGGAATTGTTATTGCAGAAAACATATACCAACACTACGAACGCGGAAAAAAACCAGTTGAAGCAGCTATAGATGGTATTTTAGAGGTAATACCTCCAATTATATCTGCGATTATAACCACTGTTTTGGCCTTCTCTATTTTCTTGTTTTTAGACAGTAGGATTGGAGAATTCTTTGGAGAGGTCTCTGTGATTGTGATACTGACCCTTGTGGTTTCTTTGGTAGAAGCACTCATTATACTACCTGCCCACTTGGCGCACTCTAAAGCATTACAGCCCTTAGATGAAACGCCTAAGGATGGTTTGGCAAGCGTATTTGCTAAACTCAGGGGCTTTAATGCTATGGGTGAAAAGATCATGAATTGGATGAGAGATACTTTATACGCTCCTGCCTTAGATTTTTCTTTAAAGCATAAATTCTTCACATTTGCCTTGTTCATCATGGCCTTAATTCTCACCATAGGCTCTGTTGGAGGTGGTATTATTAAAACCGCATTTTTCCCAAGAATAGCGAGTGACCGGGTTCAAATTACCTTGGTCATGCCCAATGGGACCAATGAAAAAATCACAGATTCTATTATCAGTGTTATTGAAGAAAAATCTGCTTTAGTGAACCGAGAGCTCACAGAAAAATACTTGCAGCCAGAAGGAAAACCTTTATTTGAAAATACCATTAAGACTATAGGGCCTGGGGCTTCTAGAGCCAGCCTAGAGATAAACTTACTACCCGGAGAAGAGCGTCCAGACAATATTAGGGCAGACATGGTCACCACAAGATTGGCTGAACTCGTTGGCCCAGTGATTGGAGTAGAGCAACTGATTTACGGTTCAGGGGGTAATTTCGGAGGCAGTCCTGTATCTGTATCGCTCTTAGGAAACAATATAGAAGAACTAAAAGCTGCCAAGCAGGAGCTCAAAACCGCTTTGGTAGAAAATGATTTGCTCAAAGATGTGGTAGACAATGATCCAGCAGGGATAAAAGAAATTAGACTGGAGCTCAAAGACAATGCCTATGTTTTAGGATTAGATGTTAGAAACGTCATGGTGCAGGTGCGTTCAGGGTTTTTTGGATCGCAAGCACAGCGCTTTCAAAGGGGTCAAGACGAAATTCGGGTATGGGTGCGCTATAACAAGGAGGACAGGTCTTCTATTTCAAATTTAGAAGACATGAGGATTCAAACCCCAACTGGGGCTAAGGTGCCGCTAAGAGAAATTGCATCTTATAGCATTGAAAGAGGAGATGTGTCTATTAACCACCTAGACGGGCGAAGAGAGATTCAGGTTTCAGCAGATTTAAAAAATCCAAATACCACCAGTGGTAGTGATATTATGGAAGAAATTAAGCTTCATATCATGCCAGATATTCAAGCCAAATACCCTTCCGTAAGCCCTTCTTATGAAGGCCAAAATAGGGAAGCGAATAAACTGACCAAGTCCTTAAACAAAGCAGGTATTCCTATTTTATTTCTCATATACCTCACTATTGCCTTTACGTTTAGAAGTTATACCCAGCCATTATTGCTAATGATTATGGTACCTATAAGTTTAACTGCAGTGGCTTGGGGACATTGGATTCATGATTTTCCCATCAATATTATTTCCCTTTTAGGTATTATTGCGCTGATTGGAATTATGGTGAACGATGGTTTGGTACTTATTGGTCGTTTTAACACCAACCTCAAAGAGGGCATGCCCTTTGATACCGCACTATTAGAGGCTGGAAAATCCCGATTCAGGGCCATTTTCTTAACTTCTGTTACAACCATAGCTGGATTAGCCCCCTTGCTTTTAGAAAAGAGCAGACAGGCACAATTTTTAAAGCCAATGGCCATTTCAATTGCCTATGGGATAGGATTTGCCACCTTGCTTACCCTTGTTTTGCTTCCAGTTTTCTTATCGTTCAACAATAATTTAAAAACGACTGTTAAATGGTTGTGGTCAGGAAATATGCCCACTAAAGAATCTGTAGAACGAGCCGTATTAGAAGTGCAAGAAGCAAAAGATTTAGAGGGAGATACCCATTAATTCAGCGTTAAATAAAACAATATGAAAAGTCGTGTAATATTTTTGGTTTGCTTTCTTGGGGCTTGGATTTCCGAGGCACAGACCACACGTTTAGATAAAGAAGCGGCATTTTCTGCTGCCTTAGATAAGAATTTTGGCATTCAAGTCTCTAGAAACCAACTCAGTATTGCTAAGAACAATGCATCTGTTTTAAACAGTGGTTTTTTACCTACTGTGTCTGCTATATCTGCAGCCAATTACAACCAAGACAACAGTACCATTGAATTTCCAGGACAATTTCTTGAAGACGGCAGCCCAAGGCCAAATTTAACCTTAGACCAGGCAGAGGCACAGCGTTATAACGCAGGGCTGCAATTAAATTACACCTTGTTTGACGGTATGGGAAGGCGTTACAATTACAAGGCTTTAAAGAACAGGTATGCGCTTAGTGAATTGCAATTAAGGGAGACCATAGAGAATACAGTCATTCAGCTTTTTTCTGTGTATTTTAGGGTGGCCCAGCTGTCAGAAAATAGTGCTGTTTTGGAAAACATTTTGGGTCTTTCTAAGCGAAGGCTCACCAGGGCAGAATATGCTTTTGAATTGGGTCAGACCAATAAATTAGCTGTATTAAATGCGGCTGTAGATGTGGCTAATGATAGTATTTCGCTATTGAATGCCCAACAAAACTTAGGTACCGCCAAACGAGACTTGGGCGTGCTGATTAACAGTGACCTTCAACAGGATTTTAAGGTAGACACCACAGTGGTTTTCTTACCCTTGCAAAGGGTAGAGACCCTTTTAGAAAGTGCCAAACAAAACAATGTGCAATTATTGCTTGCTCAGACCAATACAAGGATAAACGAATACGACCTAAAGGTGAGCCAGTCTGGATTTTTACCTAGGGTTGGACTTACGGGAAGCTATGGTTGGAACTTGAACCAAAGTGCGGCATCGGCTTTTTTTCCTGGGGTAAATAGCACCAATTACAATATCGCTTTAGGGGCCAATCTTACTTGGAATTTATTTAGTGGAGGCCAGACCCTGACCAGGATAAAAAATGCCAAATTGGCCCTAGACAACCAAGAAATATTACAAGCACAGCAAGATTTGAGTTTTGAAAGAGACCTCATGAACGCCTGGCAGGTGTATGAAAACAGCTTATCTATTTTTGCCCTGCAAGAGGCACTAGTTAAAACATCTGCGGTCAATTTTAAACGCACCGAGGAACAATACGCATTGGGTACTATTACCGCCATTGAATTCCGACAGGCGCAGTTGAATTTGTTAAACGCAGAGACCAGCAGTAATGCGGCCAAGTACAATGCTAAATTAGCCGAGTATGCGTTGTTGCAACTTTCGGGACAATTGTTAAATACAGATTTTTAAGCACTTCTTTTATAAGGCCCATTTTTGGGCAATGGCGTCTACACAGTTAATGCCGTCTATGGCGGCAGATATAATGCCACCAGCATAACCAGCACCCTCCCCACAAGGATATAGCCCTTTAATGTCTATGTGTTCTAAGGTGTTGGGATCTCTAGGAATAGAGACTGGAGAAGAGGTCCTGCTTTCAGGTGCGTGTAAAACCGCCTCATTGGTGTAATAACCATTCATTTTACGACCAAACTTCACAAAGGCCTTTTGCAGTCTTTTTGCAATCAGTGGCGGCAGTACCTCTGCTAAATTAACACTCACAATCCCAGGCTGATAAGAGGTTTTTGGAAAGTCTGCAGAGGTTTTACCCTTTACAAAATCTATCATTCTTTGGGCGGGTACTCGCTGTGTTTTACCTCCGGCAACCCAGCAGTCATACTCCACTTTTTTCTGAAAATCTAGGCATACAAAAGGATCATTTTCTTTGTAATTAGGCAAGTCTTCTGGCGAAACACTCACCACAATACCGGAGTTGGCATAAGGATTGTTTCGCTTACTTGGACTCCAACCATTGGTGACCACTTCTTCTGCTTCTGTAGCACATGGGGCAATAATCCCACCCGGACACATGCAAAATGAATAGACACCCATTCCGTTTACCTGTTCTACCAAAGCGTAAGACGCCGGAGGGAGGTATGGATTTTGGTGGTCTCCATGGTATTGAATGTCGTTTATTAATTCTTGGGTGTGTTCTACACGAACCCCAAGCGCAAAAGGTTTGGCAGCTATAGTGACCCCTCTATTGTGGAGCAAGTAAAAAATATCTCTTGCGGAGTGTCCCGTAGCTAAGACTACTTCTGAAAAGTCATGCCAGGTATCTCCGTTTATTTTGAGTCCTTTAATGCTGTTGTTTTCTATTTTAATATCGGTGAGTTTGGCATTGAAATGCACCGCGCCTCCGTGGGCAATTACGGCTTCTCTCATGGCCGTAATAATGGCGGGTAATTTATTGGTGCCAATATGAGGGTGTGCTTCCACTAGAATGTCGTCAGAGGCACCAAAGTGCACCAACCACTCTAAGGCTTTAAGTACATTACCCCTCTTTTTAGATCGGGTGTATAATTTACCGTCAGAATAGGTTCCAGCACCCCCTTCTCCAAAGCAATAATTGGATTCTGGGTTTACGGTTTGTGCTTTGTTAATGGCGGCCAAATCCCGTCTCCTCGCACGCACATCTTTTCCTCTTTCGAACACCACTGGAGTGATTCCTGCTTCAATAGCCCTGAGTGCTGCGTATAATCCTGCAGGGCCAGCACCAATAATGGCCACTTTTTTCTCTGGATTTACTGTTTTTGCTCTCCAAGCCTGTGCTACTTCTCTTACTTCGCCCACCTTCCAAAACTCCAGCTGTACATTCAGTTTAATAGACGCTTTCCTGGCGTCTAAGGAACGTTTTCTAATGCGCCAATCAATTACCTCATTCGGGTTTAGTTTGGCCTTCTGAAGCCCTAGGCGGTAAATGAATTCTAGGTCTTCCTGCTGTTGCGGTTTTATGACAATTTGAACGAGTGCACTCATGGTGCAAAGGTAGTTTATAAGCTGTAAATAAACCTAAAAGTTACAAACCTTGGTTGTATGAAAGTTTCAGAGGTAAAGACAGAAATATTATTGGCGTTGTTTCTAATTTGGGCATCTATGTTGAGTAGGTTGGTGCCGCTTAATTGGTATTCCCATTTGGCATCTTTGTCTTTTCTGTATGAAATATTTCCATTCCAATTTTGAAAAGATTGCGATTGTCCATTTCCTATGTCTTGTGAGGTATAGGTGTAATCTGTTCTAAAGGTGATTTTTTTCAATATATACGCGTCAAAATTCACGGATGGAGCGCGATTCGTGAAAGTAGTTTTACGGCTTCCTTGGTTGTTGGTAGTTACGCCATACCTATAGTTGAAACTCACATTAGGTGCCACCTTAAAATTGGTGCGAATTCCGGGCGTGTAGGTTTGTGTAATTCCTTCGTTTACGGATACTTGATTTTGAATAAACTGGTTTATTTTACTGTAGTTTAAGCTGGCGTTAAAACTGGCCCTAATTTTCCCAAAAGTCCTTTGAATTCTCCCAAAAATATTGGCGTTTTCATCTGCAAAACTAGAGTTAAAAAAAGTACTGGTTCTAATTACATTTTCAAAGTTTGTAAGGCTTCTGATTTGGTCAATATTATTCGAATAAGCCGCCCTTACAAATACATTGGTGTAATTGAATAAGTTAAAGCTGCTGTACAGCAAGCTCAAGTTGTTGGAAAGGGCATTTTGCAAGTCTGGATTTCCAAATTGAATGCTGTTGTAATTGTTTAAAACCAATCCCTGGGCCAAACGAGTAACGTCTGTAAATTGGTTTCTCATATTGTAGTTAAAGGTGAGGCTTTCTCCTTTTTTTAACTGAATTCTAGTCTCAAAATCTGGCAGAAGTTTTATGAAGTTATCTGTGAAAGTTTCTTGAAATTGGGTGTTGTTGTTCCCGTAAGCATGTACAGAAAAGCCTGGTGTAAAGGTAAATTTTCCGGTCCTAAACCTATAATGTGCTCCTATATAAAAATCCTTAAAAGCATAACTCACGTCATTGCTTGCTTTTCCTTCATTGAAGTTTGGGCTTGGATTCAGTAGGCTATTGTCTTCTAAAAACTGAAATATAGTAGAGTTGAATTGCTGGTAGCTCAGGATGGTTCCTAGGGTAATATTAATATTGCTCTTTGAATTTATAATGTGGTAATAATCCAACTTAGCGTCTAATTGATTGCTCTTGATTCTTCTATTTTGCCCTATGTTATAATCAGAAAAGCCACTGTTGAATCCAATCGCGTTTGCTGTAACCATATAAGGATTAACCCCACTGCTGTTGTCTAGAATGGCATTGTAAACAGGATCTTCATCTTTGATGAGGTGCTGGGATTCAAAAGCGAATATATTGTTCTCATCTAGGGTGTAATAATACTTAAGACTTTGGTTAATATTAAAGGGTTTTACTTCTTCTGTTTGAACGGTACTACCAATAACGGAAGAGAAAATAGATTGGTTTTGGGTGTCGTTAGAAGTCCTTCCCAATATATCGTAATCTATTTGATTGCTAAAGTTTGGTTTGTAAGAAAGGCTGAGTTTTGCTAAGGCTTGATTGGATCTTTCGTTTCCCTCTTGGTCCGTAGCTTCATCTGGTATGCCCAACTCTGGGTTGGTATATTGGATGAGACTAACTTCCTTAGAAAGAATTTTACTGCTGTTAATGATTAAAAAACCACTAATGTCTAAGGCTTTATTTGGGGAGTAACTAAAATTAGCTGTGGCCAGTTTGTTTTCTATTCTAAGGGCGTTGTTTTGGTTAGTCAGGAAATTTAGGCTGTTGTCTCCCAAGTTAATACTGGTTCCACTGGTGCTGCTCGGTGGATTAAAACCACCCCCAAAGCCTCTAATATCTCTTCTAGATAGCCCTATTTCGCCAATGTTATTTAAATCCCCAATAAAATTAATACTGTATTTTGGGCTGTAATAGAATAATTTTGGTTGTGCTAAATAGAGGGTTTCCTCAGGAGCCGCACCACTTCCTGCGGTGACATTGCCAAACCAAAAATTTTCTTTTCCCTCTTTGAGTTTAATGTTTATGGCCACATTGTCTTGGTTGTTTCTCACCGAACTCAATTGGCCCACCTCAGAATAATTTTTAAGGATTTGTATTTTATCTACTGCATTGGAAGGAATGTTTTTGGTGGCCACTTTGGTGTCTCCGTCAAAAAAATCTTTTCCGTTTACCATCAGTTTATTCACCACCTTTCCCTCAACTTCTATTTGTCCATTTTCATTGATCTCTACACCAGGAAGCTTGTCTATAATATCTTCTAGTTTTCGTTCAGATCCATTGGTATAAGAGTCTGCGTTGTACACCAAGGTGTCTCCTTTAACTGCGACCGGCATTTTATAAACCAGCTCTACCTCATCTAGGGCAAACTCAGGAATGAGGTTGTAATCCTTATTGAGGTCTATATCCGTTGTGCTAATGGAGTCGTTCTGGGTCTTAAGCCCAATATAACTTACCTGAACCCTGTAGTCACTATTCTTTTTTAGTTCCAGGGTGTAAGCGCCGTCTTTATTGGTGATGGTATAGGATTCAAACCCATTTGTTTTTTTGTTAATGGCTACCACACTGGCAAGCTCTAATGGATTGTTTAGGCTGTCCATGACAACCCCTTGCAACTTTATTTGACCCAACATTAAGACAGGAAGCAGTATGGCAACCCATAAGAGGCACTTTTTCATACAAAAAGGAATTATTTAATTAGTTGGATCTTCTGCCCCTGTTGTTTCTCATTTCGAGCATTTTGCCCACAACGGTCTCTTGGTATTCTTTTTTAGTCACCTCTTTTCCTTTTTCAGGAATTTTAATGTCTATACCATCTTTAGGATTCAGTACTATTTGTGAACACAACATAGTGGTGTTACCCGCACTAACTTCCAAAATAAGACCAGGAAGGCCCCAGTATTCTGCGGGTCCGTGTCTGAGTGGAATTTGCAGGGTGTACCAAGCTTCAACCTGGGTGTATTCCACCGCTTTTTCTTCAGTGCTTTCATTGAGATTACCCCAAGAAAAATCGTACCAACTCAATTCATCTGTAGGAATAGAAGCAGTAGCCTTAAAGCACATATATTGCCCAATTAATTTGGATTCAGCGCCCATGGTCCAATTAATTTCTTGGAGTTTGTCTTTCACTAAAAACTTTTTTCCGTAAAATTCTTGCTCTTGAACCAAGCTGTTGTCTTGAATATTTTTGTATTGTGCCCCTCTTGAGAAATTACTTCCCCAAGAATCTGTAGCCCCTGAATAGGCGTCTACTTTCTCCTCTTCTTTAAAGAATGACGCCTCTTTATTGAAACTGAGCACAAAGGTCTTTTCTAGCCTATTTTTAAGCCTTTCTTTCATTTGTTTCTTCTGAGCCTCACTCATTCGAGCCCCCCAATTCCCTAATTCCATTTTAGACTGAGAAAAATAGTAAGCTTTGCCTTGAAAGTCTTGACTTTCAGTCGATGCTGTAAAGGGTCCACTGTTTATGAACAGAGCAGAGAGTAATATAAAAAAGGTAGTTTTCATTTTGTTCCTTTATTTTGTTTAACAAATGTACAAATAATTTAAACAGAATGAATCAAAAATGAAATTTTTGTATTTATGGGGATAAGTTTTTTGGGGAATGTATTTCATATTTCTAAAATAGGCTAAGATTAAGTTTTAAAATTACTGGTTCAATTAATTAAATTATTTTTAAATTGAAACATAAAATATCTCTACATGAACAAGAAACTATTAATATTTTTCGTCATATCTTTTATTGCATTTAATTTTTTCTCTTGTAGTTCTGGGCTCAAAAGCGAAGAAGCAAATAAAAGACCCAATATTCTCTTGATAGTTGCAGACGATCTTGGTTACTCAGATTTAGGGTCATTTGGCAGTGAAATTGAAACACCAAATATAGATGCCCTTGCGTATGAAGGAATTAGATTTAGCAAGTTTTAT
>Ga0209138_1002274_pt1 | contig 14980 bp, 9 predicted proteins | sample SaaInl3SG_22_DNA_FD_184645 | JGI IMG/M metagenome (GOLD analysis project Ga0209138, IMG submission 184645) | Marine microbial communities from expanding oxygen minimum zones in the Saanich Inlet - ESP_153SG_22_DNA (SPAdes) (version 2) | ecosystem: Environmental > Aquatic > Marine > Intertidal...
AGATGAATAAAAAATCGAAAAGCATAATCACCTAAATCTGAATCATATACCTCATCAATATGGTCTCCAAAACTACTGTGATTACAATCTGGAACCTCTATGGGATTATAATTGGGTGCTAAAACAGCCGTAATTTCACTGTATGTGGTCCCAGGACCATTAGCTTGAAGAACTACTTGAGCTCTAAGAGGCTCATAGTTTAAAAAAAAATATAAAAGCAATATAAAATATAATATCACACTAGTTTCATATTGTATTTCTTTGATTGTGTAGAACCGCATTTAAACTGTAAACTTTATTGCAATTTACAAAAAATATTAAATGGTTAACCAATTTGGTTGACCAAAATAAAGTTTAAAAAAACGGCTTTTAAAAAAAGCCGTTTTCGTTTTCAAATAAACTCGGGGTTTATTTCTTCTCCTCTGCGAGCATGGCCGCAGCATGTCCTTGGTTGTGAGCTAATGCTACTATAATTTTATCGCTCATGATTTCTCAAATTTTTGCGTTAAACTTATTGTAACGATTGATCCGGGTGCGTTCTCTCCACCCGCGACTATATTATAAAACCCAGTCCACACGGGTCATAAGGTGTGTGAATTGCGAAATCCACAAAATAAAGGTAGTAAAATTTTTGAAATAACAAAAATCACAGGTAAAATTTTTACCTTACTATTAGATTTTTGATTGTGGTATACTAAATATAACAACGCATTCTATGCAAACGCGCTAAAACTTACTTTCTACGAGAGCGTTTTTGGGACTTCTTTTTGCTTTTCTTATTAAAAAAACCATCGTCATTTCGGCGCCCATTTCCATAGCCCTTTGATTTTTTATTTCTTTTTTTAGTGAAGTCATCTCCATTTTGCAGGTGCTGCCCTCTTTTTTCTGTCAATCGAAGCTGAATGAGACGCCCGTCCAGCTTGAAATTATCAAAAGCTGCCAACACCTGTTCTTTTTTATCCATCGAAGTGTTGAAGTAGGCATTGTTTTCCATCACATCAACGTGGTAAACATCATCCGATTCTAACCCTAAAAAGTCAACCAAAAATGCTTTTAAATTTTTCCAATCATAATTATCTCTACTTCCTATATTTAGATTGTAACGAGCGTCTTTGCTTTTCTGTGAAGGCTTATCATCAACTGCAATTTTTGAAATCTTACTCGATTGTTTTTGATAGTAGGTGTTGAGCCTATTAAACTCAACAGACATTAGTTTTTTTATAAGTTCATCTTTTGAAAAAGGCTGGAGCATGCTATTTGCCTCTTCCAAATAGGCATCCATTTCAGTGTTCACTTTTGTGTCCTTAATTTTTTCTGCAAAATAGCCCAGTTGCTTGGAGAGAATTTCGTTTGCCTCAGGTATTTCTTTTACAGCTATTTCGGCATTTATGATACGCTCAAGGGTTTTGATTTTTTTCAATTCGCCTTTGGTAAGAATAATCATCGAGGTACCTGAACTACTTGCGCGTCCCGTTCTGCCGCTTCTGTGGGTATAGGTTTCTATCTCATCTGGTAATTGATAATGAATCACGTGCGTGATATCATTAACATCAATTCCCCTAGCAGCAACATCTGTAGCTACAAGCATCCGTATTTGTTTGGCGCGAAAGGATTTCATCACCAAATCACGTTGGTTTTGACTCAGGTCACCATGGAGCGCGCCTGCGCTATATCCATCATCAATAAGTTTTTCTGCCACGCGTTGTGTATCGTGCTTGGTGCGGCAAAACACAATAGAAAAAATATCAGGTTGAATGTCTGAAAGACGCTTCAGTGCGTTATAACGGTCACGTCCTCCCACCACATAATACTCGTGTTTAATATTAGTAGAAGCCGCATTTTTAGTACCAACCGTTATCTCAACCGGATTATGCATAAATGCTTTTGCAATTCTAGCCACCTCTTTAGGCATCGTAGCAGAAAACAACCACGTTTGCTTAGTGTTCGGTGTATGGGAAAGAATGTTTGTTATATCTTCTTTAAAACCCATGTTCAGCATTTCATCTGCTTCGTCAAGAATGCAGAAATTAATTGATGAAATGTCAACATACTTTCTTCGAATCATATCCTGCATACGCCCTGGAGTAGCTACCAAAACCTGAGCGCCTTTTTTAACCATTTTGGCTTGCTCTTGGATACTTGCGCCCCCATATACCGGTACAATTTTTAACCCTGAAATAGACGCTGCGTACTTTACAAGTTCTTTACTTATTTGGACACACAACTCACGAGTTGGGGCAATAACAAGTGCTTGTGTTTTCTTGCTGTTAGTGTCTATTTGTTGAAGCATGGGCAAACCAAATGCAGCTGTTTTGCCTGTTCCGGTTTGTGCCAACGCAACGATATCTGTTTGTTTTTCTAACAAAACAGGTATTGTTTTTTGCTGAACTTCGGTTGGGGATTGGAATCCTAAAGACTGGATGGCCTCTAGAAGTTTGGACGTTATGCCCAAAGATGAAAAATCTGTCATAAGAAGCAACAAAGGTAACCTAAATAGTTTAAAGGATTTCTTAAGATTACTGATAAGTTTACTTTAAGCAAAATAAAATCAAAAACTTAAACAATCCCTTGCAATAAAAAAAACCCGCAACTTTAGGGATTTAGGGTTAGACTTGTGACCCAAACATTCCATAGTTCAACTATGTAAAACGGTATAAATCTATCTTTAGGAGTTGAATATTTCTTTTCTAATTTTTCCGTTTTCAGAATACGAAACACTAAACTGCAAGCTATCTAAACTTGCTTCTAGTCTTGCAAAATCGTTGTCCATTTTCCAAGTCAGTTTCAGTTGATTCGCATTGCAAGGTTCTAAAATTAATTTTCCGCCAAATGCAGTCAACCTATTCCTAATATTGATAAGCGCAAGTTGCTTTTTTACTATATTTTTAGTCAACCCTTCATTTATATCTCCATCACTAAGATTCGTTCGGTTTATTTCTTTGTGACCTTCTGTTCCAGCTCGGCTCATTGCTAGGTAATCATTTTTTCCTGCAAACAAGTCTAAATACCATACTTGAGGAGTTCCGGGCATAAATAATTGAATGGCTCTAGCCAATAATAATTTCTTTTCACTTTCGCCTAGGGCGCTGAAATAGGTTGCATTTATTTGATAGTAGGATATTTTTTTTCCTTTAGCATCAAAAATATTTTTTACTTTTCCTCCTCTATCTAAAATAAGAGCAATAATATCATCGATTTGTTTGTCTGTTAATAATCCCTTGTGGCATACTCCATTTACTTCTTTGCCTCTTAAGTCTAACATAGGAATACCGTCATGACAACCGAGCATATTTATAGTTTTATATCCTTTTTCGACAATTTCGGTAATCCATTTTATAAGGGGCCTGTTGTCCTTATATTCTATTGTGTAAATCATCAGTCCAGGAAGGAAAAAATCGTATATCGTATACCCTTTTTTGGCGACCTCTTCATGGATTTTAGATCCATATTCGGCGTGAATTTCTGGCAAAAGAATAAAATCAAATTCATCCGCCATAGATTTAAATCTTTCTAAATATTCCCAAGTTCCAGGTTTGTTGAAAAAATTTGTTTCCCCAACACTTTTGTGTAAATAAGCAAATGCATCAAGGCGTAATATTTTGCAGCCGTAAGAGTTCAATTTTTGCAAGGATTCTTGATAAAATTCCCAGACCATTTCAGAGTTTGCGTTTAGGTCCATTTGACCCAAGTAGGTGCATTTTTGGTAAATAATGTTCAACAAATCCGATTTATAGATAGAATTCTTTATCAAATTGATATCTTGAATATTTTCCCCCTTATCAATCGCATTATTGATTGCCTTTGAAAGAGTTATTTTCTGCTTTTCTGAAGTCAAAACGGAATCTAAATCTGAAGGTTGGATTTTGTTAAATTCAATTTTTTGATAAAAAGTATTCCAATATGGTTGCTTAGAGCCATCTGGAAAAAAAACCTCAAGAATAGGTAGTCCGTCTTTTCGCATAAAAAGTTTTTCTAGAAAAGCTTTTTTTGGCTTTATAATACCGTCCCCTTGCATTTGACCATTATTCGTCCAAAAAGAATTCCAATTGATGAAAAAGTCTTTGTATTTGGAGCGGTTTCCGTGCAATAAAAGATCTTGAAATTGAGGGGAGGCTACAGAAAGATGGTTAAGTACAATATCAAGTTTTAGCTTAATATTTAGATTCGCCAGGTATTCTAAATTCTCTTTTTTAACTAAAGATTTATTAAGGTTATAATCAATGATTGAAAACCCCCTATCCAAATCACTATTAAATAGGGTTGGAAGTAAATAAACATAAGAAAAAGCATGTTTAAACTCGCTTTTTTCAAAAAGGTCAATTAAAGCGGATAAATCATCCCCAATACTGTCTGGGTAAGCATTAAATACAACCCCTTTTTGTACGTTTTGCATGCTCAGGAAAATAGTTTTAAACGGGTACGGTTACGTTGGTATTTTTTGGAAGATGACCAACATGTTGTAGTTTAATATGGGCTAACTCTAATCCAAAAGACACACATTGTTCAGGCGTGTAATTTTTAGTATACCCAAATAAAAACCCTGACCAAAAGGCATCTCCAGCACCTGTGACATCAATCACTTTAGAGACAGAAATAGCAGGTTTAGTAATTAGTTTTTTTTCTTTTTCTGCTAGAATAACCCCTTTGCTTCCGAGTGTAAGACATACAGTATCTGCACCATAACTATGAAAAAGAGAAAAAGCATCTTCATATGAGATGGTATTCCCAAAAAGTCTTTTGGTGTCATCAGCACTTATTTTAACTAAAGGATTTAGCGCACAATACTCCTTTATAAAATGAATTGCCTCAGCTTTATCATTCCAAATTTTTTGTGAATAATTAATGTCAATACTCAATTTACACCCTCTCATATAAGCCTGTTTGGCTTTACGCATAATAACGGATCTTGCAGGTTCTTTACTTAATGCAAAACAAGAAGTGTGAAAAACAGTAGTATTACTTAGAAGTTTATCGTCTATTAGTTTTTCAGAAATATATGCGTCAGCACCACGAACAGGAAGAAAATCAGGCGTATCATTCGATCTAGAAACAAAAATAACACTTGTAGGGTGGCTAGTTAATTGAGCAATGTGTGTTGTTTTTAATCCAAATTTAACAAGTTCATTGTGTAAATATTTTCCAAGACCGTCATTTCCAATTGCAGCCACTAAGTTAACATCTAGCCCTATTCTTTTGGCATTGACAGCTAAATTAGCGGTTGAGCCACCCAAATAACGACTGAAACTTTTTGTTTTAGATATTGATTTACCATATTGATCACCAATAAAATCTACTAATATTTCTCCAACGCAAAGAATGTCCATCAGTTCAAGTTTATTTTTGTTTCTTTCGATTTGATAAATAATGTTGCAAGTGCTCCAAAAAGAAGGAGAACAGCAGCAAAACTTATGGCATTTCTGGGGTCGTTATTTAAAAAGTTTTTAAGGATATAACCAAATGACAAATTTTGAAACAGCATAGGTATTACAATCATCATATTAATAATTCCCATATAAACCCCATATCTTTCTTTGGGAATTGATGACACCACAAGTAAATATGGAATACCCATCATACTTGCCCAGCCTATACCAAATCCAGTAATAGCCACAAATAGTAAGTTTTTATCGGTAATGTGTGGAAATGCTGCAAAACCTATTCCTGCTAATAGCAAACAAACAAAGTGAACTTTTTTGGCACCAAATTTTTTAGCATAACCCACTAGAAGGAAAGCAACTAAAAATGTAACAACATTGTACCAGCCATTAACCAAGCCTGTCCAACTAACAGCTTTTTCATAAGCATCGGGGTTTGATTTAGGTGTAGCCCCCCAAATTGAAAGTGCAATACTTTTTGATGAATTTTGCCAATAACAAAATAGTGCATACCATTGAAATAAATAAACTAATGCCAATTGCCACATTACTTTAGGCATGGATTTAATAGCAGAAAAGATTTCAATCAATGGTGCGGTAATCCCTTTTTTTGATGTTCTAATGATTTCTATTTCTTCTTCTGAGGGAGGGATTTCCTTAGTAGTTCTAATGCTCCACAAAATAGACCCGATTGAACAAACTGCACCAAGGAAGAATGATGCAAAAACCCAAGTAGGCAAATGCCCTGTTTTTCCTAAGATTACCATAGGAAACAAAAAAAGCGAAACATTTGCAAGAGTTTGACCAAGCCCAGTAAAGAAGCTTTGCATTTGAAAACCTAGCGGTTGCTGCGTAGGCTTTAAGGTGTCAACAACAAATGCTCGATAGGGCTCCATGGCCATATTGTTTCCTGCATCAAGAATCCATAAAAGACCTGCAGCCATCCAAAGAGAGCTACTGAATGGAAAGGCAAATAGACTAACACTGCATATTAAAGCACCAATAAAAAAATATGGTTTTCTTCTGCCAAATCTGGGATGCCATGTCTTATCACTTAAAACACCAACAAGAGGCTGTACCAATAGCCCAGTAACTGGTCCAGCTAAATTTAAAATTGGTATTTGATCTGGTGATGCACCCAAAAAATCATAGATAGGATTTACGGCACTTTGTTGTAGGCCAAAACTGTATTGGATGCCAAAAAAACCAACATTCATGTTCACAATTTGCCAAAAACTAAGTTTGATTTTTTTCAACATTTATTCGAGTAATTTTTTTAAAAAAGCAATGAAATTTGAGCCATTAGTCAAAATAACTTCGCTTTTATCAACAACAGGAAGCTGAAAGTTATCAATAGAAATTCCTGCACGATTTAATTTTAATAACATTTCTTGTTCTTTATCCTTGTTCAAGTCTATGTCGTAGTAAATAAATGTAATATTATTTTGTTTTAAGAAGGTTTTGGTGTCTATACAATAATGACATGCATCACTACCATAAACAATGAGTTTTGGCTGTTGCTTAGTGTTTGGGGTGAGTGCAAAACAAAGCAAACAGGTTAAACTGATTAGCGCCAATTTAGATCTTTTTATCATAAAACATTAAAGAAAGGGTTGGTGAAAAAATAAACACCAACCCTAAACTATAAAAACTAAACTACTTGCGAAAAGTGTTAATTAAAATTTGAATTGGAGTGATACTGTAGATGAACGTCCGCTTATTGATCGAGCTCTAGCCAAACGGTCTCCGTTAAATGCTCCATCACCATTCCCTTCAACTTCAGTAATTCCTACCACGTCAAATAAGTTATTCACGTTTACCCATAATGACAAAGCGTTTGTCAATTTGATTTCTGAAAAGAGATTTACGTATGCATAACCTGGCATCACAAGTGCATTATCGTCTTGTGCATAGGATTTTGAAGTGCCAAGAACACTAAGCCCAAGGGTGTTTTGATTGTCATTTCCGTACATATAAGTAGGGGTAAAATTATAAACAAAATCCGCTTGTCTTCTAGGTGTGTTGCCTTTGTTAGCACCCCCATCAATTTCAGCTTTTGTCCAAGTAGCAGACCCTACAAACACGAATTTGTCACTTAATACTAATGATGTTTCTGCTTCTAGACCCATAGCTTTAAATGGATTGCCAACAGTTCGGTTAAGTTCATTACTTAATCCTTCTTTTGTATTACTTATAAATCCAGTAAGATTTAAAAATCCGTTATCAAAACGTCTTTTGTAACCAAGTTCTGTTTGACTTACTTCATCAAATTGTGTGTCACCTTTTCCGTTTGAGCCGTAGTTATTTCTGTCTGGAGCTCTTCCAGAAGCACCTAAACTTGTACGTAAAAACAGAGCAGCGTCATCACTTGTTTTGTAATTCAACCCAAAAGAGTACGAAACAAAATTATAATCATCATTTATGTTTTGACCTGCATTTCCTGCAATAATTGGCACCACTTCTTCAATTCCTTGGATAGTACCGTCACCATCATAATCATAGTTTGCTTGACTTGTGGGTGCTGCTTGGATATTTCCATTAACACGAACATTTTCGAATCGAACACTACCATCAAAGTTTAATTTTTCAGAAAGGTTTGCATCTACTGCGACATAAGGTGAATTCACATTATGAACGGTGTTGTACTTACGTTGACAGCAATTGCCCCAGGTAGGTGTTCCATATGAATATTGTCCGTTTCTTGACCAACCATCAAAGTCTGCTAATCTAGCTTCTCCATTACCTTTTACTTCAGAAATAAAAGAGCTCCATTGCCAACCTATTTTGGTGTTTTGCGTTGCAGTGAACATACCTAAAGTAAGTCCAAGATTATCATTAACCTTTTTGTTTACTTTAACATCGCTAAAGAAGTTGCTTAAATCATCTATAGTTACATCAAACATGTGAATAATTTGAGCTAACCCATTGGAAGGATTGAAAGCCTCTCTAGCTCCATCAGCATAAACTAAGTTTCCTGTTGCATTTACAGCACCCCTGGCAGTCGTTTCAATTTCAGACACAGTACCAACAGCCATTGTAAATGGCGATACCCACTCTCCAGAATTGGCACTATAGCGTGCTTTTCCTGAAACGCTCCAATCGTTACCAAGATCAAATGAGAATTCGGTTCCTACAGCTTTTGATTTTGGATTGTTACCGTTTCTAACATCATTAACATTACGATCTCCTGAAAATGGATCTGTACCCGCACTTTGTTGTAAATTGCTAGAGTGAGGGGAATCGTTGTTAATATCAAAGCCAGGAAGATTTTCAAAAGAAGGGTTGTCATTCGAACCTTTTAACAACATAGGCATAGGAAGATACATTACCGACTTATCATTTAAGTACTTGAAGTATGTTCTCACAAATCCTGACTCAAATTTTTTGGTAATATTCGCTTTAATTTGACCACCTTTATTTCCTTGATAACCAATATTTCGTGGCCCTTCTCCAGTACGCATGAAACCACCAATGTGATAAGACAAGCCGTTTGCCAAAGGAGTTCCATATTCAAAATCCATTCTACTTGTTTGGTAATCTAAGCCGTAAGTAGCCATAATAGACCCGCCTTCTACATCTCCAGTTTTACTTATCATGTTGATAATTCCAGCTGGACCATTAGATGTTTGAGTTGAGGCAGATCCACCACGAATAGCTTCAACACGACCAATATTACTGTCTATTCTAAGAAAGTTGTCTGAATTTCCAAAAGAAGTATCGCCAAATAGATTTAGTGGTAAACCATCCTCTTGAATTTGGAAGTAGCGAGAACCTCCAGAAGAAACAGGTACACCACGCACATTGAAGTTTGCGTTACCTTCACCTCCCGAGGATTCTGCACGAATACCAGGGATATTTCTAAATAATTCCCCTGCGCTTCTGGGTGCGGCTTGTTCAATTACATCTACTCCTAATGTAGAAATCGACACACTAGACTCTAATTTAGACTTTGGATTCACGACCCCTGTGATTATAATTTCGTCTAAAGTGGAAAAGTCTTCTACAAGTACGAAGTTCATAGTTGCACTCATACCATTTATTGTAACCACTTGAGATTGGGTTTTAAAACCCAAATATGAAGCTGTTAGTGTAACATTTCCATCAGAAATACCTGTTAGTGTATATATTCCATCAATGTCAGATACAGTTCCTGTTGAAGTGCCACTGACAATAACAGTTGCGCCTGAAATGGGCATCCCATTTTCGTCACTTATTTTTCCTGAAACTGAAGATTGCGCAAAGGCTACAGTAACTGAAAAAAAGAACAAAAATGAAAAAGTAATTTTATTTAGTAGTTTCATAATTATCAATTTAACTATTAGTTATTATATATTTCACGAAATTCATAATATATAGATAAAAAAAATCAAAACTTAAAACGAAAACGTTTTCGAAATTAACGAAAACGTTTTCGTGCAACACAATATTTTTATATTTTAGAGAAATTAAATACTAAAAATGAGTCAGGTCACTTTATTACAAATTGCAGAGGAGCTTAAAATTTCTGTTTCGACTGTTTCTAAAGCCCTTAAAGATTATCCAGATGTCAGCGAGAAAACAAAAGCACTTGTTAAGGAATTAGCAACAACATTAAATTACAAACCCAATGCATTTGCTGTGAATTTAAGAACAAAGGAATCTAAGACCATTGGATTGATTATACCAGCAATTGTGCATCATTTTTTTTCAAATGTGATAAAAGGAATTTTAACACAAGCGGAAAAAAAAGGCTATTTAGTCATCATTCTCCAATCAAATGAGTCATACGAATTGGAAAAAAAACAAATTGATCTTTTACTGAGACAGCGTGTTGATGGAATACTCATTTCTATTGCGAACTCAACAAGAAACTTTGGACATCTAAGTGATGTACTCTCGCAAGGAAAACCCTTGGTAATGTTCGATAAAATTGCTAAAATACTGGAATGCTCAAAAGTTGTTATAGATGATAGAAAAGCAGCAAGAGATGCCACGCAACACTTGATTGATACTGGTTGTAAGCGGATTGCCCACTTTAGAGGACCCTTGCTTTCTCAAAATTCAATTGATCGATTTATAGGCTATAGAGAAGCACTGGAAAACAATAATTATGTTTATGATTCGGACTTAGTCTACATCTGTGAATGTGGTGACTCAAGTTTTGAAGAAGGAAAAATTAATGCTGAAAAGCTAGTCCAAAAACACAAAGATGTGGATGGTGTATTTATCAATACAGACCTAGTAGCTATCGGTGCATTAACAGCATTTAGTGAAATGGGGGTTAGGGTCCCTGACGACATTTCCGTCGTAGGCTTTAGCAATTGGTTTATGTCATCTGTCATTTCCCCCAGTCTAACAACTATTAATCAACCTGGATATAAAATTGGGAAAGCCGCATTTAAACAGCTTTACACAGAATTAAAGCAAAGAAAAAATAATCGCCCTATTGTTTATAAAAAAATCACCCTAAACACAGAGCTTATAAAAAGAGCTTCAACAAAAGCTTCATAATTAATTAATTTCATAAATAAGAAGTTTTTTGGCAATACTCTATAACCCTATCCTTTAGTTGTTCAAAATTTGTAGCAGGACTCCCAATTGTGCTATTTTAAAAGCAAAACCTCTATTTTTTAAACAGCTTTTTGGAAATTTTTGAAAACAAAAACTCGCAACCTAGGTTGCGAGTTTCTCTCTGTACTGAAGGCGGGACTTGAACCCGCACGAACATTACTGCTCATTGGATTTTAAGTCCAACGTGTCTACCAATTCCACCACTTCAGCTTGGACAAAAAAAAGAGCGAAAGACGGGATTTGAACCCGCGACCCTCACCTTGGCAAGGTGATGCTCTACCCCTGAGCTACTTTCGCAATTGGAAAGCAAATGTAGTAAAATATCGGTTTTCTACACAACACTATTTATCTAGTTTTCGTTTCAGTTCGTTTAGTTGCATAAGTGCCTCAACGGGTGTTAGTTCATCAATATTCAAGGCTAAAATTTGTTTACGCACATCTTCCAATAGCGGATCGTCTAACTGGAACATACTCAGTTGCAAAGGCTTTTCTCCCGAGTCGGTAGCGTGGCGTGTAGCCTCTAATTGTTGTAACATTTGTTTGGAGCGACTTAAAATCCACTTAGGCATTCCCGCCATTTTGGCTACATGAATCCCAAAACTATGAGCGCTCCCTCCAGGCACAAGCTTACGTAAGAACAACACATCATCGGCCACTTCTTGCACCGAAACATTGTAGTTTTTGATTCGTTCAAACTGCTCCGACATTGCATTAAGCTCATGATAATGTGTGGCGAAAAGTGTTTTTGGTCTTGTGGGGTGCTCATGAACATACTCCGCCAACGCCCAAGCAATCGAAATACCATCATACGTACTAGTTCCCCTTCCAATTTCATCCAATAAAATCAAGCTGCGCTCCGAGATATTATTCATAATGGCTGCCGTTTCGTGCATCTCCACCATAAAAGTAGATTCTCCCTTAGAGATGTTATCGCTCGCCCCAACCCGGGTAAAAAGTTTATCCACCACACCCAAGCGCACCTCCTTGGCGGGCACATAGCTTCCCATCTGCGCCAGCAAAACAATAAGTGCCGTTTGGCGCAAAATCGCCGATTTACCAGACATATTCGGTCCGGTTATCATAATAATTTGTTGGGTGTCGTTGTCCAAATACACATCATTGGGAATGTATGGGCTTTCGAGAGGTAGCTGTTGCTCAATGACAGGATGCCTGCCCTGAACAATTTCCAACGAAGCATTCGACACAAATTCCGGACGACAGTAGTGCTGTTTGGTTGCCAAGGTGGCGAAACCGCTCAGCACATCCAATTGCGCTACACAACGTGCGGTAACTTGCAACGACTTGATATAGGGTACCAAATACTGCACCAATTCTTGAAAAAGTTGCAATTCCAGCGTTGCAATACGCTCCTCGGCACCCAAAATTTTGGTTTCATACGACTTTAATTCCTCGGTAATATAGCGTTCCGCATTTACAAGGGTTTGCTTACGCACCCACTCTTCGGGCACCTTGTCTTTGTGCAAGTTCCGGACTTCGATATAATACCCAAACACATTGTTAAACGCAATTTTGAGCGAGGGTATTCCGGTACGTTCGGTTTCGCGTTCTAGCATGGCATCTAGCGTATCTCGTCCGCCTTGTGCCAACGTGCGCAATTCGTCTAGTTCCTTGGAAACGCCAGTAGCAATGGCAACCCCCTTGCCAAGTTGTGTGGGCGCATCCGCATCTAGCCATTGGGTTATATGCTGTTGTAAAGATGTACTGTTTTCAATGGGTGCCAATAAAGGAGAAAATGCATTAGTTTTTGCCAACAATTCGACAAGGACTGTGGTTTGTGTAAGCGCATCTTTTAACGCGTTTACTTCTCTGGGATTGATGCGCCCTGTAGCAATTTTAGCCACCAACCGCTCAATGTCGCTCATTTGCTTTAAGCACGAACGGGTTTGCTCGTGCAGCGAACTGTTTTCGGCAAAATGCTGTACTCCGTTTAGCCGCTGATTGATGTGTTCTGTATTCGTCAGGGGAGCGGTAATCCATCGGCGCAACAAGCGTCCGCCCATGGCTGTAGCGGTGTGGTCAACGACCTGAAGCAACGTAATCGCATCGGGGGCATTCGGAGCAATAAGCTCCAAATTCCGAATCGTAAACTGATCCATCCATACCTGTTGCTGGGGATTGTGGTGTTTGAGTTGCACCAAATGTCCCAATTTGGCATGTTCGGTTTCAAGCAGATAATGCAAAACTACTCCCGAAGCAATCATTCCTAAATCGGCATTGTCAAAACCAAAGCCTTTGAGGGTTTTTACGCCAAAATGTTGCATAAGTTTTTCCGAGGTATACTCGGTTTGAAATACCCAATCTTCCAAAACAAAAAACGGTAGCCCCGCGCCCAACAAGCCCGAAAGGGTTTTGCGTTGGGGTTTGGAAATCAATAATTCCTTTACTTCTAGCTGCTGCAACAAGGTGCTAATTTCTGCGGTAGTCCCCTCTGCCCATTGAAATTCTCCAGTAGAAATATCTAAATAAGCAAAGCCCAAAGCATTGTTTTGGAGGTATAGTGCACCTAAAAAATTATTGCTTTTTTCATCCAAAACACCATCGGTGAGCGTAACGCCAGGAGTAACGAGTTCCGTGACACCGCGTTTTACAATTTTCTTGGTGAGTTTAGGGTCTTCTAGCTGATCACAAATAGCAACACGTTGCCCGGCACGCACGAGCTTGGGCAAATAGGTGTGTAGCGAATGATGCGGAAAACCTGCCAGTTCGGTTTCACTTGTACTGCCCGCACCTCGCTTGGTAAGCAAAATACCAAGAATCTTTGCCGCTTTCACAGCATCTTTACCGAAAGTCTCGTAAAAATCGCCAACACGAAAAAGCAGTATGGCGTCGGGGTACTTCGCCTTGATTTGATTGTACTGCTTCATCAAGGGCGTTTCTTTGGTTGTTTTTTTTGCAGACAAAGCGTGGGTTTAGTTCTTGCTAATTTACCATTTTTAGCCAAACACAATCCGTAACTTTGTCACATGCGAAAATGGACCATGGAAGAGTTAAATCGGTTGGATGTAGCCGACTTTAAGGCTGCACCCAAATCAAATATTGTGTTGGTACTCGACAACATTCGAAGTCGCAACAACGTTGGGGCTATTTTTCGCACCGCCGATGCCTTTCGCATCGAGGAAATTGTGCTTTGCGGGATTACCCCCACCCCTCCACACAAAGACATTCATAAAACTGCACTCGGTGCTACCGAGAGTGTGTCGTGGCGTTATGCCGAATCAGCCGCGGAAGCCGTTCAAGAGTTATGTGCAGCAGGAGCCCATAGTTATGCTGTAGAGCAAGTGCAAGGAGCCACTTTTTTAGATACCGTGGAAATCCATCCCAATCAAAAAGCCGTATTGGTATTGGGTAACGAAGTTCAGGGCGTTTCACAAGAAGTGATCGACGTATGCAACACGGCGGTTGAAATCCCTCAATTGGGCACCAAACACTCGCTAAATGTAGCCACTTCTGCAGGAGTGGTGTTGTGGCATTTTTTTATGCAACTGCGCCCAAAAGGACGTTAATATCAGCTAATTTTCAACCCATTTTTATGTATTGTAATGGGGGTATTATCATCACAACTTTTCAAGAGTACTGCAACTGTTTTTTTCAATACGGGATGAATCGTATCAGAAGCTATTTCAGCTAATGGCTGTAACACAAATCGCCGTTTTTGCAACTCGGGATGCGGAAGGCTAAGGTTTTCAGTTTGCACGATTTCATCGTCATAAAAAAGCAAATCCAAGTCTAGGGTTCTGTTTTTATACCCCTTGACACTTGAACGTATTCTTCCATATTCTTTTTCAATCTCCAATAGGTTTTGCATGACTTGTTCTGGGAGCAATTGGGTTTCCACTAAAAAACACGCATTTAAAAATGAATTGCCGTCAAAGCCCAGCGCGGGTGTTTCTACAACTGACGAAACCTTTAAAACCGCGCCAATATGCTGCGCAACAGCGTCAAGCCCTTGCTGTAAAAACGCAAGTCTGTCGCCTAAATTACTTCCCGTAGAAATACAAATCCGTGCCATGGGGCAAAAATCGGGAAAAGAATTG
>Ga0209138_1002278_pt1 | contig 14968 bp, 10 predicted proteins | sample SaaInl3SG_22_DNA_FD_184645 | JGI IMG/M metagenome (GOLD analysis project Ga0209138, IMG submission 184645) | Marine microbial communities from expanding oxygen minimum zones in the Saanich Inlet - ESP_153SG_22_DNA (SPAdes) (version 2) | ecosystem: Environmental > Aquatic > Marine > Intertidal...
ATATCCTTAGTTTCGTTGATGGTGAAAGTTCCTGTAATCTCAGAGCGTCCACCTGAAATAGGACCTGAGGATACACCAGGTGCAGTGTAAACCTTATTGTCAAGTACAATAGCAATACCTGTTTTGTTTTGATAAACATCGCCGGTTAATCGTTCCCATTCGCGAGCTCCTTTGGTGTTCATCATCATGCTTACCGCTGGCTTTCCGAATTGGTCGAAAGTATCTTGAGCATCAGAAACTACATCCCCAGAAATACGAGGCGTTCCTTCACGATTTGAACGAAGAGCATATAATTCTACGATATCCGCATCAGCAGGCACACGTTGCCAAGCAAACTTAGTGTACTGTACTGCTGAAGGTAGTAGTCTTTTAATTTCTGAACGTCTTAATGACTGCCCAACATACGCGGTATCACGCGCTTGAACACGCACAAAAGCATTAGATCCAGGAGCGCCAGGAATCAGTTTTGCTAGCAGTGGATTTTGATTAGATAGAGAATCAGAAGCTGATTCTAACAAATCTTCAACATCATCTGACGACTGTTCTAATTCAGCCAAACGCTGATCAGCTGCTACCAAAAATTGTGATAATCCCGGTTCAGCTGCAGAAATGGTTTCCCAAAACTCTAATTGTGCAGTAGAAGATAATAACTCCTGAGCGCGGTTGATATCGCGAGCGCCAGGTAGTTCTACAAGAATACGACCTGAATTACCTACTCGCTGAATGTTAGGCTGAGTTACTCCAAAACCATCGATACGCTCACGAAGAACTTCGAAAGCAGAAACAATCGACTCGTCGATTTTTCTTCTAATGATTGGTTTAACCTCCGCATTATTCATCGAGAAATTGATCTCATCACTTAATGCTTTGTTCGCGAAGATCTCTGGAGAAGCAAGGGTAGTTTCACCTGCATTCGCCTCGAAAGCTTCAAAGAATAGTTCTACGTAATTCTCATCACTCTGCTTTGAAGCTGCGTCTGCAGCATCTAGAGCTTGATTGAAAGCTACGTTTTTAGTGTTATTAGCAAGACCTTTAAGAATGTCTTTAACCGAAATCTGCAGGGTTACGTTAATCCCTCCTTTAAGGTCAAGACCTTTATTCAATTCTTTCGTCTTCGCATCAGCATAAGAGGTAAAACCAAAAACAGGAAGATCAGCTACAGAATCTAAATAACTCTTAGCAGCTGTTTCACGTGCTGAAATGTAATCATCAGCAGATGCATCTACGCTAACTGAAGCGTATCGATCGGCATCCCCTTCGATTTTGTTAGTGATGAATGTAAACGATAGTTGATAGAGGCTTACTACCCCAAACAAAATCGCAAATAGTCGAATTAATCCTTTATTCTGCATACTGCCTAAAATCAATTAATATAATGTCAAATGCGTGCAAATATATCATTTCGCCCTAGAAATGACAATTATATGTAATAAACAAAAAACCCCGGAAAACTTCCGGGGCTAAACACTCTATTGGTTTCTTACAAATTAAGTAGCGCGTTCACCGCAGCAACTCCTTCTGCAGAAGCAGCTACCTTAGCTTTCTCGTCTTCGCTTAACTCGATAGAAACGATCTTTTCAATTCCATTTTTACCAAGAACTACAGGTACTCCTAGGCAAATATCATTCAATCCATAGTCGCCTTCAAGAAGAGCAGAACAAGGATATATTTTCTTTTGATCACAAGCGATTGCTTGAACCAGACCCGAAACTGCAGCACCCGGAGCATACCACGCACTCGTTCCTAGAAGTTTGGTAAGTGTAGCACCGCCAACTTTAGTCTCTTGAACTACATACTCCATTTGCTCAGCGTCTAAAAACTCACTAACGCGAATTGAATTGCGCGTAGCATGATCGATTAATGGAACCATACCTGTATCTGAGTGACCTCCAACAACCATACCGTCTACATCAGAAATTGGCGCATCAAGAGCCTCCGCTAAACGATACTTAAATCTCGCACTATCGAGGGCACCTCCCATTCCGATGATTCGGTGTTTAGGAAGTCCTGATGTTTTGTGAACGAGATAAGTCATGGTATCCATAGGATTACTCACCACAATAACAATGGCTTCAGGAGAATGCTTTAAAAGATTTGAAGAAACCTCCTTTACGATACCAGCATTGATACCAATAAGCTCTTCTCTAGTCATCCCTGGCTTACGAGGAATACCCGAGGTGATCACCACAACATCGCTACCAGCAGTTTTCGAATAGTCTCCGGTGGTACCCGTGATTTTGGTATCAAAACCATTTAGGGATGCAGTTTGCATAAGGTCCATTGCCTTACCTTCTGCAAAACCTTCTTTGATATCTAAAAGTACTACCTCTGAGGCAAAGTCTTTAATGGCAATGTATTCTGCACAGCTAGCACCAACGGCACCCGCTCCAACTACAGTTACTTTCATTTTCGTATTTGATTAAGATTAAATGTGTTGCAAATTTAAGCCACTACGCATCAATATTCGCATAGACCGCGTTCTTTTCAATAAACTCGCGACGAGGTGGAACCTCATCACCCATTAGCATTGAGAAAATACGATCGGCTTCGGTAGCGTTATCAATGGTCACTCGACGAAGCGTACGATATTCAGGATTCATCGTAGTATCCCACAACTGCTCTGCGTTCATCTCACCAAGACCTTTATATCGCTGAACACCAGCGCCCTGACCCATTTCGGCAATCAGTTGATCACGTTGTTTATCGTTCCATGCATATTGCTTCTTGCTTCCTTTCTTTACCAGATATAGCGGTGGAGTAGCGATATATACATACCCTTGTTCGATAAGCTCCCTCATATACCTAAAGAAGAAGGTCAGGATTAGGGTTTCAATATGAGATCCATCGACATCCGCATCACACATGATAATCACTTTATGATAACGCAGTTTCGCTAGGTTGAGTGCTTTAGCATCTTCTTCGGTACCTACAGTAACCCCTAAAGCCGTGTAAATATTTCTGATCTCTTCGTTTTCGAAAACCTTATGCTGCATAGCTTTCTCAACGTTCAAAATCTTACCTCTTAGCGGCAAAATAGCCTGAAAGTTTCGGTCTCGTCCTTGTTTGGCAGTTCCTCCCGCAGAGTCTCCCTCTACCAAATAAACCTCGCATTCTGCAGGGTCTTGTGAAGAACAATCAGACAGTTTACCAGGAAGACCACCCCCACTCATTACATTCTTACGCTGAACCATTTCTCTGGCCTTAGCAGCGGCATGTCTAGCGGTTGCAGCAATAACTACCTTTTCAACGATACGTTTCGCATCATCTGGGTGCTCCTCAAGATAGTCAGTAAGCATTTCTGAAACTGCCTGGCTAACTGCAGAAGTAACTTCACGGTTACCCAATTTAGTTTTAGTCTGACCTTCAAACTGAGGTTCGGCAACTTTGACTGAAATAATCGCAGTTAATCCTTCTCTAAAGTCATCCCCTGAAATTTCAAACTTGAGTTTATCAAGCATCCCTGAGGAATCAGCGTATTTTTTTAGTGTATTGGTCAAACCTCGTCTAAAACCAGAAAGATGCGTACCACCCTCGTGAGTATTAATATTATTTACATAACTATGTAGGTTCTCAGAAAAACCAGTATTGTAAATCATGGCTACCTCAACAGGGATGCCATTTTTTTCACCCTCCATCGAAATAACCGTTTGAATAAGCGGCTCTCTCGATTGATCCAAGAATAATATAAACTCTTCTAAACCTTTTTCACTTTTAAATACCTCGGTAACGGACTCTCCATTCTCATCAACCCTTCTGTGATCGATAAGAGTAATTGTGATCCCCTTATTCAGGTAAGCAAGCTCTCTCATACGGTTAGCGAGCGTGTCGTAGGAATACTCGGTGGTCTGTGTGAAAATTATTGGGTCTGGCTTAAAAGTAACCTCTGTGCCATTTAAATCACTTTCTCCAACCGTTTTTACAGGATACAACGCCTTACCTCGTTCGTATTCTTGCTGCCACACTTTGCCTTCTCGTTGCACGGTGGCCTTAAGGCTAATTGAAAGTGCGTTTACACAGGAAACACCAACCCCATGTAGACCCCCTGAAACTTTATAAGAATCTTTATCAAACTTTCCTCCGGCACCAATCTTGGTCATTACCACCTCAAGAGCAGAAACCCCCTCTTTTTTGTGTAAACCAACTGGAATACCTCGACCATTATCGCTAACGGTAATCGATTCATCTTTATTTATCGCTACTGTAATCGAATCACAGTGCCCACCCATCGCTTCATCGATGGAGTTATCTACAACCTCGTATACCAAATGATGTAATCCACGAGGACCAACATCTCCGATATACATTGAGGGACGCATGCGCACGTGCTCCATACCCTCAAGGGCCTGGATACTATCTGCCGAATACTGTGGATTTTTTGCTTGTTCGCTCATAACTTCATTATCGGTTTTTGCATTCTTACAAATATAACCGAAAGAGCCCGGAATACTTGTGTTTGTAAGTGTTCCGAGCCCTGAAGTTATTAACATTAATATGTTTACAAACCCTAGTTTTTATAGGCGTCTGTGTGAACTGCCTGGATGGCGCGACCAGAAGGTTCATTCATCTTTTTAAATGCCTCATCCCACTCTAAAGCGGTTTTGGTACTACAAGCTACAGAAGGCTCTTGCGGAACACTCTTTGCTGCGGCATCTGAAGGGAAATGAGAATGGAAAATAGAGCGATAGAAATACTCTTCTTTGGTTTGTGGCGTTTGTATTGGAAACTTGAAAGCTGCTTGTTCCATTTGTTTATCACTAACCTCCTCATTGACCATTTCTTTAAGAGTGTCGATCCAGCTGTATCCGACTCCATCCGAAAACTGCTCCTTTTGTCTCCAAGCAACTTCGCTAGGTAGCATATCTTCAAAGGCTTTTCTAAGAATCCATTTCTCCATACGTTCCGAAGTAATCATCTTTTCAGACGGATTAAGTCGCATCGCAACATCGATGAATTCTTTGTCAAGGAAAGGGACACGCCCTTCAATTCCCCAAGCAGAAAGAGCCTTGTTTGCTCGCAAGCAATCATACATATGAAGCTTTTCTAATTTACGAACCGTCTCCTCGTGAAACTCTCGTGCATTAGGCGCCTTATGAAAGTATAAGTATCCTCCGAAAAGTTCATCCGAACCTTCTCCAGAGAGTACCATTTTAATTCCCATTGATTTAATCACTCGAGCCATAAGATACATAGGGGTTGCAGCTCTAATGGTGGTAATATCGTAGGTTTCTAAGTGATAAATAACGTCTTTAATCGCATCTAAACCTTCTTGAATAGTAAAGGTGATTTCATGATGAACCGTACCGATGTGATCGGCTACCTTTTGAGCGGCAGCAAGGTCTGGAGACCCCTTTAGACCCACTGCAAAAGAATGAAGTCTTGGCCACCAAGCATCCTCAGTATTTCCACTTTCTACTCGGCGGCTAGAAAATTTCTTCGCGATAGCTGATGTGATTGAAGAATCTAGACCTCCTGAAAGCAATACACCATAAGGAACGTCTGACATCAATTGGCGCTCTACCGCATCTTCAAGCGCTTTTCTAAGTTCACTGATCGAGGCTTCATTCTCTTTAACCGCATCAAACGACTTCCACTCGCGATCATACCAAGGCTCAGGCTTTTCCATAGCCTTAGTTTTATAATGCCCTGGAGGAAAAAGTTCGATCTGAGTACAGAAACCTTCGAGCGCTTTTAATTCAGAAGCCACATAAAAAACTCCTTCCTCATCCCATCCCATATAAAGAGGGATGATACCCATGTGATCGCGAGCAATGAGGTAGTCATTCTTTGATTTATCATAAAGTGCGAAACCGAAAATACCATTGAGTTTATCTAGAAATGAGACGCCTTCTTTATCATATAAACCTAGAATCACCTCACAATCAGATTGCGTAAGAAACTCATAACCTTCTCCTACTTCAGACCTAAGTTCTCTGTGGTTATAAATCTCACCATTGGCAGCAAGCACAAGAGTCTGCTCTTTGTTAAAAAGAGGCTGCTTTCCCGAAGCTGGGTCGACAATCGCTAAACGTTCATGAGCCAAAACGGCATGATCGTCACTAAAAATTCCACTCCAATCAGGACCTCTATGTCTGATCTTTTTTGACATCTCTAAAAGCTGACTACGTTGATCCGCTTCTACTTTTTGGTAATCAAAACTCGCTACAATTCCACACATGGCTTTATAATTTGAAGCAAAAATGAAATTAAATGTTTAAAACCTAAATCACTAAGACATTATTAGTTATAAAATGAAAGTATATAGGTCGTTTCTGTGCAAGAATGAAACTTACATAGCTTCATTCCCGTAGTGAGGTTTGATATCGTTACTTTACTCGCTCTCCTGAGACAAAAACCATCTCTGCTTCAATTAAAGGAAGATCTTTCTCTGAAGCAGTCATTAAATCAGCCGATAATACAGTGAAATCAGCAAAAAACCCTGGTAGAAGCCTACCTTTTTCATTCTCTTCAAACTGAGCATAAGCAGCCCATTCTGTCATACCGCGCAATGCTTGTTCTCTGGTGAGCGATTGCTCAGGAATGAATCCGGCATCAGGATAGCCTTTAAGATCTTTACGAGCCACCGCGGCATAAAAGGTATAATATGGATTTACAGATTCAACAGGAAAATCGGTCCCTAAAGCAACGATTCCAGATGTGGCTAACAGGGTTTGGTACGCATAAGCTCCAGCCATACGCTCGTGCCCCAAGCGATCCTCAGCCCAATACATATCACTAGTCGCATGCGTAGGTTGAACAGAAGGAATGACACCCTTGGAAAAAAGTGAGAAATCAATCGCATCGACAATTTGAGCATGTTCAATTCTCCATCTTCGGTCTTCCTGATCGCTAAGCAGGTCTTGATAAATGGATAGCACCTCGAAATTCGCCGCATCTCCGATCGCATGGGTATTCATTTGAAAATCAGAATCAATCAATCGTTCTGCAATCGCTCTCATTTGATTCACGGGGGTAACAAAAGCACCAAAATGTCCTGGCGCATCGGCATAAGGTCGCTTGAGCGCCGCACCTCTAGAACCTAAAGCACCATCGCCGTAAACTTTTACCGAACTTACATTCAGACGGTCGGTTTTGTAAGGTCCTTTACTTAAAAAATAGTTGACATCTGCTTCGGTATTACTCACCATCGCATACATTCGAATCTTTAACAAACCCTCCTTCTGAAGCGAGTCTACCAACTGTATAACCTCCTTAGAAATACCCGCATCACTAACCGTAGTTAACCCATAATCGAAACAAATTTCCTGTGCAGCTAACAGACCTTTGATCTGTTGATCACGGCTCGGAGGTGGCATTACTGCATCTATATAACGCATGGGACCATCAACTAAAATCCCAGAAGGCGCTCCATTTAAGAGAATAACCGCTCCCCCCTCGGCAGAGGTCTCTGAATTAATCCCAGCTAATTCTAAGGCTTTAGAATTTACCCAATAAGCATGCCCATCAACCCTTTCAAGAACTACCGGAAAATCAGAAAATCGACGATCTAAATCGTAGCGAGTAGGAAATTCCTTGATTTCCCAATCATTTTGATCCCAGCCACGACCATAAATAAAATCAACGTCACTGTTCTGCGATCTAAAAATTTCTATACCATCAAGTACCTCATCGATACTCTCGGTTCCTACAAGATCTACATGAAGGGTCCCTAAACCCAATCCATAAAAATGACTATGAGCATCAATAAGTCCCGGAACCACAGCCTTTCCCTCAAGATTAACCAGTTCTTTAGCTAAAAAGCGATTTTTCAAATCATCCGAGCCTAGCGTAACGATTCGACCTTTGTCGATTGCCATGGCCGTATAGGTGGTATTCACCGAATCAAGTGAATAAATCTGTCCATTGAATACGATCGTATCCACCTCAACTTTACTCAAACAAGAGCTAAAAACAAATAATATTCCCAATACGATTAACCGGATATTCATAGCATTTTAAATTTGGAGTTTGAAAATAGTAAAAACCTAGATCATCTAAATAATCCTCAAATTGTAAGTTCGCTATTTGCTAACTTTAGAGAATCAAAAAAGAATTAATGAGCTCACACCAGTTGCTGTTAAGCTTGCAGTCTGCAGATATTGGGATTCGAAACGAGGTGATTTTAAAAGAGGTGTCTCTCGAAGTCAAGAAAGGGGATTACCTCTATTTAATTGGCAAAACAGGTTCTGGCAAAAGCAGTCTTCTGAAAGCGATCTACGGAGACACCCATATTAGTAAGGGTACGGCAAGTTTCAAGTCCTTCAATTTGGCGAAACTAAAAGAGAGCGAATTACCGACACTGAGAAGACAATTAGGTATCGTGTTTCAAGATTTTAGATTACTTGACGACCGTAATGTTTTTGACAACCTTGACGTTGTCCTAAAAGCAACCGGATGGAAATCGACATCAGACCGAAAGGACCGAATCATGCAAACTCTCGATAAAGTTGGAATATCGGGTAAACATGAGCGATTTATACATCACCTCTCTGGCGGAGAAAAACAACGCATAGCGATTGCCCGAGCACTTTTAAATGATCCTGAACTCATCATTGCCGATGAACCAACTGGAAATCTAGACCCTGAAACTGCAATAGAAGTAATGGATTTGTTTGAGGAACTTCACCGTAAAGGCAATACGGTAATTTTAGCCACACATGACTACCGATTAATTAAAAGGTATAATCACCCCGTAATTCGTTGTGAAAATCAAGGGATTCATAAGTTAGAACCCGTCGGTTCTTAAAAAATCTATTTATTTGTAGCCCTTAAAACAACTACTTATGGCTGTACTTGGTATTGATATTGGAGGAACAGGAATGAAGGGGGCTCTCGTGGATCCTATAACGGGTGAGCTCGTTAGCGAGCGATTCAGAGTTCCTACGCCTCAAAAGAGGAACCCTAAAAGCATGGCCAAAGCAGTCGGTAAAATCGTTAGTCACTTTGACTACAAAGGAAAAGTGGGCGTAGGTTTCCCAACCATTATAAAAAACGGAGTCTGCCTATCCAGCGGCAACTTACACAAGTCGTGGAAAAATCAAAATGTTGGCGAAGTATTTAAAGAAGAAACCGGATTAGATTTTACAGTAGTGAACGATGCCGATGCTGCCGGATACGCCACTATGACTTACGGAGTAGGTAAAGGTGAAACCGGTCTTGTCTTAATGATCACTATTGGGACAGGCCTTGGTAGCGGTGCATTCTATAACGGAGCACCTATTCCCAATTTCGAGCTCGGACAAATACCGTATAAGAAATTCAAAAAAATCGAAGACTGGGCCTCTAGTGGAGCTATGCAACGTGAAGGTCTAGAAATCGATGAATGGGCTGTAAGATTCAGTAAATTTTTAAAAATCACCGAACTTCTTGTAGCTCCCGACCTTTTCATACTTGGCGGAGGGCTTTCTAAGCGATTCGACGAATATCAGCACCTAATAACCGTAGACACCCCGATCAGAGTTGCCGCGTTAAGAAATAATGCCGGAATTGTTGGAGCCGCTGCTGCTGTTAAATAGCCTTGGAACGTTTTCTATCCGTCTCTTTCAATAAGATCTTACGCAATCTTAAGTGATTTGGAGTTACCTCAACGTACTCGTCCTTCTGGATATACTCTAAAGCCTGCTCTAAAGAAAATTTAATCGCAGGAACAATACGAGCTTTATCATCTGACCCTGAAGCACGAACGTTTGTAAGCTTCTTCGTCTTAGTGATATTAACCCCCATATCATCAGCACGAGAATTCTCTCCAATTACTTGACCTTCATAAATATCTTCTCCCGGATCGATAAAGAACGTACCTCTCTCTTGAAGTTTATCAATAGAGTAAGGTATCGCGGTACCGTTTTCAAGAGACACCATCGAGCCGTTAATTCGACCAGGAATTGGGCCTTTTAGTGGTTGATACTCTAAGAATCGGTGTGCCATAATCGCCTCTCCTGCGGTTGCAGTAAGCAATTGATTTCTAAGACCAATAATACCTCGTGAAGGAATAATAAATTCGATGAACATTCGGGCACCGCGTGACTCCATGCTAATCATTTCACCTTTACGCATAGAAACCATCTCAACAGCCTTACCCGAAACCTCCTCAGGAAGATCAATAGTCAATTGTTCAACCGGCTCACACTTCACTCCGTCAATCTCTTTGATGATTACCTGCGGCTGTCCGATCTGTATTTCATACCCTTCTCTACGCATCGTTTCGATAAGAACAGATAAATGGAGAACTCCACGTCCGTAAACAATAAATCGGTCTGCACTATCGGTAGCCTGAACGCGTAGGGCAAGATTCTTTTCTAACTCTTTTTCTAGACGCTCTTTGATGTGTCTTGAAGTAACGAACTTACCGTCCTTTCCAAAGAATGGGCTGTCATTAATAGTAAACAACATACTCATTGTTGGCTCGTCAATCGCAATAGATGGCAGTGCTTTAGGGTTTTCAAAATCAGCAACCGTATCACCAATTTCAAAACCTTCCATACCGACGATAGCACAGATATCACCGGCTTTTACCTCAGTCACTTTCTGACGACCTAAACCTTCAAAAGTAAATACTTCTTTTACGCGTGTCTTAATTTGAGTACCATCTCTCTTCACTAAGGTCACTTGTTGACCCTCTGCAATTCTACCACGCTGTAGACGTCCGATTGCAATTCTTCCTGTAAAAGAAGAGTAGTCTAAAGACGTAATCAGCATTTGTGTGGTTCCCTCCTCTGGCTTGAACTCAGGGATATGTTCAACAACCATATCTAATAGAGGTTCAATGGTCGTCGTTGGATTCTTCCAATCATCGCTCATCCAACCATTTTTAGCCGAACCATAAACCGTTGGGAAATCCAACTGCCACTCTTCTGCCCCTAATTCGAACATCAAATCAAACACCTTCTCATGCACCTCGTCTGGGGTACAATTCTCTTTATCAACTTTATTGACAACTACACAAGGCTTAAGACCTAAGCTAATCGCTTTTTGAAGTACAAAACGTGTTTGCGGCATCGGACCTTCAAAGGCGTCTACAAGTAGTAACACCCCATCAGCCATGTTTAAAACTCGCTCTACCTCACCACCGAAGTCGGCGTGACCAGGAGTGTCGATAATATTAATCTTCATCCCCTTGTAGATTACCGATACGTTTTTAGATACAATGGTAATTCCGCGTTCGCGTTCGAGATCATTGTTGTCGAGAATAAGGTCTCCCTTATTTTCATTCTCTCTGAAGAGTTGACAGTGATACATAATCTTGTCAACCAAAGTGGTCTTACCGTGGTCAACGTGGGCGATAATCGCGATGTTCTTAATGGTTTTCATAGGATAGGTCCAAATATGTGCCTTAAGGCGGCGCAAATATAGCGGTATTTTACACCGAGAAGTGAATAAAAAGTACCTTTGATACATTCAATGCTAAAACATCGCATTTTTTATGAAGAATTTCGACGTTCCTAACCTTAAACACCTTGACTCTAAACAATTCTTTTTAATTGCCGGTCCCTGTGCGATTGAAGGAGAAGAGATGGCCCTACGCATTGCCGAAAAGCTGGTAACGATTACCGACAAGTATAAAATCCCTTATTTCTTTAAAGGAAGTTTTAAAAAGGCTAATCGAAGCAGAGTAGACTCGTTTACAGGAATTGGAGATGAAAAAGCGCTGAAGATTCTTCGAAAGGTATCCGAGACCTTTTCAGTTCCTACCCTTACCGATATTCACAAGGAGTCTGATGCCGCGCTAGCTGCCGAATATGTGGATGCATTACAAATACCTGCTTTTCTCGTGCGTCAAACCGATTTACTAATCGCTGCTGCAGAAACTGGCAAAGTGGTTAATCTAAAAAAGGGACAATTTATGAGTCCTGAAAGCATGCAATTTGCCGTTCAGAAAGTAAGTGAGGTTGGAAATCACAAGAGCTGGATCACAGAACGAGGTTCGATGTTTGGATACCAAGATTTAGTCATTGATTATCGAGGAATTCCAACAATGAAACAATATGCCCCGGTGGTATTAGATGTCACTCACTCACTCCAACAACCCAACCAAAGTTCGGGAGTGACAGGCGGACGTCCTGCCCTGATTGAATCAATGGCCAAAGCCGGAGTCGCCATTGGTGTAGATGGACTATTTATAGAAACCCATTTTGACCCAAAAAATGCAAAAAGCGATGGAGCGAATATGCTCGATCTTGAAAAGGCAGAAGGTCTCATCAGCAAACTTGCCCGATTGAGAGAGGTAGCTGTTGAATTGTAATAACGCAATCATAACCGTTTATTAAGCTTCCGAAACATTTACTCAAATACTTTTGTTCAAATGATTAGACTTATGAAAGCTCGATTCCTATTATTGTTTGTAACTGTGTTCGGATTCGCTCAGAATCACAGTCATTCAGGGGTTAATCCAATTAAATTCCCAAACATCGATGGATATCTAACTCTAAGTACCGACTTACATATCCACAGCGTATTTTCTGACGGAAATGTTTGGCCTACCATCAGAGTTCAAGAAGCACTAATGGACAATCTCGATGCCATCGCACTTACCGAGCACCTAGAGTACCAGCCCCATCTTGCCGATATACCTCACCCCGATCGCAACAGAGCCTACGAATTAGCATTAGAGGAGGCAAAAGATCACGACCTTTTAATTATTCCTGGTTCAGAGATCACAAGAAGTGCCCCTGTCGGACACAATAACGCACTATTCCTTACTGACTCCAATCCACTTTTACAAGACCAGGCGCAGGATGCCTTTGACCAGGCAAAAAAGCAGGATGCTTTCGTTTTCTGGAATCACCCCTCATGGTCGGCACAGAAAAAAGATGGAAATCCAGAATTAGGGGATTTTCAAAAGAAGCAGATCAGACAGAAGAAACTTCACGGTATTGAGGTCATTAATTTCGGAGCCTATGCCGAAGAATCCCTAAGCATCGCTCTCGAAGAAAATTTAACCATCATGGCCACCTCTGATGTTCACGATCTCATCGAATGGGATTATGCTAATAAAGGATTACAAAGACCTGTAACGCTTGTCTTCACGAAGGAGCGATCGATCCCATCACTTAAAGAGGCCTTATTTGCAAAACGTACAGTTGCCGCCTACAATGATCTACTGGTCGGACGAGAAGAATTTTTACTCCCCCTACTTAAAGCGAGCATTGGTATTGAAGTAGACGGCTATGTTGCAGACACGAAAATATTGAAGATTACCCTCACCAATCATTGCAGTAGCGACCTGCTATTAGAGAATGTTAGTGATTTTACGTTCTATGAAAACTCTCCAGTATTCAACTTAAAAGCCGGGAGCCAAAAAACATTACAGATAAAGACTATCGATAGAATATCTGAAGTAAATCTATCTTTTAAAGCTCTTGGAGCTTTTACTGCTCCACAAACGCATCCTACTATTAGCTTTACCTTAAATATCGAAGAGTAATTCTCAGCGATTAGCTATCTTTGCCCCCTTAGAAAACACGTTCTTTTTCTTATTGGGGCCGATTTGGATTTGACAGCAAGATCAATCAAATCGTAAGCATGTCGAGCTATGAAGGTAATGCTCGTAAATCTCTACTTCATCTTTTTTAAATGGCGAAAATACTTACGCTTTAGCTGCCTAATAATCTGAATTACAGTAGGATTTGGCCTAGTCCCGCAAGGCGGGAAAGCTGAATGTCTCTAGAAAGCCCTTGTTGGCGGCGTTCTTTATAGAGGCACCATTAAAGTCAACATCGAATAGTTCCTGCTTCGAGTACTATTCCAAATAAAGAAGCTAAGAGAATAATAGGTTGTCGTTGATCAGTTATTCTTCGAAAATCAAACAACGTCTAAGCATGTAGAAAGCGTTTTCATTGCTTGTTTGGACGAGGGTTCGAGTCCCTCCGGCTCCACTTTATGTACATATAAAACGTTGTTTTATAAGGGTTTAATAATTATTAAATTTCATTATTGTACGGTATTTGTACGACAATCTATTGGTATATTATTAGACTTTATAAAACTATAGGGATTGGAAAATATTTGTGGAGCTTTATCAGTTTGCTCGATTATAAACGTAAAAAGCTAAAAATTTATACACAACAGATTACCATTCTATACCCCGGTGGATTTTAAAAAGTTGGTTTCAGAATAAAGATTAGAGTGGTTTAGGTAGGTGTTATGTTAAGCCTTCTAGTGAGGATAAATTAGATTAACCTAGCTTCACTTACTCTTCTTACTACACAAGAAATTGAAGACTTACAATTCTTATCAGAAATCGACTTCGCTACTAAGGATTAGTCAACCAAGGTATGTATCACCTTGTTGGTGTTTCCATCTGTTTCAGTAGATTGAATCTGAACGACACGATACTCCTTTCGGTTCTGTATAAAAAGCTCTCCAGAGAGCGAGTACGATCGTAAACCGGTGTGTATCGTTTGACCATACACCTGATTACTGATTCTAAAGGTGTCGTTTAAGGTGTCGATGTAGATCGTCTCTGGATCGATACAGACAATGATCTTCTGGTGATGCATTAGGTCCTTGTAAAAATCATCCTGAGGCACTGTGATCAGTAAAAAAGGATTCAAGCAAATGATCCTTGGTTTTACTACCAACGCGTGTTCACGATCTCCCTTTTGATTCGGGTAGGTTACCTCCCAACCGAACTGCTTCTTACAAAGAACCTGCATTTGTGACTCATCAACCTTGTGGGATAGATTGATCGGAGTCTTTGCAAAGTTCCTTAGTGCCTGTTCTATGGAAGTGATTCGGATCATTCAAAATGGGTTTACTTCATCTGTTCGATCACCACTCTACGGTTTCTGGCTCTAGCGTCATCGTCATTGCCTTGTACGGCCGGTGCAGATTCTCCTAAGCCTTGAATATCGATTCGGTTGGCTGAGATCCCTGCGTTGATTAAAAAGTCAGCTACTGCTTGTGCTCTGCGCATCGATAAGGCTAGGTTGTACTTCTCTGAGCCGTCCTCATCCGCATGACCCTCGATTAAGAT
>Ga0209138_1002280_pt1 | contig 14967 bp, 9 predicted proteins | sample SaaInl3SG_22_DNA_FD_184645 | JGI IMG/M metagenome (GOLD analysis project Ga0209138, IMG submission 184645) | Marine microbial communities from expanding oxygen minimum zones in the Saanich Inlet - ESP_153SG_22_DNA (SPAdes) (version 2) | ecosystem: Environmental > Aquatic > Marine > Intertidal...
CGAATACGTTGTGATTGTCAAAGCCGAAAATTTCCGCGCACCAGACAGCCAAGAAGGCGATCAGTGCTGCTGGACTAACGTTTATCAGAAAGTCACTGTGGCGCCCTAGTTGACGAGCCATGGGCCCGCGACCTCGCGCCGCTAGAGAGAGCCCCCTGAAAACCCCCTAAGTGGTCCATACCTTGGGGGTTTTTCGTAAGGATACGGTACTTGTCTTAGAAAAATGGAATATTGCAAATTATCACATTTGCTACTTTTTACCGGAGGCTAAATAGAGTAGCCTTTGGATGTCAAAGAACGAATCTCTTTAGATTCGAAAAGTTAGATAATTTATCAATGAAATCAGATCTTTAGCAAGATCTTGAGGAGAGACCAATGAAACTTAAGACCAGCATGTTAGGTTTGGCAGGTCTTGTGACTCTCGGCGTTCAGGCCCAGGCACAGACTCACAACGCAGACGACCTCGCGTACAACGGCGAAGTTGGCCGCATCATCAATGAGAATTGCGTGGTCTGTCACCGCGAGGGCGGCATTGGCCCTATGCAGTTCGAGACTTACGACCAAGTGCGTCCATGGGCTCCTCTTATTCAGATGAAGGTGGCAAGTCGCGAAATGCCTCCCTACGCCTATGACCACGGTATTGGCGTTCAAGATTTACAGGGCGACTGGCGTCTAGAGCAATCTGAGATCGATACGCTCGTTGCTTGGGTGAATGCAGGCTCACCGCAAGGCGATCCTGAAAAAGCGCTCCCGCCACTCGCTCTTAAAGATCCAGAGGCTTGGAACTTTGAAGGAGACTTCGGGGCCCCCAACCTAATCATCCCCTCTGTAGCAATCGATATCCCTGCTAACGGCAATGACCTATGGCACAAGCACCTGGTTCCAAGCGGCATCAGCGAAGATCGTTGCATCAAAGCGGTTCAGGTGAAGCCACGCGGCGATGCCAAAGCCGTTGTTCACCACGCTAATTCGAGCATCATCACAGAGAGTGGCCGCGAAGGCATGCTCACTGAGTATGCGATGGGCAAGTGGGGCGAAATCGTGCCCGAAGGTGTTTGCCGTACAATCCCTGCTAATTCTGAAATCTCATGGGACATCCATATGTTCCCAGGCGGTTTAGGTGCTATGGCGCCGGGCAGCGTGATTAAAGACAACGTCGTTGAAATCGGCCTTTGGCTCTATACTGACGAAGAGAGCAAGGCGCTCAAGTACAAGCAAGACTTGGCACTTTACCGCTTAGGCGATCAAGACGACCTAGTAGTGCCACCTAATGGCTATGCTATGACTCAGGGTTTCCACTCCTTTGATCACCCAGTGCGCCTCGACAGCTTCCAGCCACATGGGCACCTGCGCATGAACGCTGCATCACTCGAGATCTTCTATCCAGAAACTGGCCGCACTGAACAGGTGAGCCAAATTTCTAAGTGGAGTGCGACTTGGCATCACAGCCATCTCTACGCACCTGAAGCTGCACCTCTGATTCCTGCGGGCGCGGTTATCATCCTCAAGCAGTGGTATGACAACACAGCTGAGAACCCCAACAACCCAGATCCAGACATGTTTGTAATGGGTGGTTCGCGCACTGGTGATGAGATGACTCACGCTTGGCTGGCAATCACTCACCTCGACGACGAAGGCTTTGAGACACTCGTCGCTGAGCGTAAAGCACAAGAAGCACGCTCAATGGCTTCTGCTAACGACTAAGTCTATCTCTACTCGCCAAGCAGCAGCGCTGTTTGGATTCTAGAAAAGTACAAAAGGCCGGCTGAGCAATCATCCGGCCTTTTTTAACCTCGTTATTCCCGCTTGGCTTCGCCGCGACACTCTTGCCCACTCATATTGCCGCTACGCTAGGGGCATCTATTTCATTCTCCGCTGACTGTATTTTGTCGGCATAGTAAGCGAGGTGGATCTGATCTGAGAGTAGCCTTGCCTCGGCAAGATAAGCGCGCGCATAGTCTAGACTACCTTCCGTTATATGCAGCTGCGTAAAGCAGAGCAACGCATCAATTCGACTCAGTATAGCGCCTGTTCTCTCTGCAATACGCAACGCTTCATTTAGGTCTGCCTTTGCAGCAGCATGAGACCCTATTGCAGCATAAAATTGCGCCCGCGCAACTAGACCGGCAGGAAGGTAAAGCCACTCCTCAGCCGCGACAAGAATGGACAGTTGCTTCTCAAAAAGCTCCTCTGCTTCGGGTATAAAACCGAGACGAAAATAAGCAAAGCCTAACACCATAAGATCGTTGGCCTCGAGCGTGGGGCCATCAACCTTTGTCTGCCAATCTCCCGCCTCGCGCCATGCCAAGGTTTGTAGGCTGCGGGCTAAAGCCTGTTGGGTCTGATTCATTTCCAGCAAGAACACGCAGTAATGAGAACTCACTGTAGGGAACAAAGGCGCCCCGATTTTCTCTGTTTGGAGAATCGCTTCAGATTCTTCGAAGGCTTGGAGAGCCAATTCCTTCTGACCCTGCAGAAAAGCGACTAACCCACTAAAACTAAACGCTGCGGAACGCAACGCTCTATCTGTTTCGATGTCGTCCAGGGGCGCCAATTCGTTCATAAGATCCTGCGCCACTCCTAGTTTCCCAGTTGCAATTAGCATCGACATTAACGGACCTGCGATCTGGAATGCGTCTTTGTTGTACCCTTGACTAATAAACCATCTCACACTGGCAAAGGCCGGGGCCGACGCAGCAGCTGTTAAACCCAACGCCATGAGGTTAGTTGCTGCGCTAGCATTTAATCGCATCCTGGCCAGCGCAGAGAACTGGCGCAGTGGAGTATCCCAATGGCGCTCAAAAAAGACCGCGAGAGTGCGCTTTTCAGCTCTTTTGCTTTCCGCGCCAAGCACCGCGCTATCCTGTTTTAATCGCTGAAAGTAAATATCATAGGCCTCTTCAAATCGTTCGGCTTTCACGCCTTGCTTTGCCGCTAACAGGAACAATCTCGTTCTGTCTTCGATCGTGATGCCAGGAACCTCAGCGAGAGCCACTAGCCCATCAAATAAATCGCTGCGGCGACCCTTACATTCCGAGGGTTCGGACTGTTCAAGCGCAACATTGCAAGCGTCGGCAACTAACGGCTGTAAGCGCAGAAGAGGCTCGGTCTCAGGTATCGGCGCTTTGCTTTTAGATGCGTGAGACGCCATTTTATCCAAGACGCTGATTGTCACGAGGTGGGCTTCCGTTAATTCCCGAACAACACGCTGCGTGGTTTTTGGCCTAAGCGCATAGTATTTTTCGAGCAGCACAATGAGTTCTAGTAACGTAAGGCCATGGCCTATAAGCGCCAGAGTATTTAGCACTTTTTTTGCGCTGTCTTGCAGGCACCAGGCCACGCTTTGTTGGGCTATCAAATGAATATCGCTTACTAACTTAATCAATTTATTTGTTCTGGGAGTATGACCAAAAAGCGATCGACCGATAAAACCTGCGTCCAACCCTCCATCCAATCCCCGCTCGATTCTTGAAGCACTGAGTTCGGAAACAAATTTTAGGGCTAGTGGATGTCCGCCAAACTGCTCCGCGAGTTCTTCAGCAATAATCGGGTCAGTGCTAATTCCTTCATTCTCGAAAAACTCCATTGCTTCTGCCAGACCCATGCCCGAGAGCGATAGATCGAGCACGCCCCCTGCCCTCCGGTTTGATAGGTACTTTGCTGGAAGTCGCGAACTTGTTACTAGCAAACCGGCTCCGTCTCTTGTGCGCTCATTAATCAGATGTTGGATTCCGGCTGCGTCGAGTATCCCCCGTCCTCGCTCAACCCTCTGCAACAGGTCTAGCCCATCGATAACGATCAGTGTGCGTTTTGAACCAATCTCCCCGATGATGGCCGTGGCTTTCTGTGTTGCCGATGCGTAAGGGTTCTTCGAAAGCCCTAACCACGTCATTGCTGCGTCTAGGAACTGCGCCTCATTTATTGCTACGTTCAATTCTTGTGACCGCGAAAACGACCATAAAAAAACGAGATCCGCCCCGCAATAGCTTCGATTCATCATTCCTGCAAGCCATGCATCGACTAATGCCGACTTCCCTATCCCGCCGAATCCATGGAGATTGACACAGGACACTCGTGCGTTCGCCCAGGCATAGCCAAGGGCCCCAAGCGCTTCATCCCGCCCAACAAAGTTGAAAGGCGACTCGCAGGGAACATTGGTGAAGACTAAGGGGACGCGAAGTTGCTCAACCAAGTTCAATCCTTCGAGCCTTCTCTGAACACGCCGTTCAAATTCATCAAACGGTAACCGTAACCACGCTGGCTCAATCGAAAAAAGTCGTGCGATAGGAGCTACCTGAGGAGTGGGGACCGAATCTTTCTCATGAGTATCGGAACCATTAATCCACTTACTAATATTTTGCCTTGCGATACCCAATTCGCGCGCGAGCTTATTGTGTTTGTCGATACGAGTATTCAGACCGCTAAAGTAGAGGAGTAATAGTTTTCGGTTTAAATCCGGATGACGAGGCATTGTCTGCTCCCTACGTTGCATTCGAGCTCCAAGCTCGGTATTTGCATAGGCTGATTCTGGGGAGCAATACAGCTAGCCACCCCATCAAAAGACTAATTCAGCCTATGATTTCGTAACAAGGAGTTGTGGGGGACTTTCAGGGCAATGAGTCGAAATCTACCCAACAGTTACCCGCCAATGTGGGGAAGATAGCTGCTGGACAAAATGAGCACCTGCGCGAATGGGACTAAATACAACAGACGCCCATCTCCATGGCGTCGCCGTGCGTAGTATCATGCAAGCTAATTCTGTCAGCCATTAATGAAAGGAATCGATCTATGCGTAATGCAAGCACATCTAACAAGTTCTCATCACTCACCAAGCGGGCGTGTCTAGGCATCAACGCCTCGCTAGTCGCGAGCGGCCTTCTTCTCGCCGGCGCAGTTAACGCGCAGGAGTTTCGAGCGGGCGAGCCAATTGGTTCAGTCAACGAGGCCGGCGAGCGCAAACTCATGTCGGACAACGTCAAGGTTTACGGCGCGTTTCACTTCTCAGAAAGCTGCACTTTCGATCCGACTCGCAACCTGATCCTTGCGATGAATAACGGCAACCCGGGTGACGGCACCGAGAACGACGGCTTCGTCTCACTAATCAATCCGGATGGCAGCGTGCATACGCCAAAATGGATTGGGGTAACGCGAGACGGCCTCGAACTCCACCAACCTTTGGGCAGTGCCATCGCTAATGGCTCGCTCTACACAGTGGATTCTGGCTTTGTTCGTGAATTCGATCTCGAAAGCGGCAAGCCACTTCGCAACATTCCTGTACCGGGCGCGACATTGCTCAACGGGATCGCGGTGAGCGCCGACGGCACAATCTATGCGTCAAACACGCGCCCGCCGGAGCGTCTCTATAAAATCAGCGCCGAAGGCGAGGTGTCTGTATTAATCGATGGTGCACCGCTGGCGATCCCTAACGGTGTCGCGATCGACGGCAACGGCGATGTCGTTGTGGTCAACATCGGAGACAACGCCGTACTTACCTTCAGCCCGAATGGTGAACTGCTCGGCACTGAATACGCGGTTGAGGGTGGCAACGATGGCGTAGTCATCCTCGAAGACGGCACTAAGTATGTCAGCAGCGTGCGGTTCGGCAGTGTGTCGCGCATCCTACCCGGCCAAGAAGCGACGTTAATCGCCGAGGGCATCCCGAGCGCCGCTTCGATGTGCTATGACTCGATTCAGCACCAGTTAGTTATTCCACTCAATAGCAATTACGCTCTCGCGTTTATCAAGCTCTAGCTGCAAATTAGACAAAAGGCTCGACGACCAATGCACAAAACACTTTATTGGCTAACCAAAGATCTACGAATTGATGATAATGCCGCGCTGATTGCCGCGGCAAAGTCTGACAGCCTTCTCTGCGTGTATTGCATCGAGCCGCGCTGGTTTAGCCAGTATCGCTTCCACACCGCTTCGATGGGGGCGCACCGCTGGCAATTCATTCGCCAATGTTTGGCCGATCTGCGCGTCGCGCTAGCTACCTACGGCCAGGAGATTCTCTTCGTCGTCGGAGAGCCTGATCGCTGTCTGGCCGAACTCGTCGAACGCCATGCTATCGATAGAGTCGTGTGCAGCTTTCTTCCTGGTACCGACGAAGCTGCAGCCCTCGCTGGGCTCGCCGCTCGGCGCCCAGATCTCATCATAGACACGCAAGACACCTATACGCTATTCGATCGGACTAGCTCGCCTTTGCCGAAGGAAAGAGTCGTGAGTTATTCGAAGTTTCGCACGCTCGCCGAACGCACAGACACGTTGCTGCCTGTCGACGCACCGGCCTCTCTGCCGCCACTGCCCGAAGGCATCTCATTCGCCGAACTCCGCAAGGCTGAAATTCCCGACCTCAGTGGTTATAGTCACCTCGAGCCATTTTTCGAGGGAGGCGAGTCGGCAGCTAAGCGGCATTTGAAAAGCTACTTCGGGTCGACTCACGCGAGCAGCTACAAGAAAACGCGCAACGAACTAGACGGCTGGGACACGAGCTCCAAACTTTCACCTTGGCTTAACAGCGGCAGCCTTTCTGCACGCCGAGCGCTGAGTCATCTTCGCAGCTACGAACAAACTGCAGGGGCAAACGACTCAACCTATTGGCTTTACATAGAGCTCCTCTGGCGCGAGTACTTTCAGTGGATTGCGGTGCAAATAGGCCCCAAGCTTTTTTCGCTGCGCGGCATTAGCTCCTGCGGCGGTTTCAAGTGCTTCTACCCAGAACGCTTCGAAAAATGGTGTCAGGGCACGACTCCCTACCCGCTTGTGAATGCCTGTATGAAACAGCTCAAGGCCACAGGTTATTTATCAAATCGTGGCAGACAGATTGCCGCAAGTTGTCTGGTCAATGAGCTAGAGATGGACTGGCGCTATGGCGCGGCATGGTTCGAACATCAGCTCTGTGACTATGATGTCGCCTCAAATTGGGGCAACTGGCAGTATATTGCGGGTGTTGGCGTTGACCCCCGCGGCGGTCGCCATTTTAATCTGCAGAAGCAGACCGAAACTTATGACCCCGCAGGTTCCTATGTCGCGCGTTGGTCGCCAGGGCCGGTTCTTCAGACGCTAGACACGCGCGATGCGGCAGACTGGCCAATCGGCTAGTGCATGAGTACCCGCGATTCAGACTTTCTCGAGCACTCGCTTACGCTCATCGAACCAGAGCCTGCCTACGGGTGCGGCCGACCGTTTGACCTTATCTAGCACTAGATCGAAAAGGTCACCATTCTGCCCCCGTAGCTGCACCGGTACGCCGCAGGCTGCTGCGATGCGCGCATTGCTGTCCATATGGCGCGCCTCTCCGTGCACCGGCACAGCAACTCGAGGCCGAATCCACTGATACATTTGCTGTAACTCTTCGGCGCAGGGGTGGCCTGTTGCATGAATAGGCTTTCCATCGAATTCGTTTTGGGTGACGCGAATACCGCGAGCCTCGAACATCGCTATTAGACTCGCCACCTCTATCTCATTCCCTGGAATCGTCTTAGAACTAAAAATAACATGGTCACCAGCCGCCAAACTCACATCTGGATGGCTGTCTTGAGCGAGGCGATAGAGCGCTGCGCCAACCTCGCCTTGGCTTCCTGTTGCGATAGCGAGCACCTCGTCTGGCGGCATATAGCCGAGGTGATTAGACTGCACGAGGTTAAAGTTATCCGCTAAGTAGCCCGCACCGCGCGCGCAGCCATGCATATTGATCAATGAGCGCCCTAGCAGGCCAATATAGCGTCCTGCCACATGAGCGACGTTGCCGATGGTTTGGAGCCGCGCCACGTTGCTCGAGAAGCAAGCGACCACAACGCGCTGAGGACTCGCCTGCACTGCCGCGAGCAAACCATCGAAAAGTGTAGACTCCGACGTCGAACTACCCTTGAGCGGTGCATTCGTCGAATCACAGATAATCGCGCCTACGCCACGATCGCCGATACTCTGAAAGAGCTTAGGCTGAATCGGTTCACCTACCACTGGCGCCGGATCTACTTTCCAGTCAGCTGTGTGCAGCACACGCCCCGCAGGGGTGTCGATTAAAAGCCCGTTCGTCTCAGGCGTCGAATGTGTTATCGGCACCCAAGTAACCTTAAATGGACCAATCTCGATAGTCTCGCCGGGGTGCACTGTCACGAGAGGCGCGCGAATACCCGCCTGAGCAAACTTGCGAGCGACCACGTTGCGAGTGAACGGTGTTGTATAGATTGGACAGCGAAGTTGCTCCCAGAGATGGGGCAGCGCGCCAATATGATCTTCATGCGCATGCGTGGCAATAATGCCTGCAAGGGCTTCATGCCGATTAGCAATAAAGAGAGGGTCAGGCATTTCGACCCGATTGCCCGTTCGGCTTGTTACAGAGTCTTCGAAGGTGATGCCACAGTCAACCATTAGCCAGCTGCCATTGTGGCCAAACAGGTTAAGGTTCATCCCAATTTCACCGCAGCCCCCGAGGGGCAGGAACCAGAGGTCTTTGTCAGTTGGAATCATAGGTCTTTCGAATTTGGATGCAGGCTAGCCGGCCCGAGAATTGAGCGCCGAAGTTTAACAGCTTTCGCGTTGAGAGTTTTTCCCGATACACTCTAGTATCTACGCTTGATACGTCGGACATGAAAAAAAAGGCCAACTCGTCAATGCCGAGTTGGCCTATCAAGGAGGAGGCACCGACTAAAGTCGGTACCACCCATGCTTACTTCTTCGAGTTAACGCTGTTTGCGCATTCTTGATCTTTGAGTGCGCTTAAGAAGGCTGCGTGGAGGCTCCGATTTCAACGCTGCCGCCTTCATTGGGCGACCCTTCGATGTATGCAACCGCCGCCTTAATGGCATCGATTCGCTTAGAGTAATAATTCTCATCTGTTAAACAACAGTCGGCGCTCAGGCCCGTTAAGACAGCCTTCACGCTGTCGTTCATACCGGAGATAAACACTTTTTTTCCTGCCGAGTCGGCGTCGCATCCGATCGTCTCGACCGCGCGCGCTGCTGACACATCGACGAACGGCACTGAGCTAAAGTCGAGTATCAGCGCCTGCCCCCTGCCGCGCGAATTTTCACGCACCTGATGTCCTAGATCCGCGGCGGCACCAAAGCTTAATGGCCCACCAAAATCGAACATCGTGATGCGGTTGTGGGCTCGAGCGAATAGCGCCTCTTCTTCATCTGAGTATTCAACCTGCCCGTCTTCGCGCGATCCGCCCATGCGAAGAAGCTGTGCATCTGCCATTTGTTTAACGAATGCTAACGCACCCATAACAACGCCCGCTACGACTGCGGTGATAAGATCTACGAATACCGTCAGCACGAGCACAAGCACCATAAGTGCAAGGTCCCAACGCGGCCCACGGTGGGCATTTTTCAGATAAGAGACGTCGATAATGTCGTAACCGACCTTCACCAGTATTCCGGCGAGCACCGCATGCGGTATCTGCGAGGCGAGCGGCGCTAGGATAACCACGATCGCCAGCAGCAGTAAGCTGTGCACGATGCCCGATATTTTAGTCTGACCGCCCGTACGAATATTCACCACAGTGCGCATAGTCGCGCCGGCACCAGGGATACCGCCAAAAAAGCCAGCCGCCATGTTGCCTAGTCCCTGGCCGACTAACTCCCGATTCGAGTTATGCTTGGTACGAGTCATATTGTCCGCTACGAGCGATGTCAGCAGACTATCGATCGAGCCTAAGAGAGCGAGGATGATCGCCGCCTCCATGACAATAAGCAGGGTGTCCTGACTAAAACTCGGCATCAAGAAGCTAGGCAGACCCGTGGGAATATCACCGAGAATTGGCGCACCTGGGACAACTAGACTAATAAGGGTAGCGATAACTAGCGCTGCTAGGGGTGGTGGAACGATTTTCCCCCACGTCTTAGGCCACTTAAAAACGATCAGCAGCGTAACAACCGCGATGCCCAGCGCAACGAGATTGGGGTCCATAACCGCTCCGGGAATAGCCGTAAGCGCGGGTATTGTGCCCCCGCCTTCGGGCTCGTGGCCGAACATTCTGCTAAATTGCAATGCTATGATAATGCACCCAATTCCGCTCATAAAACCCGATACAACAGGATAAGGAACGAGCCTGATGTACTGGCCGAGCTTTAGCACCCCAAATAAAATTTGAAACACACCGGCCAGTATCACGGTGGCGAAGACTAACTCAGCCTCGCCGTTAAGCGTTGCATAAACACCTGCAAACACCACAATCATCGGCCCAGTTGGACCAGAAATCTGAGATTCGGTGCCGCCGAAAAGCGCAGCGAAGAATCCAACAAAGATGGCGCCATAGAGACCCGCGATCGGGCCAGCGCCAGACGCCTCGCCAAACGCTAACGCGAGTGGCAAAGCAACAACACCTGCGGTCAGGCCTCCGTAAAGGTCCCCGCGTAGATTGTCCGTTCTGAAATTAAGCATGGTTTTCTCCTCGGAGATGCGCCTTCTCTCTTAGCGAGCTTGGCGATTGCCTGTTATTAGGCGGTAGCTGCAGCTTTGGCGCTCGCTTCGATAAGCGCTGCGTAACGCTCCTCAATCGATACAAACTCTTGCTGTGTGTCATCGTAGGCGGCAACTGTGCCGTGCTCAATGTCATAGACCCAGCCATGCATGTCGATCTCGCCCGTCCCAAGCTTTGCTGCTACTGCAGGATGGGTTCGCAGGTGATCAAGCTGGAGCAGAACATTCTGCTTGGTCACGGCGTCGAGTTCAGACGCCGATGCTTGCCCATGCTTGGCTTTTACAATTTCGACAGCCGCGCGTGAATGGTCGAGCCAGTCTTGCACATGTGGCAGATCGGCAAGTGCGGCAATATTCAGCGCGCCTTTCATTGCGCCACAGTCTGAATGGCCACACACCACGATGTGCTTGATGCCGAGCACGGCTACAGCGTATTCAATAGACGCGGTAACACCGCCCGCGACGCGTGTATGAGGGGGCACGATATTGCCTGCATTGCGAATGATGAACAGATCGCCCGGCTCGGTCTGTGTGACCAAGTTGGGATCGATGCGCGAATCGGCGCAGGTGATGAACAAAACTTCGGGGCTTTGCCCATTCGCGAGTTCTGCGAACAATGCTTTTCTATCTTCAAAAGGCAAGGATTTGAATTGCACCAAACCGGAAATAACTTTTTCCATAAAACAGATCTCCTAAATTAGTAAATTAGTCACTTTGTGATAACACTTGTGATCATAGGCGGGTCTTTTTGATAAGCATTAGTCACTTATTGAAGAATGGTGATAGTAATTATCTATATATCTAAAAAATGAGGTATAAAGCACCTGTAAGAAAAAGGAATTCCCCTCGCTCGCTAACCTTAGACAGGAGGCCCTAGATGGAGTCGATCGACAAGTTAAGCTTAAAGCAAATTCGTTATTTCGCCTCAATTGCGGAGCATGGAAGCTTCCGCCAAGCAGCCCTCCGTTTGAATGTCACCCAACCAACACTAAGTAATCAAGTAGCCAGCTTAGAAGAGCTCTTAGACGTACAACTGTTCGAGCGCACACGCAGCGGGACAAGTCTGACTATCGAGGGCCGCGAACTACTAACCAGTGCGCGCCGGATCATAGAAGAGGCACAAGGCTTTGCCATGCAGGCCGGCTCGCTGTCTGGAGGCGGCGCTGGCACTTATCGAATGGGGGTTACACCAACCCTTGGCCCCTATTTACTTCCCCACATCCTCTCGCCTATCCATGCAAAGTATACCGATCTCAAACTCTATGTGAGAGAAGATGCACCGAGTGACCTCGAATACGGTTTATTAAACTCGCAGCACGATTTCATTTTAAGCACTCAACCTATCATGTCGAGCAGCCTCGTTGTGGTGCCTCTCTTCAGAGAACCACTCAAATTGGCTATTTCGCGCGATCATAAGCTCGCAAACAAGAAAACGATAAACCGCATGGATCTCTTAGGCGAGCAAGTCTTAACCATTGGCGAGCACCATCTTTTTCATCGTCAAATCACCGAGCTATGCGAGAAAGTTGGCGCCGAAGTGCGTCGCGACTACGAAGGCACAAGCCTAGATACGTTGCGCCAAATGGTGGTGATGGGTATGGGTATCGCCTTTCTGCCAGCCCTCTATGCGAAGTCTGAGATCCGCGATGAGAAGGAATTACGAGTCGCCGACGTGGAAGGGGTAAACGTGATGCGCAACCACGCTCTCGCCTGGAGGAGTACCTCTCCGCAGCGCCACTTTTATAAAGAATTGGCGACCGAAATTCAGAATATCGTGCGCACGAATTTGAGCTCGGTGGTTATTCCTATTGGATAGAGGTTGGCTAATCCCTCTTATCGAGGGAGGGCTGATCAATGACGAAAACTAGTGTGCGGTTATGCTAGGCCCTATTCTCTCTGAGCTGAGAAACACTTGTTCGACGTCTATGCTGTCGAAACGATAGTGCTGATTGCAGAACTCACAGGTTACCGACACGTCTCCTTCCTGCTCCAACACTTCTAACACTTCGGGTTTACCGAGGGTTAGTAGCATCGCACCTGTGCGCTCGCGCGAACAGCTGCAATAAAACTCGAGAGGGTTTGAGTCAAACAGCCGTATCTCTTCTTGGTGAAAGAGACGGTAAAGAAGGCTCTCCAACTCCGCCAGCTTTAGTTCTTGCGCTGAAAGTGTGTCGGCGAGCATAACCACACGATTCCATGCGTCTTCATCGGCCGCTTTACCGGGTAGCTTCTGCAATAGCATTCCACTTACATTGTCTTTATCGCACGTGAGCCAGAAGCGTGTCGCTAACTGATCTGACGTCGCGAAATAATGTTCTAGGGCATCTGCAAAATTGGCACCCTGCAAAGGCGCAATACCCTGATGCGGCTCGGCACCATCAGTTTTAATCGTGATCACGAAATATTCACTACCAAAAATCTGCGCAAGATCCATTTCGTCCGGGATCTCGCCAACCTGCCTTGCTATTCCGCGGATCTGGTTCTCTGAATTCGCCTCAACCACAAGCAATCCAAGGGGTCCGCTGCCACGAACCTGAAGAATTACGCTACCCTTTATTTTAAGGGTATCGACAAGCAGCACCATCGCAGCAAGCGCCTCTCCAAGCAATGTCAGCGCACGACCCTCGAGCCCAGACTGCGAGACAATGCGTTCCCACGATTCGTCTAACGATACGTACTGGCCACGTATGGGGTGTTTATCAAAGAGAAATCGTTGGCTTTGATCGAGGCTTTTCATGCTACTGCTTCCGCGCGGTTGGATACTTAAAGGCTGACCGACTTCTCTCGGCCGGGGCGTTAAGTTTACCTCACTCAGGACAATCCCGCGCAGGCTTTACACGAAAGATACTATGGCTGCTGAGGTGTACTTCGATGCGCCTACTGATCGTTCCTCGAACGCTCGTTTTTCGGCTCAGGTCTGTTACAAAAAATCATGAATTCCCCATAAAATCGACGAGCAGGCCTGTGGTAATCTTCGTCCTCTTCAGATTAGAGTGCGAGCCATGCAGCCCATTGAAAATAATAATTTTTTAAAGAAATTACTACCGCTAGCTATCGCAACTGCTGCGTCTATAATTATTGCGCAGCCCCAGAAAGCGTGGTCTCAAGAACCAACAGACAGCGACGAAGAGTCGTCGACCGTTGTCTATCAGGCTGAGTTCTTCGATCAGTATCAGCCATTTTCAGTGAACGATATGCTCGCTCGTATCCCCGGCATCAACCTCGCACGTGGCGGAGGCGACAGCCGACGTGGCCTAGGTGCTGGTGGTAATCAGGTGCTAATTAATGGCCGAAGAGTCGCGGGCAAAGGTAATGAAGGCAACGCACAGCTGTCTCGGATACCCGCAACCGAGGTTGAGTATATTGAGATCATCCGCGGCACCTCAGGCGATCTTGATGTGCGGGGCGGCAATCAGATTATTAACGTCGTTTTGCAGCAGGCGCAAAGCAGTCAGTCTTATGCCTATGAGCTAAACACCGACCACTATCATGACGGAAAGTATCAACCGGGCGCCAAGTTGTCGGTCACCGGTCAAAACCGAAAACTAAACTATTTTCTCAGCGCCGAGCTTGAGCCTCGATGGGAGTATAGAGACGGTTTCGAAAGCGCGTTCGACGTGAATGGCGTTCTGTCTAATACGGTAAATCGGGATGAAGGCAGAGACGCATGGCCAACCACGCTACAAGCGAATTTAGGCTATGAATTCAGCAGACAAGACACTGCTAACATTAATTTGCAGTGGAACGACAACGACTACGATTCGTACGCAGACCGCATATTAACAGACTTTTCAGTGACCCCCGCAGCACGCACCGTAGAGCGCGATACGATACCCATCGAGCAAAGCTCCTGGGAAGTTGGCGGCGACTACATGCATGTTTTTGGCAATGGCAATCGTTGGAAGACGTTGTATATTTTCAACGATGCAGACAACAACAGCGTGCGTAGCAGGTATCAGGTCGATGGCACCTTATTAGAAAGAGACCTGTTTCTGTCTAACGTCGAACGCACGCGCGAGAGGATTGTCCGCTCTTCCTATATCGCCAATTTTTCTCAAGCACATTCTGTCGAAGCTGGTATCGAACGGGCACAGACCACCCTTGATACCTCCCTGCAGTTAGGACTCGAGGGAACCCCTTCGGTGGGCGAGCGCTTTGGCGGGCTTGCGGCAGTCACAGATTCAACCGGCACGGTAGAAGAGCTACGCAACGAATATTTCGCTATTCATAACTGGCAGCTGAATGACCGTATGAGTCTTGAAAGCACGATGCTGTTCGAGGACAGCACCATTTCTCAAAGCGGGACCTCTGATCGGTCACGCAGCTTTACGTTCTTCCGCCCTCGCTTCGATTACCGATTCGATCTAACGACCGCCGTACAGTTCCGAGCGACTATCGAGAAAGACGTGCAGCAATTGAGCTTCAGGGACTTCACCGCTGGCGTCGATTCGGGTGACGACGAACAAAACGCGTTCGAAGGAAATGCCGATCTCCGCCAACAACAGCTCTGGCGCTACGAAGCCAACTTCGAATACCGCC
>Ga0209138_1002281_pt1 | contig 14964 bp, 16 predicted proteins | sample SaaInl3SG_22_DNA_FD_184645 | JGI IMG/M metagenome (GOLD analysis project Ga0209138, IMG submission 184645) | Marine microbial communities from expanding oxygen minimum zones in the Saanich Inlet - ESP_153SG_22_DNA (SPAdes) (version 2) | ecosystem: Environmental > Aquatic > Marine > Intertidal...
GCTTCTAAGGACGTTTCTGATGAAAACGTTACACAAGTATACATAGACGGAGTTTATCAGTCTAAAGACAATTATACGACTTCTGGAACAACTATCACTTTTTCCACCGCACCTCCAAGTGGTAGTGCAATAGAGGTCGTACATTTTACGCCTGCAGTTTATTCAACAATGAATAGCAACCAGTTTACTGGGACAGGGTCGCAAACAGATTTCACTTTAACACAAGGAGTTACAGCTGATAGCTCTTTTGTTTTTATTCAAGGGGTGTATCAAGAAAAAGATACATACTCTATAAGCGGAACAACACTAAGCTTTACTTCTGCGCCTCTTAGCGGCTACAGTATTGAAGTTATTACAGTAGGTGCAGTGTCTGTATTTAATGATACACTATATTTAGACAACTTTAACGGAACAGGATCACAAGTTAATTATACACTTTCAACAAGTCCTGCAAGTGAAAATGCTATTGATGTTTATATTAATGGATTGTATCAGCAAAAAGATACATTCAGTTTATCTGGGAGTACATTAACATTTTCAACTGCTCCTCCAAACGGTTCAACCATAGAGGTTAAATCAACAGGAGGATTGAATAACGTAGCCGCTAACATTACAAGAAATTATAGTGTTGCGGTTATTTCATCTGATACAACTGCGGTTAGTGACACTCTCTATGTATTAACAGCAAATTTAACTCTTACACTCCCAGCTTCTCCAGGTGATGGAAATAGTGTTAAAGTTTCAAATAGATCGGGAGTAGCAACTTGCGTTATAGCAAGAAACGGAGAAAACATAATGGGTGCGGCAGCAGACTTAACAATAGACAAATTAAACTCTGGATTTGAGCTTATATACGCTGGCTCGGCACAAGGGTGGGTATTAATAGGCGTTCCAGGACAATAATAAGAATATGGCAAATTTATCAGATTTTTTACCAGCAGCAGCAGCAGGCGGTGGAGGAGGAATACCAAAATACGAAGAGTTTACTTCTTCAGGAACATTTACACCTACACAGGCATTAATTGATGCTGGGGGAAGAATATCTTTGTTTATAGTTGGCGCCGGACAATCTGGATCAAGTGCAACAGCAGAGGGAATTGGTGGTGGAGGCGGCGAAGTTAAGTTTGCTTATACAACATTAACAAGTACAAATCCAATAACTGTTACTATTGGAGCTTCTTCTGGAGGAAGTACCACTTTTGCTGGAAGTTCTGGTGGTGGTGATGATATTGTGGCATTAGGTGGAGTAGGTGTTGTTAATAGTAACGACAGAGGATCTAGATACGATAATAGACTTGGTTCTGGTTTTGGGGCAAGCCATTATACTAACCAAGTTACTTCGGCAGGAACTGGGTTTATGGGATATGGAGCTGGAGGCAGTACACGTAGTGCTGGCGGAATAAGAATACCAGCGGCAAATTCTGGTCAAGGCGGTGGGTATAACGGACAAGCTGGGGGTTCTGGATTTTTAAGAGTAACTTGGTTTGAATAACATTTAAAATAAAAAAATGGAGAATAGAATAGCAATTATAAAAGGAGGGGTAGTAAGCAACATTGTAGTAGCCTCAAATGAATTTGCTGAATCCTTACAAGACCAAACAGTAAATGTAACTGAAATTGATTGTGAGATTGGTTACTCTTATAATGGGACTAGTTTTTCTGCACCTGTAAAAAGTCAAGAAGAAATAGAAGCCGAAGCAAAAGCTTGGAGAGATAGTGAACTTAGTTTTACAGACTTTATTGTTCCTTTAACCGACTATCCAAACCACGCATCTTGGATAACATACAGACAAGAATTAAGAGATTGGACAACAACAGAAGATTTTCCAAATACAAAACCAACAGCACCAGCTGAACTAAATTAATATGGCATTAACAAAACTTATAACAGATTTAATTGACGGGGATCTCGGAGGAGGTACTACTTGGGTATCAGATCCTAAAACAGCAAACTTTACAGCTGTTGCTGGTGAAGGTTATTTTATCAATACTACAAGTACTGCAATTACTGTAACACTTCCAAGTAGTCCAACTGCTGGAGATGAGGTTTCTATTATTGACTATGGAGCTAATGCCTCAACAAATAATATTACAATCACATCAAGTGATAACATAGAAGGTGCCTCTGATGATTTGGTATTATCTACAGACAAAGTATCAAAAACATTAGTTTATTCAGACGCTACTAAAGGCTGGTTAGTTACTACTGATGCTGGAGCTGGTGCTGCTGCTGCTGATCAAGCTATTACAGTAGATTTTTTAGTAGTTGCTGCTGGTGGTACTGGTGGTTTACCTGTTAGTACATCAAATTATGGTGGTGGAGGTGGAGCTGGAGGTTTACGCACTTCTTATGGATCAATAAGTGGTGGTGGTGCAAGTGCTGAATCATCACTAGATTTATTAACAAACCAAGATTACATAGTTTCAGTAGGCGCTGGAGCTGCTGGGCATACAGCGGATAATAGAGGTAATAGTGGGGGTGATTCTAGGTTTCATACAATTATATCTATTGGAGGTGGTGGAGGTGGTTCACAAATGAATCAAGGAACGCAAGCTGGAAAAACTGGTGGTTCTGGTGGTGGTGGTGGATACCATGATACGACTCAAGGTGGTGGTTCTGGAACATTAGGTCAAGGTTATGATGGAGGTGATGGTGGCGCAAACGTTAATAGATCTGGAGGCGGAGGTGGTGCTGGAGAAGTTGGTGGCACTGGAACTACTAATGATGGCGGTGATGGATTAGCTGTTAATATACTTAATGCTACAAATGCTGCAAGTGAATCAGTAGGTGAAGTGTCTGGATCTGATGTTTACTACGCTGGGGGTGGTGCTGGAACTATCCAAGTTAATTATTCTACTGCTAGTGGAGGATTAGGTGGTGGAGGTGATGGATCTGTTTATAATGGTACAAGCCAAACCCCTGGAACTGCTAATACTGGTGGTGGAGGTGCCGGAGGAGGTGTTAACAAAGCTGGGCAAACTGGTGGCTCGGGAGTAGTTATAATTAGATATTCAAGTTCTTTCTTATTACTTGAAAATACCATTGGAGGTAATGTATTAACTTTCAACACCTATACAGAGGGCAGCGATAAAGTATCAGTATTCACAGCTGGAGAAAACGGAACTATACAATTTACAGCAGTATGATAAAAATTAATAATAAATAAAATGGCACACTACGCATTACTAAACTATCAAAACATAGTTACTAAAGTTTGCACAGGCAAAAATGAGGATGAAACCGATACTAATATAGAGTTGGTTTATCAGCATATGTTTGGACAATTATGTAAGCGTACATCTTATAATACCAGAGGCGGAGTACATTACGATCCTGTAACAAATGAGCCAAGTGCGGATCAATCAAAAGCATTCAGAAAAAACTATGCAGGGGTAGGATATACATACGATGAATCTCGTGATGCTTTTATTCCGCCCAAACCATTTGATAGCTGGACACTAAACGAAGACAGCTGTTTATGGGAAGCTCCTGTAGCTTATCCAGATGATGGACAGCAATACTCTTGGAATGAAGAAACAACAACTTGGGATTTAATAACAGAATAAATAAATAATTATGGCACTAACTAAAGTAACATCAGCAGTATTAGAACCAACAGCTGTAACAGATAGTATTTCAACCGGTTCAATATCTTCAGATAAAATAGCTGATAGCGCTATATCATATGAAAAGGTTCATGATGAGTTTACAACTTCATCAATATTAACAGCGGGAGCTAATGTTGACGTTGACTTTGATGCTGCTCAAGTATTTACATTAACACCTGATCAAAACACTACATTAAATATTACAAACCCAAAAATTGGAATTACAAAATCAATTATTTTAACTGGTGCTGGAGGTTCTTATACATTAGCATTTACCGTTGGGGGTGCTGCGGGTACGTTTAATTTAATTGCTGGAGAATATGATGACACATCGTCAACAAAAAACTTCATTCAAATTATTTGTGTAAGTGCAACCGAATTTTGGTATTCAATTTCACAAATAGCAACATAATATGTTTGGACAAGGTTTAAATTTTGGAGGCATTGCTGCATCTGGTGGAACAGCAGTATCATTTTTAGTCTTAGCCGGAGGCGGCGGGGGCGGTGGCGGAAATTACGGCGGAAATACTGCAGCCGATCAATCTGGTGGTGGCGGCGGAGCAGGCGGTTATCGTCTTTCTTATGCATCCGAATTAAGCGGTGGAAATTCACCGTCTGAAGAACCCGCATTATTAGAAGCTGGCACAACTTACACAATAACCGTTGGCGGCGGTGGTGCAAAAGGTGGAATTGGTGTTTATAATAATTCTTCGCCTTATTATACCGCACCTTCAAGTCAAGGGTACAATGGACAAAATTCATCAATCGTTGGTGGTTCAATAAACATCGTTTCAGATGGCGGCGGTGGCGGTGGAATGGGAAACCAATTTTGCCAATCTGGTCTTGGAAGTGGTCTTCCCGGAGGTTCGGGAGGTGGGTCTCGTGATTGCACTTATTCGGGAGGATGTGGTGGTGGTGGAACTGCTTCAACTAATCAAGGTAAAAATGGCGGAAGCTGCGGATCGTATCATGCCGGAGGCGGTGGTGGTGCTGCTGAAAACGGTGGAACTGACTCAAGAGGTTATGGTGGTGATGGATTAGCTTCTTCAATAACTGGTTCATCAATCACCCGTGCCGGAGGCGGTGGCGGTGGCGCAAGAATTGTCGGCGTACAAATTGGAGGAACTGGCGGTGGCGGAAACGGTGCTTATGGTGCTAATGCCGGAAATGGTTCAAATCAATTAGGCGGTGGGGGCGGTGGCTCAATTCTTAAGGCGGTAAGTCAAGGATGGACTGCTGGAAATGGTGGTTCTGGAACCGTTATTTTAAGAATGCCGACTGCTGAATATTCGGGAATCACAAGCGGAAGCCCAAGCGTTACCACAAGCGGAAGTGATACAATTTTAAGATTCACCGGAAGCGGTTCATATACTCATTAATTATGGCACATTTTGCAAAACTTGACGAAAATAATATTGTTACCGAAGTAGTTGTTGTAAATAATGACGTACTTCTTAAATCTGACGGAACTGAATCCGAATACAAAGGAAAGGTGTTTTTGAATGGATTGTTTGGAAATGCGACTTGGGTTCAAACATCATATAATGATAATTTTAGAAAACAATATGCGGGAATCGGTTATAAATATGATTCAACGAATGATGTATTTATTAAAAATAAACCGTTCGATTCTTGGACATTAGATTCAAATTTTGATTGGGTTGCGCCAATTGAATATCCAACTGATGGAAGACTTTACGTTTGGAACGAATCAACTTTGGCTTGGGATTTAACCAAACCGCAGCAACTTTATACAAGCTGGATTTGGAACGAAGCCGAATGGGAATGGCAACCGCCGACACCTTATCCAACCGATGGACAACCTTATGAATGGGATGACATCAATGAAGTTTGGAGTTTGATTAATGTTTAAAATGGAAAATTTAAAAATATACATACTATTCATATTTGCATTCTTAACTTTTCAAGTTGGGTTTTCTCAAGAAAACTACAAGCATATAGTCAAGTCCCCAACTAAAGAGCTCAAGATGGTTCTTTACTCTAACGGGAAGCCTGTGGTTGAAGGGTATGTTATCGTTGTAGGGGATAAACTTATTAATAACGGTATGTTTGTGGTCTATAAACCAGATGGATTTATACATCAAACCATACACTATGATATGGGTAAAATAATTAAAATCACTAACTTTAGTGATGAAAATAAAATGTAATGAATTATATTAGAAAGATTTCAGTTGGAGCAGACTACAAGAATGCCATGCACTATATAGTTAACCAAGAAGTTCTAGGGGGATCATACACAATAAGTGATATAGCTCAAGAGCAAGAAGGATTCAGTGTTTGGGTTAAAAAAAATGAAGAGTCTGTAAAATGGAAAGAGTTTAAAGATATTCCAATAGTAGTAGAATACAATATAAATTTAATATGACACCAAGATGGGATTATTTGGTAAAGCCATTCGGGAAAGAGTACAACAACACAAAGACAATAGCGGATCAAGAGTTCACGATAAACACATCAATAGAGGATGCCAGTTATGTGAACAGGCTGGGAGTTGTGTGTGCGGTGCCGAAGGGTGGAGAGATACCACTTGGTAGCTTAGTAGTTGTTCATCACAATGTGTTTAGAACATACTTAGACGCTAAGGGTAAAAAGAGAAAAAGTAACGAGTTTTTTAGGGATGGAGAGTATCTAGTTAATCCTCAAAGAATATATATGTACAAGGATGACAAAAGGTGGAAAACTACAAAAGATTACTGTTTCATTTCTCCTATCGATCATAATCAAAATAACGAAATTTATAGATCGGACAAGAAAGAAGAAGAGCATGTGGGAATTGTAAAGCATAGCTCTGTATTTGATGAGGGAGAAAAAATAGGGTTTACTAAAAACTCAGAGTATGAGTTTACAATAGACGATCAAAAAGTTTATAGGATGAATCATAATGACATTTGCATTAAATTTAATTAAATGGAAGAGTATTGGGTTACCACATCAACGTGGGAAAATTATTGTTTCACTTATACATACACTGATGAGTGATACTAAGGATACAATATTAAGAGTTATATCGGCAGGAGAAAGAGCTGTAGATGAACTTATAAAAGTTGCTGAAGAAAAGATAATCACAGGGCATAAGGACGATGAATTAGCTGCTGATAGATTAAAGAATGCGGCAGCAACAAAAAGACTAGCTATAGAGGATGCATTTGCTATTCTACAGAGAATAGAAAACGAAAGAGATAAATTAAATGGCGAAGATCAGACTAAAGACGGCAAAGGAAAAGATACGGGATTCCAAAGCTTTGCAGAGTCCAGAGGACGAAAGTCTTGAGCTATGTAAGGTTATCTCTCATATCGATGATAAGACTAGGGATAAGCTAAACAAAAAGAAAGCTTGGGACTATGGATATAACAGTGAGCACGATGTAGTTGTTATATCAAAATCTGGACAAATTGGTGAAATCGTTGAGGTACAAAATTTAAAAATAGCACTACCTTTGCAGCCAAAAGAAATTCACAAAAGAAGTGAAAAAGACTCGGACCAATATTGGGAGCCATTTGAGTATCCAAAAGAACTATCAAGGATCAAGACCATTTTCCAGTGGAATGAGTACCCGAGTGCATTCAAAGAGTCATGGGTCGACTACATTGAGGATGAGTTCAATAGAAGGGAGAGTGGTTTTTGGTTTAAAAATAATGGTTCTCCTACTTATATTACTGGGTCTCACTACATGTACCTCCAATGGACAAAGATTGATGTTGGGCATCCAGAATACAGAGAATCAAACAGAATATTTTTTATTTTCTGGGAAGCCTGTAAAGCAGACGACAGATGCTACGGCATGTGCTATCTTAAAAACAGACGTTCAGGATTCAGCTTTATGTCATCAGCAGAAACAGTTAACCAAGCTACAGTCACCTCCGATGCTAGGTTCGGTATTCTATCCAAGAGTGGTGCAGATGCAAAGAAAATGTTCACAGACAAAGTCGTTCCAATCTCAACAAACTACCCCTTCTTCTTCAAGCCAATCCAAGACGGTATGGATAGACCAAAGACAGAGCTTGCATACAGAGTGCCAGCATCAAAACTTACAAGAAGGTCTATTGCAGATACAGAGAATGATGACGACCTTGCAGGACTCGACACAACCATTGACTGGAAAAACACTGGAGATAACTCCTACGATGGTGAAAAGCTACGTCTACTCGTCCACGATGAATCTGGAAAGTGGGAACGTCCCGATAATATCCTCAACAACTGGCGTGTCACTAAAACTACACTAAGGCTAGGTAGGAGAATTATAGGTAAGTGTCTAATGGGATCTACCTCAAATTCTCAAGACAAAGGAGGAGGAAACTTTAAAAGGCTTTACAGAGACTCTGACGTAACGCAAAGAAACGCAAACGGTCAAACCAAAAGTGGAATGTACTCTTTATTTATTCCTATGGAGTGGAACTTTGAAGGGTTTTTAGATCAGTACGGACAGCCAGTCTTCAGGAAGCCAAATAAAGCCGTTTTAGACCATTATGGAGACGTTATAGATGGAGGGGTACTAGACTACTGGGAAAATGAAGTAGAGAGCCTTAGAAACGATTCTGACGCACTTAATGAGTTCTATAGACAGTTCCCTAGAACGGAAGGTCATGCATTTAGGGATGAAGCAAAGAATAGTTTATTTAATCTCACAAGAATATACGAGCAGATAGACTTTAACGATAACCTACAAAGACAGCGTGTGGTTCAAAGAGGAGGGTTCTCTTGGAGGAATGGTGTTAAGGATACGGAGGTTATATGGACACCAGAAAAACATGGAAGGTTTTATGTAAGTTGGATACCACCTCTTGAGCTTAGAAACAGAGTTATAAATAAAAATGGATTTAAGTATCCAGGCAATGAGCACATAGGTGCTTTTGGATGTGACTCTTATGATATATCAGGGACTGTTGGTGGTGGAGGTTCTAATGGTGCTTTACATGGATACACTAGAATGAATTTAGATGGTCCTACTAATATGTTCTTCTTAGAGTATGTATACAGACCACAAACGGCAGAGCTGTTTTATGAGGATGTTCTTATGGCTATGGTGTTTTATGGAATGCCAGTATTAGCTGAGAACAACAAGCCTAGGCTTTTGTATCACCTTAAAAACAGAGGATATAGAAAATGGAGCATAAACAGACCCGATAAACACAGAAATGATTTATCTAAAGCCGAAAGAGAGCTTGGGGGGATTCCCTCATCTCCAGCTGTAATATCTATACATGCTGAAGCAATAGAGAGTTATATAGAGAACAATGTAGGATTTAGTGATCAAGGTACTGGTAATATGTACTTTAATAGGACATTATTAGATTGGGCTAACTATGATATTGGTAATAGAACCAAGTTTGATGCAACAGTTAGTTCAGGTCTTGCTATCATGGCAAACCAGAAATACGTCATTAAGGCTAAAAGAAAAGATACAGAAATAAATGTTAACTTTGCAAGGTATAATAATACAGGCACAGTTAGCTCTATTATAAAGTAAAAATATGCGAGGAACTTCTGGGAAGTACGTTATTGGATTTCCAAATCAATTAGCTTCAGATGCTGAGAAAGCATCAAAAGAATATGGGCTTATGGTAGGGCACGCTATAGAGTCTGAGTGGTTTAGAAAAGAAGGTGGTCAATCAAGGTTTTACAACAACCGTGACACCTATCATAAACTGAGGACATATGCAATGGGCGAGCAGTCTGTTAGAAAATATAAAGACGAACTTGCTATAAATGGAGACATATCCTATCTAAATCTTGATTGGACTCCTGTGCCTATTATACCTAAGTTTGTAGACATTGTAGTTAATGGCATTTCAAATAGATTGTTTGATGTAAAAGCTGAGGCGATTGACCCAGTATCTTCAAACAAAAAGGCGATGTACAAGAATCGCATCCAGACAGAGATGCGTAACAAAGAAGACTTCGAGGAAATCGGAGCTATGCTAGGAAAGGATATGTTTAGCGTACAGCCAGACATGCTTCCAGAAACAGATGATGAGCTAGACATACATATGCAAATTGATTACAAAGATGATATCGAGATTGCTGAGGAAAAAGCTATTACATCTGTATTAAAGCATAACAACTACGAACATATAAAGAAAAGAATTGATGAAGACTCTACAGTTATTGGAGTCTCTGCTGCAAAGCATACATTCAATACTCATGATGGAATAAAAGTTGATTACGTTGACCCAGCTGATTTAGTATTCAGTCCCACAGAGGATCCGCACTTTCAGGATTGCTATTACTTTGGAGAGGTTAAAAATGTAAACATTACGGAGATCAAAAAGGTTGATCCATCAATAACACAAGAAGAGATAGAAGAGATTGCCAAGTCGGCATCTAAGTTTGATTCATATCAAGGAATGCGAGGTGGTTATAAAACTGACTCATTTGATAAGAATACTGCGACATTATTATATTTCTGTTACAAGACTGACAAGAATATCGTATACAAGAAAAAGAAAACAGCACAAGGAGGAGAAAAAGTGCTAAGAAAGGACGATCAATTCAACCCACCTAAAACAGAACAAGCACGTTTTGAAAAATTATCTAAAAGAATTGATGTATGGTACGAAGGTGTTCTTGTATTAGGAACGAACAAAATCCTCAAGTGGGAACTGATGAAAAACATGGTGCGTCCAAAGAGTTCAATGGAGAGAGTGTACGCTCCCTACGTTGTGTCTGCGCCAAAAATGTACAGAGGTCAGATTGATTCACTTGTAAAAAGAATGATTCCTTTTGCGGATCAGATACAACTATTACACCTTAAACTTCAGCAGGTTGCTGCCAAGATGATTCCAGACGGAGTCTTTATTGATTTAGACGGACTATCAGCAATAAACCTAGGGAACGGAAATACATACTCTCCACAGGAGGCTTTAAATATGTACTTCCAAACAGGTTCTGTATTAGGTAGAAGCCTAACTGAAGAAGGAGAGTTTAACAGTGGGAAGATCCCAGTACAAGAGTTAACCTCATCTGGAGCTAACTCCAAGATATCCTCTCTTATTAATATGTACAACTACAATCTCAATATGTTGAGAGGCGTGACAGGCTTAAATGAGGCGAGAGATGGATCTATGCCAGACTCTAATGCACTAGTTGGTGTGCAGAAACTAGCGGCACTAAATTCAAACACAGCTACCAGACATATATTAAAGTCAGGACTCTTTATGACAGAGAGACTAGCAGAGTGTATTGCTTATAGGATGTCTGACGTTTTAGAATATTCTGACATGAAGGATGACTTTGTAAAGAATATTGGAAAGTACAGCGTAGATATATTAGACGAAATCAAAGAGCTTCACTTACATGACTTTGGAATCTTTATTGAAATGCATCCAGACGAAGAAGAGAAGCAGATGCTAGAACAAAACATTCAGACTTCACTCTCTGCTGGAAAGATTGATATTGATGATGCCATTGATATAAGAAACATCAAGAACGTAAAGATTGCGTCACAACTTCTAAAGGTTAGAAAAAGACGTAAAGAGAAGCTTGATAACAAAAGACAGCAAGAAAACATTGCTCTACAGGCAGAGGCTAATCAGCAAGCAGCAATGACATCTGAACAGGCTAAACAGCAAACCGCATTAGCTAAGATGGAGGCAGAGGCTAAGATAAAACAGTTAGAGGCTGAACTAGAGATGCAAAGAATGCAGCAAGAGTTTATGCTTAAGGCAGAACTCATTAAAATGCAGAAGAGTATTGAAAGTCAAATAAAGTCTTCAGAGCTACAACTGCAACAAGAAAAAGATAGATACAAAGAAGATAGGAAAGACAAGAGAACAGCCAAGCAGGCGTCTCAGCAGTCGAAGTTGATACAGCAAAGACAACAAGACTTAGATCCTATAGACTTTGATGGTCAAGACACGTTAGGCTCAGGTATGGAGGGAATCGTGGGCATTGATTAATTTAATAATTTTGCAATAATCTAATTTAATTAAAATGGAATGGAAATTAAGAGCTTTGGATGCCGAAGGTAATCCTATAGAGCCAAAACAAGAAAGTGTACAAGAAGAGGCACAAGAACTTGTACAAGAAAACGTACAAGAACAAGTGCAAGAGACTGTACAAGAAGAAAAAGAATTAGTTAAAGAAACGACAGATGCCGTATCCGAAGAAAACATCCAAGAGCAAGTCGAAGAGCAAGCCGAAGATGTACAAGAAAAGCAAGAAGTAGTATCAAAGCCAATTGAGCTTGATGATCAAAGTATATTAAACTACTTAAAAGAAAGACGAAACGTAGAAGCGGAGTCTTTAGACGTTCTTTTAAATAATGACAAAGAAGAAACGCAACCTTTACCAGAGGATGTAGCTAACTTCATGAAGTATAAGCAGGAGACTGGTAGATCCTTTGAGGATTATGCTAGGCTTCAGCAAGACTGGAGTTCTATGGATGATACTAACGTATTGCGTGAGTATTACAAACAAGAAAAGCCACACCTTGATGCTGAGGAGATTGACTACCTTATTAATGAGGAGTTCAATTTTGATTCAGATCTTGATGAAGAAAAAGACATCAAGAAGAAAAAGATTGCGTACAAAGAAGAGTTATACAAAGCTAGAAACTACTTTGAAGGAATGAAGGAAAAATACAAAGCTCCCCTTGAGTCAAGAGAAGCCGAGATTCCAGAAAACTACAAAGAAGCTTTTAACTTTTATAATAAATACCAAGAAGAATTAGATCAAGAGTCTGCAACGCAGAAAGATAGATCTCGCATCTTCCAAGAAAAAACAAATGCCCTATTTAATGATGAGTTCAAAGGTTTTGAATTTAAAGTCGGAGATAAGAAGCAAGTTTTTAAACCTAATGATGTAAGTAAGGTTAAAGAGAATCAGTTAGACATAAATAACTTCTTTAACAAGCACTTAGATGAGAAGGGGATCGTGAAGGATGCGGCATCTTATCATAAAGCTTTGTTTGCAGCCACTAACGCTGATGCTTTATTTCAGTTCGCTTACGAGCAGGGTAAAGCAGATGCAACAGACGGACTAGTGAAGGAGACCAAAAACATCGATATGAGTGTTAGGTCAAATGCACCAACCGACACTGGCGGAACAAAGTTTAGAGCAGTAGATTCAGGAGATAATTTTTCGTTTAAAATTAGAAAACGATAATTAATCATTAAAAAACTTTTAAAATGAGTGTAACTATTTCTGGAGTACAAGGTGCGTTAACACCAGCTCCATCAAAGTCGACTTTATCGACTAACTATTTAGGTTCTGCTATTGAGTTTACTTCTCAATACTTACCTGATGTATACGAAGCAGAATTTGAAAAATACGGAAATCGTTCTGTATCTGCTTTTTTAAGAATGGTAGGAGCTGAGATGCCCTTCCAATCTGATGTAATTCAATGGTCTGAGCAAGGAAGACTTCACTTGGCTGTATCTGGCGCAACTAGAGCTGCTGATGTTATCACGTCAAATGGACACCCTTTCCGCTTAAATCAAACAGTAATCATTTCTGACGGAACTGACCAAGACAAAGCTATCGTAACAGCTGTAACTACTAACACATTTGATGTTGCTTCTTACTCAGGAGCTGCCTTAAATGCATCTATAGGAACAACTGGACTTAGCGTATTTGCTTTCGGTTCTGAATTTAAGAAAGGAACAAACGGAATGAGTGGTTCTTTAGAAGCTCCTAAAGACATCCAAACTACTACTCCTATCATCATCAAAGACAAGTATGAAGTCAATGGTTCTGATATGGCGCAGATCGGATGGATCGAGGTGACTACTGAGAACGGTGCTACTGGATACCTATGGTACTTAAAATCAGAGCATGAAACTCGTCTACGTTTCGAAGATTACATGGAATTATCTCTTATCGAAGGAGAGCCTGCTGCTTCTGGATCTGGTGCTGAGTCTGCTGGATACAAAGGAACAAAAGGTTTATTCTACGAAATCGAAAACAGAGGAAACATTGCTACTGGTTCAATTGCTGCTCGCACTGACTTAGAAGAGCTTATCAAAGTTCTTGACAAAGAAGGAGCGATCCAAGAGAATGTTCTTTTCGTTAACAGAACTAAATCTTTCGAGATTGACAAAGTATTAGCTGATCAAAATAACAGCGGTGCTTCTACAAGCTCTTACGGTTTATTCGACAACGATGAAGAAATGGCAATCAGCCTTGGATTCAAAGGATTCAACTTAGGGTATGATTTCTACAAAACTGACTGGAAATACTTAAATGACGCTACAACTGGAGCCTTAACTTCTGCTGTAGACGGTGTGTTAGTGCCTGCAGGTACAACTACTATCTACGACCAAGTTCTAGGTAAAAACGCTGTACGTCCTTTCTTACATGTGAAGTACAGAAAGTCAGAAGCTGAAGATCGCAAGTATAAGTCTTGGATTACTGGTTCTGCTGGTAATGCTGGAATGACTAGCGACTTAGACGCTATGGAAGTACACTTCTTGAGTGAAAGAGCGCTTTGTGTTCACGGAGCAAACAACTTTATCTTGATGAAGTAATATTAATCAGGGGGATGGGATTCCTGTCCCCCTTTTTTTTAATCTAATTTAATTTTAATAAAATGGCTAAAAGTAAAACGGCTACCCAGCCACAATGGGAAGTAAAGGATAGAGTATATATCCTCAAAGGTAATAGAACACCAGTTAACTTTATTCTACGTTCTAGACACCACTTAAATAAACCACTACAATATTTTGACGGAACAATGACAAGATCTCTAAGATTTGCGTCTAATCAAACTTCTGTGTTTGAGGATGAGCAGCATGGAGACGTTACTCTACCAGCAATTATATTTAAAGACGGTAAACTTGTAATTCCAAAAGAACAAGTGCTTTTACAGCAGTTTCTTTCATTGTATCACCCAGACCTTAATAAAGAGTATGAGGAGTTTGATCCTAATAAACTTGCTGAGGCGGAGATTGCATCTGAAGAAGAGAAGCTTGACGCACAAAACCTTGTTCGTGAAATGGACATAGAAGACCTAGAGGCTATTGCTCGTGTGGCATTAGATGGCTCTATATCTGATATGACTTCTAAAGAATTAAGACGTGATATGCTTGTATATGCTAGAAAGAATCCAGCAGAGGTGATGGATTTAGCACAAGATGAGAATATCAAGCTTAGAAACCTTGCGGTTCGTGCAGTAGAAATGGGTGTTATCTTTATCAAGGATGACAACAGAACTGTATGCTGGAATAACAAGGCTAAAGATAAGATTGTAACTGTACCCTATGGGGAGAATGTGTATTCAGCACTAGCTGCATTCTTTAAAACAGACGATGGTCTTGATGTCTTACAGGGCATCACCAATAAACTGTAGTGTTTCCACCCAACACTACGACCAAGGGGGGTCACGAAAGTGGCTC
>Ga0209138_1002284_pt1 | contig 14953 bp, 9 predicted proteins | sample SaaInl3SG_22_DNA_FD_184645 | JGI IMG/M metagenome (GOLD analysis project Ga0209138, IMG submission 184645) | Marine microbial communities from expanding oxygen minimum zones in the Saanich Inlet - ESP_153SG_22_DNA (SPAdes) (version 2) | ecosystem: Environmental > Aquatic > Marine > Intertidal...
ACCTATTTGGTTTTGAGATTGATGAGCGTGCAGCTCAACTATCGGGTTTTGCTCTTTTAATGAAAGCAAGGGAGTATCATCGAAGAGTATTTAGAAAAGAGTTAAAACCGAATATTCTTTGTTATAAGGATCTCAAATTGACTGAAGATGAAATCAAAGAAACCTTCAATCAACTTAATATAAAGTTGACAGATGAATTGTTTTATGATTTAAAGAATATCCAACAAGCAACCAACTTAGGGTCATTGATAGGTCCCCACTCGGATTTAAAATTTCTGAAAGAGATCTCAGAGAAAATTAAAGCATACAAAGATTCCTCAGATGTGTTCCTCAGATATCGATTAGAGGAGTTAGATACTGCTTTGCATCATTTACAACTATTGAAGAGCAAGTACCATTGTGTGGTTGATAATCCACCTTATATGGGTGGAGGGAAAATGAATAAAAATCTTTCAGATTGGGTCAAAATTAATTATCCAAATAGCAAGTCAGACCTTATGGCTTGTTTTATGGAAGTTGGATTGGAAATACTTTATCCAAATGGATTGTTAGGAATGATTAACCAACATAGTTGGATGTTCCTGAGTAGTTATGAAAAATTAAGGAAGAAACTAATTAAGGACTCTCAAATTGACACATTGCTTCATTTAGGGTCAAGAACTTTTCCTGAAATAGGGGGAGAGGTAGTTCAAAATGCCGCATTTACATTAATAAATTCAAAAAAAACCCAACATGGAATATTTTACAGGTTGGTAGATATTAAAAGCTCTAACAAGAAGAAGATTCATTTTAAAAATGCATTATTAGCGCATGATTCCGAAATTGTTTTTCGTAGAAGACCTATCGAATTTTTATCAATACCTAACGGTGTCATTGGATATTGGCCATCTTCAAATGCATTAAAAGCTTTTAGTTCAGGAACTCTTAAAGATATTTCTGATTTGAAAATTGGACTTTCAACAGGGGATAATAATCGTTTCATACGTAATTGGACTGAATTAGACTATAATTCCATTGGTGATAATAAATTATGGGCTGAGGTTCTTTCGGGTGGAGTAAAAAGAAAGTGGTATGGAAATCACATTAAAACTGTAAAATGGAATAAAGTAGGTAAAGAAATTTCTGATCACAAGAGTTCAGTAATACGTAATAAACAATACTATAATTCACCTTCAATTGATTGGAGTCGAATCTCTACCGATTTCTCAGCAAGAATAAATTTACAGGGTAAGATTTTTGACACAAACAGCGGTTGTCTATTCCCACAAGATGATTCACACATCTATCCAATATTGGGATATTTAAACTCAATAGTTTCAATTTTTTTTAACCAACTTTTGAGTCCGACACTTTCCTTTCAAGTTGGAGATGTTTCTAATTTACCGTACGCTTTATCATACATCGAGACAAAATCTTTGGTCGATGAATGTATAAAGATTTCCAAAATAGAATGGGACCATACGGAAATATCCAAGGATTTTCAGAGATCAGAATTGATTAAGAGCGAAGTTAATGAAGTATCAGAGTCATATGATTTATACACACGTTTTTGGAGAAACAAATACATTCAGCTTCAAAAAAATGAAGAGGAATTAAACCGAATTTTCATAGAGGTTTTTGGTCTTCAAGATGAGCTTATTCCTGATGTTCCATTAAAAGATATCACTATTCTTAAAGAAGAAACATCAATCGTGAATGGTGAGCTGGTTTTTGATCAAAAGGAAGTTTTCTCTCAATTTGTTAGTTATGCGGTTGGATGTATGTTTGGAAGGTATTCTTTGGATAAAGAAGGGCTCATTCTCGCCAATCAAGAAGAAACACTTCAAGATTATTTAGTCAAAGTTGAGAAACAAGAAGCTGAATTATCATTCGTTCCTGATGAAGACAATATCATTCCAATCTTGGATGATGAATGGTTTGAAGATGATATCGTAGGTAGATTCCATGAGTTCTTAAGAGCAAGTTTCGGAGATCAAAATTTTGACAAGAATCTATCCTTTGTTGAAGAGTCCGTAGGAAAAGACATCCGCAAATACTTTGTAAAAGACTTCTATAAGGACCACATCCAACGCTATAAGAAAAGACCAATCTATTGGATGTTTTCATCCCCGAAAGGGTCGTTCAATGTATTAATATACATGCATCGTTATACTCCTGACACTCTTAATCAAATCCTCAACGGGTATCTCAATGAGTACAGGGAAAAGTTAAAAACAAGAATGGAAACGTTAGATCATTTGATGATTTCAGGAAGTCCTTCAGAACAGAACAAGGCAGCAAAAGAGAAAGACAAAATTCAGTTAGTACTTCTTGAACTTCAGGAGTATGAAAGAGAAGTTCTCTATCCATTAGCAACTGAACGTATATCTATCGATTTGGATGATGGTGTATTGGTGAATTACAACAAGTTTGGAAATGCGATAGCGCCAGTATCGGGGCTTAATGACAAGAAGGCTAAGGATAAAGTAAGGAAGTTTGATTGGATAGATAACTCTACAATACGATGAGTAAGATAGCAGAGAGTTTAACGAAGTTATTTGGCCAACATAGGGTTGTTTTTTGGTATGATGCCAAAGAAGAGCTTCGTGAGGAGTATAATGGGGTGGAAATTCGGGGGGTTAAAAGAATAGAAGGAAGTAAAAACCCGTTTGAAATAAAAGTAACCATCAATCAAGACTTAGATCAGAAGTATCTTCTTTACTTCCCGTACGAGAAACCATCCAACGAGTCCAATTGGTTATTGGATATGGAACTCGCTTATCATGTATTTCAAACGGATCAAGAGGCACTTTATCTCCAAGAATTGGAATTGGATTATGCGTTCAAAAGTTTAGTCTCAGATCACATTCACTTTTTCTCCGCAAAGGATCGAAGAGAGAAACTCAAGGAATTATTGGGTAAGGGCGATGAACATTTGGATATCAGATACAAAATGTTGTCCGTGGTTTTTGGGGTGGATCAATTAAGTGTTTATACATTTTTACTCGCACACCTGAATGCTCTATCTAATGACAACTCAAAGTTTGATAAAGACTTAGACCGCTATAATTTATCAATGTTTTATTGGTCTCAGGTAAAGGGATCATTTCACTTTGAAAGTGACTCCCCCAATATCTTAGAGTTTATTATTGAGGTATTCAACGCCACTTCTTCTTTAGGTTCAAAGTCAAAACAGACCAAGGAAGGAAGGGTGCTCCTTTCTCAATGGAAAGACTCTATCACCTATAAAGATGCCTATCGTATCCTCTCAGAACGTATTTCTGATGCTTTAGATATAGAATCTAAGTTGGACTCCGAATCGTATGAATCGGTGCTTTTGGAAGACCACTATGAATTGATTGATAAAAAGATCATCTCAAGCATAAACGATAAAATCATTGCTCAGACGATAAAGCTTGATACAGTATTAAGTCAGGTTAAACAGAGGGAAAATACTTTTTGGTACTACGATTACAAGAACTACTATGATTGTTTGGTATACGCCTCACAACTCATGGAATTAGTTCCAAAGTATGCTTCCAAAGGCTATTCTACTATTGAATCAGGGGTTGGAGACTATACTAAGACCTTATTCAAGGTTGACCAATTGTATCGAAAGTTCATTTGGTCCTACAGAGAAACCAATCAAAACCGTGTTCTCAACCAACTTTATCTTAAAATAGAAAAGGTTTACTCCAACGATTGGTTACTTACTATTAATAATCAATGGCAAACCACTATTGATAAGACTAATGGGTGGCCGTTCAAAGTTCAGAATTCTCAGCAATCGTTCTTTAAGACTCACATTCAACCCTTTGTAAGTAAGAATCAAAAGGTGTTTGTGGTGATTTCAGACGCCCTTCGATATGAATGTGCGGAAGAATTGACCACCATGATTCAGAATGAGAACAGGTATCAAGCCAATATTGAATCTATGATTGGATCACTCCCTTCGTATACACAGTTGGGAATGGCATCTATCCTTCCTCGAAAAGATACGTTGACCTTGAAGGAAGGATCAGACTTAGTGTTGGTTGATGGCGTTCCCGCATCGGGGATTGATGGTAGAGGGAAAATCCTTGAACTCAATTCGGGTTGTAGAGCCACGGCAATTCAAGCAGAAAAATTTATGCGTATGAATTCTTCCACTGAGGGAAGAACCTTCGCTAAATCATATGATGTCATCTACATCTACTCCAACCTTATTGATAAAACAGGTGATGATAAAACATCCGAGGATAGAGTCTTTGAAGCTGTTCAAGAAGAGTTGGAAAACCTCGTCGATTTAATCAAAAAGATAGCTGCGGTTAATGGCAATAGTATCTTAATTACTTCCGATCACGGATTTATTTACCAGCATCATGACATTGATGAAAGTGACTTTAGTAAATCGAATTACTCGGGTAATGTATGGAAGTCAAATAGAAGATTTGTTATTGGATCATCTTTGGAAACTGACGATACGTGTAAATCATTTAAAGGAGAAGACATTGGTCTACAAGAGGGAATAGATGTCTTGATACCTAAATCTATTAATAGATTAAGAGTTCAGGGGGCAGGATCAAGATTTGTACATGGTGGTGCTACACTACAGGAGGTCACAATCCCACTGATTAAAATTTCCAAAAAGAGAGAAGATACCACGAGACAAGTAGAAGTTGATATTATCCAAACCACTGACCGTATCACCTCTAATCTTTTGGTGGTCTCCTTTATACAATCTGAGGTTATTTCGGAGGTGGTACAACCAAGAACCATTAAGGCTGAATTATTTGCTGAAGATGGAACTTCTCTTAGTGATTCATTTAAATATGACTTTGATTTCTCAGAAGGATCTGAGCGACAAAGAGAAGTGAGAAAGACATTCACTCTAAACTCCAAGGCGAGTGGTCAATACAAGAATCAGAGAGTGAAATTATTATTGGAGGAACCTGTGAATGGAACCTCGAAATGGAAGAGATACAAGGAGTTTTACTTCTCCTTGAATATCTCGTTTACAAATGACTTTGACGACTTTTAATTATGAAACCATTAGATAGAAAAATTAATGATCATTTCCCTGGCAAGGTGGTTCGCAAGGACCTCACAAAACTTGTTAAAGGGAATGCAATAGTTCCAACTTACGTGTTGGAGTATCTATTGGGTCAATACTGTGCTACTGACGATGAAAACACTATCAAAGAGGGCATCGAAACCGTTAAGAGAATCATCTCTGATCATTTTGTTCATAGGGATGAGGCTCAGATAGTTAAATCCACAATAAGAGAGAGAGGATCGCACAGGATTATTGATAAGGTATCTATCAAGTTAAATGATCGTGAAGATCAATACGAGGCATTTTTCGCCAACCTTGGATTAGGTAAGATTCCTATCTCGGATGAAGTCATTAGAGAACACCCCAAACTCCTTTCAAGTGGTGTTTGGTGTATTCTTACGATGGGTTATGTGTCAACTGATGAAAAGAAGGCAACCCCTTGGGTGGTTGAACAGATTAAGCCAATTCAAATCTCAAATATCGACGTTGAGGAATTCAAATCCGTTAGAGATCAGTTTACCACTGATGAGTGGATGGATTTACTTCTTCAAACCATGGGATTAAACCCTGATGAGTTTACTAAACGATCTAAGCTTCTTCAGATCACTCGCCTCGTTCCATTTGTAGAGAACAACTACAACCTGATAGAATTAGGACCAAAAGGAACAGGTAAGTCTCACGTCTTTTCTGAACTCTCTCCACACGGAATTTTAATTTCAGGAGGTGAAGTATCCAAAGCAAAACTATTCGTTAATAACAGTTCAGGTGAAATAGGACTTGTAGGGTATTGGGATGTAGTTGCCTACGATGAATTTGCGGGGAAAACAAAGAGAACAGATAGAGGTCTTGTGGACATCATGAAGAACTATATGGCTAATAAGTCATTCTCTCGAGGTACAGAAGTTTACGGCGCCTCTGCATCAATGGTATTTGTTGGAAATACAGACCACTCAGTTCCCTACATGATGAGACATAGTGATCTTTTTGATGCGTTGCCAAAGGATTACTATGACACTGCATTCCTTGATCGAATGCACGCCTATTTACCCGGCTGGGAGGTTCAGAAACTTAGAAATGATATGTTCTCCTCGGACTATGGCTTTATTGTGGACTACCTGGCAGAAGTATTGAAAGATCTTCGAAAGGAGGATCGAACCAATGATTTCTCAGAGTTCTTTGAATTGTCTGACACCATTACCACAAGAGATAAGACATCTATTGCTAAAACATATGCGGGTTTATCTAAGGTCATATTCCCAAATGGGGGAATCACCATAGAGGAAGCAAGAGAACTTTTAGATTTCTCGATTGAGTGCAGAAAACGTGTGAAGGAACAACTTCGAAAGATGGACGAGACTTTTGAGCAGGTTGACTTTAGTTATTCCATCGAGGGAGTGGAGGAGAAATTCGAAATCAAAACACTTGAGGAAATAGAGTATGGTGATTTGATCGAACAACAGGAATCAGACGATCAATCTGATGAAGAAAACAATCAAACACCTGTTTCTGTAAATCCTGAACCACAATCCACATTAAAGGACCTGTTGAAGGAGGGGCAAAAGATTATCAGAGATAATCAGTCAGGAATTTCATATGATAATTTGTTTGGCGCATACCTATTAGATGCAACAAAAATCAAAATCATTGACCCCTACATAAGGCTCCCATACCAACTACGGAATTTTATGGAGTTTGTCCGTTTGGTTTCAGAAAAGAAAGATCCGTTACATGAAGTAGAATTACACTTAGTCACCACCAATAGCGAAGACTACATTGAAGGAGTAAAAGAGAAGTTTGATCAAATGACTTATTCTTTAGAGTCGATGGGAATTAACTTCACCTATGAGTTTGATGAATACATTCATGACAGATCAATTGAGATGGATAATGGATGGAAGATCGTTCTTGGAAGAGGGTTAGACATCTATCAAAAGACAGGTGGTTATGCTGACATCACTGATTATATACAAGAACGTAGACTTTGTAAGGCATGTGAGATAACCTTCGTAAAACAGTAGCACATTCTGTTTTTTACGAAAATTTTGCCAAAAATTTTAAAAATGAAATTGGGTTACTTTCCGATTTTCAGGTAAAAATTGGAAAATATTTCGCGCCGGGCATTGAAGTGGAGAAATATCCATATATATCCATATATCGAGGGGGGATTCCTGGCAGGAATACGTGCAGGGATCTCCTCCACGGGGGACCCACTGTGAATTCTATTCGGCAAGTTGGAAAATTAATCTTAATAAAAATGGAAGCGCTAAACTTGCGCTAAATATTTCCTAACTCTTAGGCATTACGGCCTTTTCGCGGGACTTTTAATGTGTGAATTAAAATCCTACGAATATGAAGATAAAGTATAACAGGGTGAGCACTATTCTACAGTCAGGAAATCGATTTGAAGCGGATACAGACACTTATGATCTCACCCTTCTTGACAAAGTATCAGGCAAGGTGGTTTTTAGAGATCGAGTTGAAGCTAAAAAATTAGTTCAACTTGTCGAAGACGGAAAAGTAACTGAATTAGTAACTGAAGAATTCTCGCGTCTCGGGAGGAATACAGGTGACGTAATTTCAACACTCGATTGGCTGGATCAGCACAAAGTTAATGTCAGAATTAGAAATCTCGGAATTGAATCAAGACCTAATGGGAAGAAAAATCCTGTTTGGAAGATCCTCAGCGCTACCATGAGCTCTCTTTATGAGATGGAGTTGGAAAATATAAAGGAGCGTACATCCACAGGCCGAATGATCTATTTACAGAACGGCGGTACTCTCGGCCGACCTAAAAACAGTAACGAGTCAAAGAGTAAATTCTTGGCTAAGTTAAAGTCGAAGAAGATAGTCCACTATTTAGAAATGGGATTGTCTATCAGAGAAGTAGCGAAACAGGTAAATGCGTCGCCAAAGACAATCATGAAAGTAAAAAAGTTATTGTAATGGATACCTTTTTCCAATACTACTTCATAATAGTAGGGGCATTATTTATCCTCACTCTAATTTATGAGAGTGTTAAATACTTGATTCGAGATCACGAAGACTGGCAATTTGAATTGGCTCACGATGTTTTGAATTGGTGTATACTGTTGTATCCCATTAGAAAAAGAAGACCGAGTCTAAGGTTAGTTGATGGTAAATCAAATTTGGCAGGAGAATACGACTATTACAGCAACACGATTACTATCTACCGTGACAATAATGTAATACCTGAAGACGTAACAAAGACCGTAATTCACGAATTCTTTCATTTTTATATAATTACCTCTGAGTCCAAAAGTGTACTATATCAAGAACAATTGGAACAGCATGGATATGTAAACCATCCCCAAGAAATCCTTTGTAACGCAATGGGTGAGACCCTCGCAAAACGGTACTTAAAGAAAAATTAAAAAACGGGGTTATTTCACAAGGGGTTCAATGCCCCACAGAATATTTGCCGATTAGAATTCTTATGGATCTGATTGAAAAAATCTAATTGGCAATACCCCAAACTCCGAATTCATCACTTTGTCCCTAAAGTGAGTTAATCCATTCTTCAAGATCATTTTTACGACAGTTTTTTGGGTAACCATTCTCTATCGATTTTTGAATTGATTCTCGAATAAATGTTGACTTTGATTTTCGTTCTCTTACCAATGCTTCGAGAAGTCTGAGGTATTGATTTTTATCAATCCGTAGTGTTAGCATTACATCCTTTGTGTTGTTCATAGTCTCTTTATTTATAAATATGTAATACGTTGAAAAAGAATACAATTGCATGAGATTTTTGAGTTTGCTAAATTTACCCTGAAGCAAAACCCATCATCTTTTTGAGAGTTAATATTGTATATCTGAGCCATAGAAATAGGGAGAACATGGATAAAGCCATGGAAATTCTCACAAGTCAGATTGGTCCTTTGAAGTTCAATTTAATTGAGTCTTCAAATAAGACCGAGTACTTCAACTTTCATAATTCTTTAAAAAAAATCACTTTACAGGATTTAAAGTCACTATCAGATTTAATTCGAAATGAAGAAGGATTAGATTTTGAGGAATTTGTTGTCATTGTTTCAGCTAAATCTCTCGATACGCCAAATAAAAAACTAAAGACGTTTAAGGATTGGATTAGTTTCTATCAAGACAGAAATATTGTTATAAAGTCAAGTGGATGGGATAAGGTAACTGAGAATAGACCACACTTGGGTATTGCGCATCAAATAATTGAGAATTTATTCCAAAACCTAAGTCATGTTGATTTGGAATCGATTAAACTGAATGAATCAATCCACTTTGAAGTGGAACCATGCATAAATTCGTTTTGTGAGAATCTTAAGGAAACGAAATTTAAAATCAGTTCAGGGTATATATGTGGGTCTTGTTTAAGAAGCGCCTCTTACAGTGTTCCAAACCACATAATCATTCAAATTAAGTCAATACTTAATCAAATTAGTAATGATTATAATGATAATTACGTCTTTGAATATACTGATGAGCAACTTACAATTGAGGTTAAACCTGAGACTTATAAAGTATATATAGGAGGTAATGAGTTCAAATTTGACGTGAGAGCTAAGAAATCTAAGGTCACATATTTGTTTTATCTGATTAATCACGGAAAGAGGATATCATTAGATGATTTCTATGGTAAACTCTTGTTTAATGATGCACGTGAAAAATTCAAATCCTTACATGAAAAAGTATCTGGCTTGATTTACGATCATGAGATAGATAGTTATTTGTTTGACATGAGTCAAAGACATACAAAAATCAACAAACGAATGAAAAAAGACCTTCCTTCAGAAACTATTTCATACAAATATAGAATCGCTTCAACTTCAGAATTTGTTGGAGAAGGGAGTGATCGTTCACTAATATTCTCCTATTATATTGATGTTGAAGATAGACATATTATTATTCCTGAAGAACTACATCAGTTTAGGGTTTCGAGTTAACTTCCTTTAAGGAAGTGCAGTGCTGCACTTTGCCCTAAAAACAGACGTCTGAAGTTATTTCGTGGTATCAATTTTAAATAATGGATACTATGAAAAATTCAATGGGACAAATCGAAGTCATTAAAATCGATCAAGTAGTAGAAGTTGAGAACTTCAAAAAATTCTATCAAATTCAATCAGAGGAATCTGAGGAACAACTCAAGAACTCCCTAAAAACAGAGGGTCAGTTAACTCCTATAGTAGTTACTTCAGATTACACCTTAGTTGATGGTTACCGCAGACTTAATCTACTGAGTGAATTAGGTTGTGAAAATGTGAAGGTTCAAGTCGTTGAACTTAATCCAACAATTGATCTCAGGGTGTCATTAAACACCTACCGAGTTAAAACGGAACTCGATTTAACGAATGAGGTGTTTCAGGTACTAAATTCTGTTCCTAAAAGACAAGGAAAAGGAAATGATGGTAAACCTTATAATCGTTACTCCATCGTTCAGGAGAAACTTGATTACCGTTGGAAGTCTAACACCGCTATTCGCCAGCTTGATAAGATCGTGGAGAATGACTTCGAGGATAAACTCCTGTTGAACGGAGTGGTTACCAAAGGATGGTCATTGAGGGACTGTGAGCGATACATCGATGAGTTAAGAGAGATCGATTTGGAAAAGGGGTATGGTTTTACCGACCAACTCAAAAAGGGAGGTTTGAATATTAGTCAAGTCAATAAATTCATTAACGATAGAGAATTCTTGGCTAATGAATACAAGGATACGTTCGTGATCCCTCAAAAGAGTACTTCACTTCGAATGAATTGTGCCGATATCAGCAATCAGGTTGAGTTTCATTCGAGTGTTGATACCATCATGACTTCAATCCCATATTGGAAGCTTCGTTTCTACGAAAATGAAGAGGATTACAGCCAGTTGGGACACGAGAAAGCCCCTGAAGAGTTTGCTGCTAAAGTTGGTGACATATTCGCGGATCTTGAGGTCTCCCTCAAAAAGTCGTCAAACATATTCGTAAACATTGGAGAGACGTATGTCGATGGATGTGCTATGGACGTCCCCGATTTAGTTAAACGAGCTATTCTCAAAAAGACTAACCTCGTTTATAAAGAAAAATTGGTGTGGTCGAAACTCAATCCGAAACCGATTAATGAAAAGGTTAAACGCCCCGCAAATAAAATCGAGTACATCTTATGGTTTGTTGTTGATCCGAAGGAGGCCAAATACAATATGATCACCTACACCGATCGACCTAAGAATGTTAAGGTTTCAAATGGAGCCAAAGATGTTGATGAAAATGGTGTTGTGTGGGATAAAGTGAAGTCTTTATCAAAACCATATAGAAAGATCTACAACCACATAAATCAACAAGAGGTAGAACACATGATTGAGTGTTCAACAGGGAAGAATATACCGATTTCAAAAGCGTATTCTGAAGGTCACCCCGCAGCCATGGCTGAACTTCTTCCTGTACTACCAATCATGATGACTACAGATGAGGGAGATGTTGTCTATGATCCTTTCGCGGGAGGAAATACTGTGGGAAGAATTTCACTTCTTCTAAACAGAAACTATCTCTCGACCGAACTTTCAGATCACTATCATAAAATGGGATGCAAGGTTCTCGAAAATACTCTTGATGAGATTAATAGGGACGACTATCAGGTAATATCTCAAGAGTTTGTTAATGCCGCTTAAGTAGGAAGATCATGATTGTTAGGGTGCCAAATAACTTGGATATAAAAGAGTTGGTTTCAAAGTTAGGATTGTCCGAAATAAAGTCTAAAAACTTAAAAACTAAGATCTATTACTTCATTTCACGATTAGTAATGACACATCAGAATATTGAGACATTCGAAGAAGGATCTATTCGAATATGTACGAAGGAAATCGGGAGAATTTTCGGTCATTATAGAAAGTTAGTTATGGACCTTTTGATTGAAGAAAGAGTTATCTATAAAACGATTGACTATGAAGTAGGTGGAAAGTGTAATAGATACATGCTGAACAAGAGTTTACAAGAGTCTGAATTAAGATTTGTCACCCTCGAGTACGAATACAAAAACAAAAATGAAAAGCAGTACAGTCTATTAGACAGGTTTTTTAACCATCATCTAAAATTGAGTGGGGTTAATAATAGTGTTCATGATATAGTACGAGGAGTCATTCCTTATATCCAAAATGATGAGGAATTAAAGGTTTTTAAAAACAAATTGGGAATATGGATTCAAAACATTGAAGACATAAATAACAACAGAACTTGGCATAAAAGATCAACTACTAACTACAGATTCAACTCAAGTATAACCAATCTACATAGGGTGTTTAAGCATCACCTAACTTATAATGAAAAACAAATGGTACAAGTAGATATAAAATCAAGTCAGATATACCTATTAGCCAGTATCCTTAATTATAATTTCTTTAAATCAAATACAGATAAATCCTTTTCAACATTAATAAATGAAAGGAATACTAATAAAGAAAATGTAATCTATTATATGTTTTCCCCCTTAATGCATGCGCAATTTTCAAAATCAAAAGGAAGGAGATTTCAGGAGAATTTATCAAGTTTACTGCGGGAACGTCCAATTGATCATAACGAGTTTCAAAAATTTAGAGAGGCCCCTTTTTCAGAAGATTTCTATTCTCATTTGTTTGAGTTAGAATTCGGCTACCAACCCAACCCTTCGGAAAGAAACTCAATCAAGAGTGATATTATGTATGTCCTGTTCGAAGGAAACAGAAATCATAGAAAACGAGTTGAAGGCGTACGTTTGATCAATAAATATTATCCGTTTGTCAATAAGACAATCGAGTACTTGATAGATACCATTGGAGGTAGAGACTTTGCAGTTCTTTTACAGCGTATAGAAAGTCAATTAGTTATTGATCAAATAGTCCCAAGATTTCACGAGGAGTGTCCACATGCACCAATTATTACTATCCATGATTCTATCATCACAGATGAAAAACACTCATTAATTCTTGAAAAAATAATGAGAGAGATATTATTGAGAGAGACACAAATTGAGCCAGGACTGAAAGTTGAAAAACTGATGCCTCGTCCATTAATGGAAAAGGACCTTGAAGACATATATGAGAAGATCAAGAAGAAGTCAACTAAGGGAAAATTCAAAAAAATAGAATGGTCACTCTTGGACAGAAACATAAAACACGCAGAAGTATTCATTTCAAATTATATACCCGAGAATCATGAGTAAATCAGAGAACATTAAATCTCTTTCAAGGGAACTTAAAGAAGTTTCAAAGGAGGACATAGCGCGCATCAACGCACTATTAGAGAAATTAGCCATAATCGAATACGAAATCTATAAACAAGCGGCATAATGAGAACTATTATCTACAAAAGGGTGAGTACCGATGATCAAGCAGACCGTGGGTATTCTCTACAGCATCAAGAGAATGTGATGAGACAATTTTGTGACATCAATAAATACCCAATTGTAGATGTTTACACAGAAGACTACAGTGGGAAAGACTTTAATCGTCCTGAATGGAATAAGATTATTACATACCTAAAGAAGAATAAAAAAAGTGTTGATCAGATCTTATGTTTAAGGTGGGACCGTTGGTCACGGAATCAATATCTCGCACTGAGGGAAATTAAAACTCTGAGTGATTTAGGGGTTAAAATTTCTACTGTAGAACAACCTATTGATCTTTCAAATCCTGATAATAAAGTTCTGTTAAGCCTATACCTAACACTACCCGAGGTAGAGAACGATAAGAACTCCATCAGAACGACTGAAGGTTCAAGGAGAGCAAGAATAGAAGGTTGCTGGACAGGGTCCGCTCCAAGAGGTTATGATAATTGTAGAGTTAATGAAAAGTCGACATTAGAACCTAATGAGGCAGCACCATATATTCATGAGTGTTTTGAGCGTTTAGCTCAAGGTATTTACTCGGCCAATGAAGTCAGGCTCTATATCAATTCAAAAAAGTATCCATACAAGGGGAAACATTTCCACATTACTAAACAAACCGTTTACAACATTATTAGAAATGTAGTCTACACGGGTAGAATTAGAGTAAAGGAATGGAAAAATGAAGACGAGCAAGTAGTTGTAGGATTGCACCCTCCAATTGTCTCAGACGACCTTTTTAAGAGGGCCAACGACTATTTAGATGGTCGAGTAAGGAACTTCGATTTTAAGTCAGATAAAACAGATATATACCCCTTAAAAGGGTTCATGAAATGTAACGAACACGGTCGAGCACTTACTGCTTACAAATCTCAAAGTAGAAATAAGGATTGGCACCACTATTATCTATGTACCAAACCACGTTGTCAACGGTTTCGCGTGGATTGGGCACACGATCAGATTAAGAAGTTATTAGATAAGATTTCATTCACCGCTGAAATGGTGAAAGTCTATAAATCTCAACTTGAAACACTAATTGATCGAGACGATGTTTCACGTAAATCAGAAATTAAGAAGACTAAGTTGGAGATAGAGACCTGTATAACTCGTCAGTTAAATCTTCAGAACTCTTTTCTTGATGGAGACATCACCTCTTCAGATTACAACGAAATAAAGAGTAGAATAGAGTCTGAGTTAAGTCAGAAACAGATTAAGTTGGATCGGTTGAAGTCCACTAAGAGTCCTTTCAAAGAATATCTAAGTAAAACCCTCCCAATGATCGAAAACCTAAGCCAGTATTGGGATAAGGCGGATGGGAAGACCAAAAAGAAGATTCTTGGCTGCATCTTCAAGGAAAAATTCGAAAATTTTAAATTCGAGAGTTGCAACCAGATTTTTACTCCTGAGATCGAATCTATTATGTTGGCCAGTAAGGTTTTACGGAAAAATAAAAATAAAAAGGAGGTCAAAAATGACCTCCTGTCTAAAATGGCTCCTCCTCTTGGGCTCGAACCAAGGACCCTCTGATTAACAGTCAGATGCTCTAACCAACTGAGCTAAGGAGGAATATTGTATCCAATTCTTTCAAATCGGGCTGCAATAATACGGCAATCCCCT
>Ga0209138_1002291_pt1 | contig 14933 bp, 16 predicted proteins | sample SaaInl3SG_22_DNA_FD_184645 | JGI IMG/M metagenome (GOLD analysis project Ga0209138, IMG submission 184645) | Marine microbial communities from expanding oxygen minimum zones in the Saanich Inlet - ESP_153SG_22_DNA (SPAdes) (version 2) | ecosystem: Environmental > Aquatic > Marine > Intertidal...
CTACTCCCGCAATATAATTTATCCTATCAATTAAATGTGGGGAGAGCAGGATTCGAACCTGCGAAGGTAAAAACCAACAGATTTACAGTCTGTCCTCGTTGGCCGCTTGAGTATCTCCCCAATTTAAAATTGGTTTCAGTATTTTTAAGAACTTGAGCCGATGGAGGGACTCGAACCCACGACCTGCTGATTACAAATCAGCTGCTCTAGCCAGCTGAGCTACATCGGCTTTTCAATGTTTTTTTTGCACTAAAAAAGCCCGCTATTTCTAACGGACTGCAAATGTATATATATTTTTTTGGTTTTAAAACATTTTTTAAAAAATTTTATGAGGTTTTATGTCGGATTTTTTCTTTTCGTTTTTTTAGTTGGCGCTCAAGTATCTGAACTGCAGTGTCTACTCCTTCCTCGAAGCTTTTACATTTTTTCTTTACAATTAAAGAATCTCCAGGAACAGAAAGTTTGGCTTCAAATATTTTATTTTCCTTTTCTGAGGTGTTTTCCACCTTTAGAAATACATCGGCCTTAATTATTTTATCATAAAATAAATCAAGTTTATTCATTCGTTTTTGAATAAAATTAACTAGCGTTTGGTCAATATTAAAATTGATGGATTGTGTGTTTATTTTCATAATTTAAAAATTTTATGAGTTATACTTTTGTTTGTCTAGGGTGGGATTTGCCATAAACTTTTTTTAATTCTTCAATGTTGTTGTGGGTGTAAACTTGTGTTGCTGCCAAGCTGGAGTGACCCAAAAGTTCTTTAACAGCGTTCAAATCTGCACCATGATTTAATAAGTGGGTTGCAAATGAGTGTCTTAGAATGTGAGGACTTTTTTTGACTTTGCTAGAAACCTCAGAAAAATAACTATTGATTATTCTGTATGTTAGTGTTCCATATATTTTCGCTCCTTTTTGAGTTAAAAAAAGAGCGTCTGGTGACAAAATTTGTTTCAAGGTGTTTCTCATGTCTAAGTACAATTTAAGGGTGTCTTGCACTGTGTTTATTAACGGAATGAAGCGTTCTTTATTTCGTTTGCCTAGTACTTTTATTTGTTTTTGTACTAGATCTATATCATTTATTTTTAAGTTTACAAGTTCCGAACGACGTATTCCAGTAGAATAAAACAACTCCACTATAAGCTTGTTCCTAAGAGATTCAAAATCATGAGTGGCAGCGCTGCTTAAAACTGTATTAATTTCTTCTTCTGAAAATGGAATATGCACTTTCTTTTGCACTTTTAGTGCTTTATGCTTTGCTAAGGGAGAATGTTTTAAATCTCCTATTTTAATCAAAAATTTATAATAACTATTCAAGGAGGATACTTTTCGATTTATAGACCTATTACTCAAACCACCGTCGACAAGTTGAATGATCCAACTACGGATTTGTGTATAGTTAATGGCATTCAAATCATCATCATAAAATTCATCTAACAAGTAGCTTTGAAATATTTCCAAGTCTTTTTGATACGCTGTTACGGTATGTTTAGCATATTTTTTTTCTAAAGAAAGATAATCGACAAAAGACTGAATTGACATAGTGTGTGATTTGCATTCCTAAGATACAAAAATTATCAATACATTTTGCCGAATTATCTTTACTTTGTCTTAGTTCTTCTTGTAAAACAAGCCACACATGTAGCCTACAACTCCACCGACAATGGCGAGTATGATGGACTCAATGGCTAGTTGAACAAAGAAGTTTGTGTCGAGTTCTTTACTTGAATACATGAAAAAATTTATGCTTAAAGTGTAAAGAAGCCCAATAACAAAACCTGCTTTTAGTCCTGTATAAAAAGTGGTGATACTTGCCCAACGGTTAAAAATTAATGACACTAATAGTGACATAAATAAACAACCAAGAAAGATCATTAGCAAACATGGCTCAGCGTTTGTTCCATGAATTTCTGGAAATAAAACGTCGTAAAACAACCAGCCAAGTAAAAAATAAGTAATAGCACCAACAGCGCCGGATAGGAAAAATGATTTGAGATTCATATTTATTTTGATTTGGGTTACTATTCAAATATAGCAAAAAAAAAGCACCTTACATAAGGTGCTTTATATTTTAACAAACTCAAGATTATAGATTCTCAGCATCTCTTAAGCCTTGTATGTATTGTGCTTTTTGAATTTCAGCTCGTCTTTTTACGGAGGGTTTCGTAAATTGTTTACGTGTTTGTAATGAGCGTTTTGTTCCTGTTCGATCAAACTTACGTTTGAAGCGTTTTAATGCTCTATCTATGTTTTCTCCTTCTTTTATGGGTATTATTAGCATAAATGTAAACCTCCTTTCTTTAGAATTATTAGGCTGCAAATATAGTCTTAATTATGATATTGCAACAATTTATTTTAAAATATTTCTAGCAATTACTAGTTTTTGTATTTCAGTGGTACCCTCACCTATTGTACATAGTTTTGAGTCTCTATAAAATTTCTCGACAGGATATTCTTTTGTGTATCCATATCCACCATGAATTTGTACGGCTTCATTTGAAATTCTCACACACGCTTCGCTTGCATACATTTTGGCCATTGCACCCATGGTGGTTACTTTTTCGCCATTATTTTTCAAGGATGCCGCTTTATGAATTAATAATTCTGAAGCTTGAATATCTGTTGCCATATCAGAAAGTTTAAAAGAAATGGCTTGAAAACTTGAAATTGGTTTTCCAAATTGTACACGCTCTTTGGAGTATTTAAGGGCTGCTTCATATGCCCCCTTGGAAATACCTTGCGATAGGGCTGCAATAGAAATGCGTCCTCCATCTAATATTTTGAGAGATTGTATAAATCCATCTCCTTTTTGACCCAAAAGATTATCTTTATGTATTTTACAATTATCAAAAATAAGCTCTGCAGTTTCGCTAGCCCTCATGCCAAGTTTATCTTCTTTTTTACCTGAACTGAATCCTGGTGTTCCTTTTTCTATGACAAAGGCAGACATGCCATGAGAATCACCTTTTTCGCCTGTTCGCGCTATCACAACGGCAATGTCTCCGCTAATACCATGAGTTATGAAGTTCTTTGAACCATTCAAAACATAATAGTCTCCATCTTTTGTGGCAGTTGTATTCATACCTCCAGCATCACTTCCTGTGTTGTGCTCAGTTAGTCCCCAAGCACCAATCCACTCCCCTGTTGCTAATTTTGGAAGCCATTTTTTCTTTTGTTTTTCATTACCAAAGTAGTAGATATGACCAGTGCATAATGAGTTATGGGCTGCAACAGAAAGTCCTATAGAAGGATCAACCTTTGCGATTTCTTCAACAATGGCAGCATATTCGTGATAACCCAAGCCGGAACCTCCATATTCTTCTGGGATAAAAATCCCCATAAAACCCATTTCTCCAGCCTTTTGCAGAATATCTTTTGGAAAATATTGCGCTTCGTCCCATTCCATAATATGTGGACGAATGTACTGCTCGGCGAACTCATGAGCAGAGGCTGCAATTAACTCTTGTTCTTCAGAAAATTTAAAGTTCATAAAGATTTAATTTATATACAAATATAAACTAATTATATCTATTTTATCAACTGGAAAATCTTTAAGTTTTGTTAATTCCTTAATGGCATTAAACCCTTCTTTTAACATTCTCTTTTCTACAATATTATAGGCCAATTCATATCCAATGAATGGTATTTTTACTAAATCTTCTTGATTGGCTGTATTTAGATTTATTCGTTGAATCGATCTCGGATATTCTATTTTGAATGTTGCTCTAATGTTATTAATCACCTCTTCAGACAAACCATAAATTGCTTTGAGCTCCGCCATATCGTTAAAACCTCCTTTAAATTTTTTTCTGTAAAGTAGAATACGCTTAGATAATGTTGGACCAACGCCATACACTTTTTGAAGCTGTTCAGAAGTGGCTAAATTCAAATCTAGTTTGGATTGTTTTTTGGATGTACCCTTATTTTTTTTTTGAGATTGTGTTGCCCATTTTGGAAACTTAAAATAAGGCGAAATACTCGTAAGCAAAGCATCTGAAACTCCTGTAACCATCTGAAAATCTTGAGCTGAATTGATCCATTTTTTATTTGCTCTAAAGTTGTGTAAACGTTCAATTTGTTTTAAAGACATTCCTAATTCATAGCCTTTGTATGAGGATATAAAATTAGGACTAAATGGATATTGTTTTGGTGTTTTCTTTTCTAAATTGTTTTGATGTAAATTGTTAAATTCTTGCTCTAGAACAGCAAGTGTCTCTTTATCTAATTGATGAACAATAAAATCTTTGTTTGACGTAAAATTAAATATAATTTGCATCAAAAAAACAAGGAAAAATAAAATTAAAATTCCTATTCTTTGTCGTTTAGTAAAATAACGAAGCAATGGGGCTTTTATTATAGACTTACTTTCTTATGGCATTTAAATATTTATCAAGTTCTTTTTTAACTTTTGGTGCAAGAATAACGATCCCAACCATATTTGGAACCATCATAGCAAAAATCATCGCATCTGAAAATCCGATTACTGAACCTAAACTTGCTGCTGCTCCTACAACCACAAAAAGACAGAAAATAATTTTATAGGTGTATTCCATTTTTTTGGAACGCCCAAACAAATAGGCCCATCCTTGAAATCCATAATAAGACCAAGAAATCATGGTACTAAAAGCAAATAAAACTACAGCAACGGTTAGAACATAGGGGAACCAAGATATTGCAGATTCAAAGGCACCTGAAGTTAATAAAATAGCCTGCGCATCATTCAAGGAAGCATTGGCTGCATTGACATTTCCTGTAATAATAAGCACCAAGGCGGTCATGGTACATACGACAACGGTATCAATAAAAGGCTCCAAAAGTGCCACCATTCCTTCCGATGCTGCATATTTTGTTTTTACCGCAGAATGCGCAATAGATGCAGAACCTATTCCTGCCTCGTTAGAAAATGCAGCTCTTCTAAATCCTTGTACCAAAACACCTACAGCACCACCAGCAACTCCTTCGGGGCTTAATGCACCATTAAAAATCTGACTAAATGCGTCTCCAATCATATTTATATTAGTAAAGATTACAAACAAAGACGCGGTCACATAAATGACTACCATAAAGGGAACGATTTTGTCTGTTACTTTTGCAATTTTTTTGATACCACCAATGATAACAACACCCACAAGAGCAGCCATAATTATCCCAAACAACCATCCTTTTCCATGTAAAACTGAGGCCTCGCCTCCTGTAATATTTTCTACCAACTGAAAGGCCTGATTGACTTGAAACATGTTGCCACCACCAAATGATCCACCAATAACAAAAACAGCAAACAATGTGGCCAGTACTTTTCCTAATTTTTCTAATCCTTTTGATTTTAATCCTTTTGTTAAATAGTACATTGGACCTCCATAGACAACCCCGTTTTCATCAATATCTCTGTATTTTACACCAAGTGTACACTCCACAAATTTTGAAGCCATTCCAAGTAATCCAGCAATAATCATCCAAAAGGTAGCTCCTGCACCTCCAATAGAAACAGCAATGGCAACCCCAGCAATATTTCCTAATCCGACAGTGGCTGAAAGTGCTGCAGTTAGTGCCTGAAAATGAGAAACTTCTCCTTCATGACCTTCAATAGCAATAGTTTCTACACTATCACCTCCTGGTGTTGAATCTCCAGCAGCTTCTATGGTCTCGTGGTGGTCTAAGCTATCGTATTTTCCTCGGACAATATTGATAGATGTTCGTATTCCACGTAGATTAATAAACTTAAAATAAATGGTAAAATATATTGCTCCTATAATGAGTGGAAACAATACCCAAAACACTTTGACATCGTCTGTAAACTTTATCTGATAAAAAATAAAATCAACAAACCAACCAGTAGCATCTCCAAATTTTTCGTCAATAATTTGATCAACACCTTTATCTTGAGCATATGAAAAAATCGGAAGAATTAATGCTAGAATTGTGTATATCTTGAATTTCATAGGGTAGTTGTTTTTATTTTTTAAAACGCTAACAAGATGACAAAAAAAATTGAGTTATACAACATATAAAATTAGTAGAATATTCTGAACTGAAATCATTTTTTTAATGTGACTTTTTTTAAATAAGTGTGTCTAAATCTAATGACTACATTTTGTACGTTCATAAAATGAGCGTCAAAAACTTAAGTTGTTAATTAAAAAAATGAAATATGCGAAGAGCTACACTACACTTTACAAAAACAATATTAACCATTGTATTAATATGTGCTTTAAACAATGTTGAATCACAAATCTTTACCAATCCAATAGGCAGTCTAGCAGATCCTTTTATGACCTACATTGATGGTTATTATTATTACACTGGAACAACAGGAGGTGATGTTTCTTTAAAAAGAGCCAAAACATTGGAAGGACTCAAACAAACGAATTTGCAAAAGATTTTTGGCCCTGGAAGACCTGGAGCTCAACAAGGGAATTATTGGGCACCTGAGTTATTTAGGCTTAATGGAATTTGGTATATCTACTATTCGGCTTCACAGCAAGGTGACGATATAAAAACAATGAGAACATATGTTTTGGAAAATACAACCAATGACCCGATGAATCCATCAAATTGGAATTTTAAATCAAAAATATATTCCTCAAGTGTTGATTATTGGGCAATTGACGGTACTGTTTTAGAGGTTAGAGGGTAACTCTATTTTTTATGGTCTGGAGTTGATTCTTTTAGCAATTTTATTAATGTTGACAAACCACAACGCAATTATATTTCAAAAATGAAAAACCCATGGACATTAACAGGCGCTAGAATTTTACTGACCAGCCCACCTGGAGTTTTTACTGGAAATAACGTTAATGAAGCACCTGAGATCCTACACAAAAATGGTAAAATATACATGGTTTACTCTTCTGACTTTTGTGGCTCACCAAATTATCATCTAGAAATGATTTCTATTGATGACACAAAAAATCCACTAACGGCCAGCAATTGGAAATCTCATGGGACTGTATTTAGTTCAAACATAAACAATAATAGTTATGGCACAGGGCATCATTCTTTCTTCAAATCACCTGATGGCACAGAAGACTGGATTGCTTATCATGCGACACCAAAATCTACTGGTGACTGCTCTAACACTAGAACGTCAAGGGCAAAAAAAATATCTTTCAATAATGAAGGTGTCCCTCAATTTGGCCGTCCAACCGCCGTGGGGCAGCCCTTAAAAGCACCATCTGGTGAACCTGTTTTGGCAACAGGAAATATTACTAATGGTTTACACAAGATTAACCAAATAAACACTTCGAAAATAGTGGAAGTAAAAGATGCCTTATATATAAACCCTGCCAATATTATCCAAGGAACAGATGCCAATAAACAACATCAACAATGGTGGATTCAGTCCACAGCGGATGGATATTACACAATTGTATCAGCCTTAAGCGGTTTGTCTATGGGTGTGGGATCTTGTAAAAAAACTACTTTTGCTAGCGTAAATTTAAGGAAGCCCTCTGGATCAAATTGCCAACAATGGAAAATTGAAGATCTTGGTTCTGGTCATTATAAATTTACTAACAAAAATAGTGGTCTAGTCATGGAAGTTCCCTCGTCAGGCATCGATAGAGATGGATATAATATTCTTCAAAATAGCTGGTCAAATTCAAGTTCTCAAAAATTTAATCTTCAATTGATTCAAAAAACACTAGAAATAGTAAATCTAAAAATTAAAAAAAATATTCTCTATCCCAACCCTGTTAAAGATAAAATCTATTTTAGCTCAACAATCAACCTTATTGGTAAGCACTACAGAATTTATAATAACCTAGGACAATTTGTTAGTGAGGGTATCATTAGGGATAATTACATTTTAACTAAAAAATTAAATAAGGGAGTTTACTATATTTTGATCGATAATGTTTCCTATAAATTAATTAAAAGTTAAGGCATTTTAAAATAAATTTTATTTTTCTAGATTTTAAGCAAACTAACTCAGCTCTATATTATACATCGAGTTCAGGGTCTGGATCTGCTCAGGTTTACCCAAAACAATCACTTTTGAACCTGGAACTAGCTTTTGATCGGCTTCTGGATTGATGTGATAGTCTCCATTTTCGTCTTTATATCCAATAACATTACAGCCAGTTTTTTTGCGTAAATCCAATTCCAAAATGGTTTTTTGTTCAGCACTATCATACAATTGCTCAACAGAAACTTCCTCTATATTTATAGTATTATTTCCTACAATAGAGAGGTTATCAACAAACTCCAACAAATCAGGAACAACAACCAACGAAGCCATATGATCGCCACCAATACGATCTGGTAATATCACATTATTGGCACCAGCAAGTTTAAGCTTGCTATAAGAAGTTTCATGCGATGCGCGGCTTATAATTCTTATATCAGGGTTCATTTGTCGGGCAGAAAGCACCACAAATACATTTTCAGAATCTTCAGGTAGAGCAGAAATTAAGCAAGATGCTTTGTTGATTCCCGATCTTAGCAGAACCTCATCATCGTTAGCATTACCAAGTATAAATAATGTATTGTTGTCTTTAAGTTTTTGTGTAACTAGCTCGTCTTTTTCAATCACTACAAAATCTCGATAGTGTGTAGCCAATTTTTTTGCTGCTTGTTTTCCATTCCTACCATAACCACAAATAATGACATGGCCTGAAAGTGCATCTACTTTCTTTTGCATTTTCTTTTGTTTTAATTCGTTGATATCATTTTTTGAAATGATATATTCTGTAATTATCTTTAGTGCATATCCTACAATAATCACACTTGTTAGAATGAGAATAATTGTAAATAATTTTGACTCCTGATCTAAGGGCTGAACCTCTCCAAATCCAACAGTTGTGACGGTAATTACTGTCATATATATTGCATCTAGCCATGAAAAATCAGATATAATTTTAAATCCAATAATACCACAAAACAACACAAGAACAAGCAATATAACAGCGGTATTGAGCTTGGATCTAAAAATTTTTACAATGGGGTTGGACATAGGCTTAAATATCAAAAACTGAGCTTCGCTTCGAAAAAATAAAATCTTTTATTCGAAGCCAAAATGCAATAAATAAATACAGTGCAAAACCAAATCCTACGGTTACGAAAGTGACATAGATAAAAGAGGTTCTAACTACTTTGGCTCGCATTCCAAAACGGTCGGCAATACGCTGGCAAACATAAAATCCGTGGCGTTGAAAATAAAATAAAATTTGATGAAATAACTTCATGCTGCAAGTTAAACATTTTGATTTAATAGTACACTACCTATCCCACACTGAAGACATTTCATTTTTGAACAATAGTTGTTTTTAAGCGCTATCAATGCTTGAGAATCCAATGCTGTTTCAGAGACTTGTTTTAAGGAATTAAATCCTTTAACAATCGTATTTTGCTCAGATGGTATAGATTTTAATATGGAAACTAAAGACTCTTGATCTTGGCCATTGACATGCTGGTAGGCGTATTTTATGGGTAAAACAGAGTTGATAATAAGTAAATTTGCGAAAGATTTTGAGAGACGTTTTATTTGTTTTTTAGAAGATTTTTTGAAGGTATAATGGGTATACCAATATTCAGATGTATTGCATTGAAAAGTTATTTGCAATTCTTCGTATGAATTTGCTTGCATGATTTTTGAAAACAAATTTGTGTTTTTGTGGTACAATTGTACCAATTGAGCCAACCGAAGGGTTGGAAAATTGGGTGGTCTTAAACGAAAAAACTGTATTGGAAGCACTCCAAAATTTGAAAGCTGATACTTTTGTTTTAAAAAACAATATATTGAGTTCAGCTTACTAAAATAAGGGTCTTCTACAACGTCTTCAAGCAACCCAGACTGGCCAAACAATAAAGCCTCCATTTGGATAGGACTGTTCTGAAGTTTTCGAAATACAGAAAATGGAAATGATCTGGCTAAACTCCAAAAAGCATCGCCATTGACTTTTGCACCAAAACCTCGTGCCAATTGCCAAAACATAATAGCTTCCCAATCTTGTTTTGTGGTTAATAGCTGTTTTTGAATGGGTTTAAATTTCTGCTCTAATCGTTCAAAATAAAGGCGTTCTAACCAGTTGGAAATAACAAAATTGCTAACTTTTGAAAACTGTTGTTCACAGGCTATCCATTTGTTTTTATTGGTTTTTAATTCATTATAATTTTTTAAAATTTGAGGATGTACAAAAGATTGTAAAACCAAAGTAGGAATCATAGAATTATCCGCTCGAAATACTTCAGAAGTATGCTCCCAAACAACGTGTAAAATGACATTGTCGTAGGCAGGGTCTTTTTCATGATGATGCACATACCAATCGGAGGATTTTAGATGAACCTCCACTGTCCCTACCCACAATTGGCCGTCAATGTAAATTTGTGCATTAAAAAAATCGGGGCCAGAATTGCTGTTGGGCATACCAACTGATTTGATGACAATTGATTGATTTCCTGTAGTCTTTAACGACCCTAGGGCAAATTTTTTATGCAACCAGACATGATATAAAAAATCTTCTCGCATAAATTTTATTTAATTAACTTTTTTAAAATTTTATTTAATGCGCCTATTGCCAATTTGACTTTTTGGGTTGAAAAACTAAAACCCTCCGCTATTCTAGTTCCATGGCGATTCCCAATGATACCCATTGCATATTGTTTCGAAATAATTTCTTTGGTATTTAAATCATAGATTTCAACAACAACTTGAATTTCATTTTTGTAGTCCTCACTTCTGTCTGGCTTAGTAATTTGAATTGTGCCAAAATTATCACTTATTAATTCAACTCTAATATTTATAAAATAATCAAATCCAGTTCCTTTCTTGATATCACTCAATATATGTGGTTTTGGATTAAATGGGATTTTAGAAGGAATAATAATATTTCCAGCATGTCGGATATCAGAAATTCGACTCCCTAAAACTTTATTGAATTTGTCAATCGCAAAGACTTGCATTTTATCACAAATGACACCATCAACTTTATCTCCTTGAACATCATTGATTAGCCATTTTCCATTTGAAAAATCAACAGGTTCAATGTCTGACAAAAGGCGATAGCTTGCCATATGACACGATGAAAAAATTAATAGATTAAAAAAACCAAAAAAAGTTAATGTTCTCATATAATTGAGATTCAAAATAACTTATAAGAGAAATTGGTTTTAGAAGTGGTTGTTTGGTTCAGTAAAATTAAAAAATATTTTTAGACCAACAAAATCAGTCGAGATATCCCATTTTACGCATCCAGTCGTCATTAAACATTTTACCAACATAGCGGCTGCCGTGGTCGTGAAACAACACCACCACCACATCATCTGGGCCAAAATATTCTTTGAGCTGCAACACCCCTTTGATGGCTGCTCCAGCAGAGTTCCCCAAAAACATCCCCTCTTCTTTGGCCAACCGTTGGGTATATAAAGCAGCATCTTTGTCGGTAACTTTAGTAAATCCATCAATAAGGCCAAAATTCACGTTGGCTGGAAGAATATCTTCGCCAATACCTTCGGTGACATAGGGGTAAATTTCATTTTCATCAAAAATACCTGTTTCGTGGTATTTTTTAAAAACACTTCCGTAAGTATCTATCCCCCAAACTTTTACGTTGGGGTTTTTCATTTTCAAATAGCTCCCTACTCCAGAAATAGTACCTCCAGTTCCGACACCCACAACAAAATGGGTGATTTTTCCTTCTGTCTGTTGCCATATTTCCGGCCCTGTACTTTTAAAATGTGCTTTGCAATTGCTAGGATTGTCGTATTGATTGACATACCAAGAATTTGGCGTTTCTTCTGATAATCGCTTAGAAACAGAATAATATGAGCGTGGATCTTCTGGTGCTACTGCAGTAGGACAGACCACCACCTTTGCACCAACAGCTCTCAAAATATCCATTTTTTCTTTTGATTGTTTATCCGATAAAACAAAAATACATTTATATCCTTTTACAATAGCTGCAAGTGCCAATCCCATTCCAGTATTTCCAGATGTTCCTTCAATGATTGTTCCCCCTGGTTTTAACCGGCCATCAGCCTCAGCATCTTCAATCATTTGCAAAGCCATTCGGTCTTTTACAGAATTTCCAGGATTGAAGGTTTCGTATTTTGCAAGAACTAAACATGGCAATTCTTTGGTCAGTTTGTTTAATTTTACAAGCGGTGTTTGGCCTATAGTTTCAAGAATATTGTTGGCGTAATTCATGTTGAAAATTTAAACAAATTTACATCAAATAAAAAGGTGTTGCAAGCCTAATGCAGTGAAGTTGATCTAGTCAAATTTAATCGCTTGTACTGGATTGATTTTAGTAATCAAATATGATGGAATAATAAGTACTAAAAAGCAAATCAAAAAAGTCATCAAATTTAAACCAATAATATATCCAAAATCAATATATACAGGAGCGCTAGTCACATAATAAACTGATGGATCTAAAGAAATTGGATGCCAATATTTTTGAATAAATAACACCAACAGCCCTATTCCATTACCAATAATCAAGCCTGTAATTGCCAAATAACTGGCAGTATATAAAAACACTTTTTGTATGCTCCAATTGGTGCAACCCAACGCTTTTAGTATGCCTATCATACGGGTTCTTTCTAGAATCAAAACAAGTAGTGCAGTAACCATATTGATAACGCCCACAAGAATCATCATGGTTAGAATAGCATAGGTATTTTTATCAAAAATGGATATCCACTCAAAGATTAGCGCGTATTTTTGTTTAATAGTTTCTGCATTGAGTGTTGATGGTGTTTGTGCATAGACCTCCAAACCAATGTCGTCCAAAGTTTTAAAATCTTCAACAAAAACCTCAAATTGGCCAACTTGATCTTTTCCCCAACGGTTGAGACGCTTGACATGATTTATATCACCTATTAAAAATGTTTTGTCCAATTCTTCAAAACCAGAATTATATATCCCTACGATAGTAAACTTTATGATACTTGGCGGACGACTGGCATCTGATTTGAGAAAATACATTTGAAATGTTTGACCTACTTTAAAATTGAGTCTACGTCCTAAATATTCCGAAATAAGTACCTCTTCGCTGTAGGTGTTTGAATAATCTGGAAGTCGTCCTTCGATTAAAAAATCATCAAAATAGCGCCAGTAGTAATCCTCACCTACCCCTTTTACATAAAGACCTTCAAAATCTGTTTTTGTTCTAATAATTCCAAATTTGTGGGCTACTGCCTGAACATGATCTATTCCTGCAACAGACGAAAACTCTGGATAAAACGTTTGATCTATTGAAATAGGGACTTGTGCACCTTGAGATGCGTTACTGTCAAAATTAGAAATGGTAATGTGTCCGTTAAAAGCAACAGCTTTATCACGGATTTTCTGTTGTAATCCAACGCTTACAGCAATAGCGATAAGCATTACAACCATACTAATTGTAATTGCTGCAATTCCTATTTTTATTATTGGCGCTGAAACACTACTTTTATAGGACTTTGCACTGATAAGGCGTTTTGCAATGAAAAATTCGAAATTCAAATCTAAAAAATGAAATTTAAGTTTATCAAAAATACAGTTTTATTATTTGTTGTAGTAATTCTATCTTGTGGAAATCGTACAACTACCAAAAATGAAACATTACTTCATGAAGGTGCTAATCAATTGGAACTTTATCTTCCAATACTGAAGGGGAAAAATATTGGAATTGTGGCTAATCAAACTACTGTGATATTTAAAAACAAAACCGACTCAATTTCAGAATACACACATTTAGTAGACTCATTATTAAAACTAGATGTTTCTATTAAAAAAGTTTTTGCACCAGAACACGGATATAGGGGAATTGCAGATGCAGGCGAATATGTAAAAGATGGTGTAGATATTAAAACAGGGCTTCCCATTGTATCTCTTTATGGTGCAAATAGAAAACCTGATCCTAGTGTTTTAAGCGACCTTGATCTTATCATTTTTGATGTTCAGGATGTTGGCGCCCGATTTTACACTTTTGTTTCTACATTACATTATATGATGGAGACTTGTGCAGCTCTTAATATTCCCGTTTTAGTTTTGGATCGCCCAAACCCTAACGGCCATTATATTGATGGACCTGTTTTAGATTTAAACTACAAAAGTTTTGTAGGAATGCATCCTGTTCCTGTGGTTCATGGAATGACTGTTGGAGAATATGCTAAAATGATCAATGGTGAAGGTTGGCTAAAAAATAGTATTCAATGTGAATTAAAAGTTATTCCTGTTGTTAATTATCAGCATAAAAAAAACTATACTTTACCCATAAAACCATCGCCAAATCTTCCAAATGCTAAAGCGGTAAATTTATACTCTAGCTTATGCTTTTTTGAGGGTACTAACGTGAGTTCTGGACGTGGTACAAGCACTCAATTTCAAGTTTTTGGAAGCCCTTTTCTTAATTCAGAAAAATACAACTATGAATTTACCCCAAAACCAAACCTTGGGACAAAAAACCCGATGCACAATGGTGTAAAATGTGTTGGAAAAGACCTTACAAACTCAGAATTTTTAAGTTCTATTAATCTAGAATGGCTTATTGATGCTTACAATAATACAGCTGATACATCTACTTTTTTTAATCCATTTTTTACAAAATTGGCAGGTCAATCCAAACTACAACAACAAATCGAAAATGGATGGAACTCAAACGACATTCGTGAGAGTTGGCAAATAGAACTAGAAGCGTTCAAAAAAATTAGAGCAAATTACCTTCTGTATCCGTAGTGGGCTTTCTGTAAGGCTGAAAAGGTTGTTTTAGCAAAGCTTTCAAATTGCTGTTTTCAATCTCATCTGGAAACGTATCAACACCATAGACAAGTACATCACGATCCAAATAGCTATAAGTCCCAAAAAATCGATCCCAAATCGAAAAAATATTTCCATAATTAGAATCCGTATGCGGCAATTTGTAATGATGATGTGTTTTGTGCATATCAGGAGAGACCAAAATATAACTCAATGCTTTGTCCACAGCTTTTGGAAGTTTTATGTTGGCATG
>Ga0209138_1002295_pt1 | contig 14912 bp, 17 predicted proteins | sample SaaInl3SG_22_DNA_FD_184645 | JGI IMG/M metagenome (GOLD analysis project Ga0209138, IMG submission 184645) | Marine microbial communities from expanding oxygen minimum zones in the Saanich Inlet - ESP_153SG_22_DNA (SPAdes) (version 2) | ecosystem: Environmental > Aquatic > Marine > Intertidal...
AAGGCGGTCATTCCATGATTGTCGCCTTTGTCTCCATTGCGAGCAACAACTACAGCTATATCGCCGCTTTTTCCATGGGTGATAAAGTTTTTTGTTCCACTTAGAATCCAGTCATCGCCATCTTTCTTTGCTGTGGTTGACATGCCTTTGGCATCGGACCCCGTGTTGTGTTCTGTCAATCCCCATGCACCAATATGCTCACCAGAAGTTAATTTTGGCAACCACTTAGCACGTTGTGCTTCTGTTCCAAAAAGATAAATATGATTGGTACACAATGAATTATGCGCAGCAACAGACAAGCCAATGGATGGGTCAACAATCGAGATTTGTTCGATAATAGAAATATACTCATGGTAACTCAAACCAGAACCCCCGTATTCTTCGGGGATAAGAATGCCTAAAAAACCCATTTGGCCCGCGAGGCGCATCACATCAATTGGAAAATGTTGCTTCTCATCCCATTCCATCACATGTGGACCAAGGTGCTTCTCGGCAAATTCTTTGGCAGATTCAGCAACCATTTTATAGGATTCTGTTTCATGCATAGAGACCATTGTCGGTATTTCCATACTTGCTTATTTTAATACAAATATAAGGCTAATCTTTTAATTTTTGTGGCATCAAATCCTTCGATTCTTTCTAAATCCATCAGACTTATTGCGCCTTTTTGGGTGCGAAAGGAAATGATTTTTTTTGCCTCAGCTTTTGTTAAATAAGGAAGGGCCATAAGTTCACTGAGGCTGGCTTTATCGATGGGAATCTTTTGAATTTGTGGAGGCGATTTGATGCTTAATTGTTGTTTCATTTCCTCGAGCAACTCGAATTTTAAGCCATATACTTCATCCAACTGCTCAAGAGTAGAAAAACCTTGAATACGTTTTCTGTACTTGAGAATACGTTCGCTCAATACTGCCCCTATTCCTCGGATGGAGGTCAATTCTTCAGCACTAACTGTATTGAGATCAAAAATGGGTTTTACCTTCTTTAGGCTAGGTTCCTTGGTTTTGTCATCAAAGCTAGGGAACTTAAAGTAGGGCGAAAATTCTTTGAGCCATGTGTCGCTGACCTTGGTCACAGCCTGAAAGTCCAGGGCTGTCCTTATCCATTTATTTTTTGCACGAAAGCTGTGCAAACGATCGATTTCCTCTGTACTCAAACCAAGAAAATACCCACTCTGATCGGTAATAAAATTTGGATTGAATGGGAAAATTTTTTTCTTTTTATCAAGGGCTTTTATGAAATCCAACTGCGCTTGTAGGCTGCGATCATAGTGAACGAAATCGGTTAGCTCTGGGGTTTTTTGGAAATAGAAATAGAGTTGTAATCCTCCCAAAATGATGAGCATAAAAAAAACCGCTCGTGTTTTTCGCATTAATGAAAAACGATGAGCGGCTTTGTAAGGCATTTGGGTTTTATTTTATTCCACTGATCGCCTTTAAATAGCGATTTAATTCTTCTCTTACTTTTGGGAATAAGAAAAATAATCCAATCATGTTCGGGAAAACCATGGCGAAAATCATCGCATCGGAAAAGTCCCAAATAGATTTCATACTAGCAGATGCCCCTATGATAACAAATGTGAGGAACATTAGTTTATATACTAAATCGGCTGTTTTTCCTCTTCCAAATAAATATTTCCAAGATTGTAAACCATAGTAAGACCAAGAGATCATGGTAGATACGGCAAATAAAACTACTGCTATGGTCAAGAATATATTGGAAAATGGAATGTACTGTTCGAAAGCCATGGAGGTAATACCAGCACCCTCATAGGAAACTCCATCAATCATAACAGCACCTTCTCCTCCGTACTGAAAAGCTCCCCCAAAATTAAAAATAATGATCACCAAGGCAGTCATGGTACAAATAACCACAGTATCAATGAATGGCTCCAATAAGGCAACAAGTCCTTCTGAGGCAGAATATTTTGTTTTTACCGCTGAATGCGCAATCGAAGCAGACCCAGCTCCTGCTTCGTTAGAAAATGCAGCTCTTTTAAATCCTACTAATAAAACACCTATGAAACTACCAACACCTATTGCGGTTGGATTAAAGGCTTCTGTAATTATGAGTGATACAGCATCGTCGATTAAGGTAAAATTACTTAATATGATATACAAACAAGCTGCAATATACATTACCGCCATTAAGGGAACTATTTTTTCTGTGACCTGAGCAATTCGTTTGATTCCTCCAATAATAATTATCCCGACAAGTACTGCCAAAATAACCCCAATCCAAAATCCGGCAGCCGTACTCTCAAGGCCAAATAAATCTTTCAAAACAATTGTAGCCTGATTCGACTGTGCCGCATTTCCTCCTCCAAATGAACCTCCAATACAGAAAATAGCAAAAAACACTGCGGCAACTTTACCCAGCATGGTGAAACCTTTTTCTTTCAACCCTTTGCTTATATAATACATGGGGCCTCCATAAACAACACCATCTTCATCAACATCTCTGTATTGAACCCCTAGTGTACATTCTACAAATTTTGATGACATTCCTAACAATCCACAAATAATCATCCAAAAAGTTGCACCCGGACCTCCCAATGCAATGGCCAATGCAACCCCGGCAATATTTCCATTTCCGACAGTACCAGAAACAGCCGTGGCCAAAGCCTGAAAATGAGTAACCTCACCTTCCTTACTTTCATCTTTAATGGTATCTACTATATCCCCATCGATTGCTAGATCTGGGTTTGGACTAGCATGAAATTCATCTAACTCGTCATACTTCCCTCTTACTACATTGATGGCAGTAGGAAATCTTCTAATATTTACAAAACCAAAATAAATGGTGAAAAATAATGCACTACCCACCAATAAAATCAAGACAAAGGGAGTACCATAAATTTCAAAGAAAATTATACTTGAAACCAAATCAGAAAAAGGCTTAAATGCTTCGTCTATTTGTTGATCTAACCCTTTTTCTTGAGCAAGTAAAGGAGCAGAAAATAAAATAAATAAGGCGGTAAATAATTGTTTGAATTTAAAATACATTGGGTTTGTTTATATTATTAACACCGAATATCTTAAAATAATTGTTAATAACAAACTCTCACCTCCATTGTTTTTACAAATCAAAGACGGAACTGCGTTTGGTATAGATCAAATCTTTCAACTTTAACCAAAAGGCCAAGGTTAGATACATCACAAATCCACCCACTAGGGTTGCAAAAGAAGCATAAATAAAAAATAAGCGAACGCTTTTTACTTTCATCCCAAGGCCTTCTGCCAATCGAGTGCAGACTGCAAAACCGTTTTGTTCAAACCAGTAGCGAAAGTTTCTAGTCATTTGGAGAATGATTAATTAAGTGTACTCCTACAGCACAAAGTAAACATTTTTTTGCGTCACAATAGTTCTTTTTTAGCTGAATTAAGGCCTGTGTGTCCAGTGCACTTTCCACCTTTGCTCCCAAGCCTACAAAACCATCTACCAGACTATTCTTTTCTTTCTTTACAGCGCAAATCCATTCGATTGTTTTCTCGGAGGGATCGTTTCCCCTTACTTTTTCATGACAAAAATACAAGGGGATAAGCGTATTGATTTTTAATAATTCTACGAAAGCATCTGACAAGGTCTTTTGCCTTTTTTTGGATTCCTTATTGAAGGTGAAATGCGTTTCCCAAAAAGAAGACACCCCAATTGTTTTGAGCCAATTTGTGTGTAACCCCTCGGGGCTAAAAAAACGTGAAAATAGCTGGGCCGAAGACGCATACAACTGGGCCAACTGCACCCAACGAACTGTTGGAAAATTATGTGGGCGAAGACGTGAAAAATGAAAAGGTTCATTTGGAGGAAGGGGAAGGGAATATTTACCTCGCAAAAAGGTAAAGCGTTCCCATAAAATAGCGGCATAGGCAGTAGGTGTCCTAGACGAAATCAATCCAGCTTGACCCAAAAATAATGCCTCTAAATTTTGTGCATCTTCCCGTATTTTTCGCACCACCGAAAAAGGAATACTTTTGGCCACAGCAAAAAAGGAAGCTCCGTTGGTATTTAATCCAAAGTTCTGTGCCAACAAGATAAACAATACCGCTTCCCAATCGTTTTTTGTTTCTTTTAAAATAGCCTGAATTCTTGTTGCCTTCGCTTCTAAACGTTCAATATAAAGACGTTCCTTCCACAATGTCAAAATTTCATTGGACACTCTCGGGAATTCATCCTGGCAAGGAATAAACGATCGTTGCTGATTAAAATAACGATCTAGTTTATCCACTTCATCTTGAAGAATATAATTTGACAACACCAAGGTAGGAAGTAAGGATCCGCTGGCTAAACACACCTCAATATCGTCTTCCCAAACAACATGTAAAACCACCGTATCGTAGGCCTTATCGAGTTGATGTTGGTGCCGGTACCAATCGGAAGATTTGAGATGAAGCTCAACAGAACCAGCCCAATACAGTTCCCCTATCTTGAGTTCGGCCTGTAAAAAATCAGGGCCATCATTTTGATTGTGGATTCCTGGGCGAACAACCGTAATGGGTTTACCCTGTGAGGTTTGGAGTGCTTTGGGTGAAAACTTTTGATGCTTCCACACAAAGTGTAGGAAGTCTTAATTCATCGATTTGGGGAAATAAATTTACTTGACGACTTCTCCTGTCCACCCTAAAATTCCACCAGCAAGATTATAGGTAGCGGCAACACCCAATTGATCCAGCACTTGACAAGCTTGTGCGCTTCTTGCTCCAGAACGACAATAAATAAAATACTCCTTGTCTTTGTCAAGGGATTGTGCCTCTTCCATGAATGCCTGTGGTTGTCGAATATCGATCATGCGGGCATTGGGAATGTGAATCGCTTCAAACTCTTCTTCTGTACGTACATCCAACAAAACAGCCTTAGGTGAATTGAGTCGGGTTTCCTCCCAGTCTTTTTGATTTAATTCTGTCATTTTATATAATTTTTTCAAATGTAAGTGAAAAAATTTTGCCGTTGTTAAATTTTTTTATACATTTGTACATACAATTGTTGTTATGACAAATATAGATGTAAATAGAATCTTGGCGGTATCCTTGCTTCGTGTAGGCAACAAAATGCATGAAGAACTTAATCTGTTTTTAAAAGATTATGGTCTTTCCCTTCCTCAATTCAATGTGTTACGCATTTTAAGGGGTCAAAAAGGAATGCCTGCTAATCTTTCGACGATCAACGAAAATATGATCCACAAAATGAGCAACACAACTCGTTTAATCGATAAACTCATTGAGAAAGAATATGTGAGGCGAACAATATGTTCAAACAACCGACGTAAGATCGAGCTTTTTGTCACCCCAAATGGTCTGTCTCTTTTGAATGAAATCGATAAAGTACTCGCCCATAAAGAAGCACAACTGGTTGGAAAAATCACTAGTGATGAAAAAGAAACATTGACCACTATTCTTTCAAAATTAATCTGATAACACTTTTAAATACTATTCACACTTAAACTTAAATTTTTATGAAAAACACTTTTTTAAATCTTATCATTGCAGCAACCCTCTTTTTTGGAGTACAAACCACACAAGCCCAAGAGGTTGTTGTTAATACCGCAGAAAGCAGCATCCACTGGTTGGGAAAAAAAGTAACTGGACAACACGAAGGAAATATTTCCCTTAAATCGGGTAGCCTCAACATGACCGATGGAGCTGTAACAGGAGGAAATTTCGTTGTTGATATGGGAACAATGAGCTGTACTGATCTTTCTGGAAATTATGCCCAAAAATTAATTAATCACCTTAAATCGGACGATTTTTTTGGCGTAGAAACACACCCAGAAGCAAGCTTAACGTTTACCAATGTTGAAGCCAAAGGAAATGGAGTCTATGCCGTAACGGGTGAATTTACCATCAAAGGCAAAACCAATCCTGCACAATTTGACCTTACAGTAAACAATGGAACAGCAACGGCAAAAGTAATCATCGATCGTGCGAAATATGACATTCGCTATGGATCGAACTCTTTCTTTGATAACCTTGGAGACAAAGCCATTTACAACGATTTTGAACTAGATGTAACCCTTAAACTATAAACTATGCCTGTACGACCAAAATGCGGATGTGGAAACACACAAAATCCAGATGGATACTGTGATGGTTCACACAACAAAAAATAATTTCTTTTCTACTGGGATGCATTTAAATTTTACTTTATATTTGATCCTATGAAAATAAAAAACAACAATACAAACTGGTGGAGCGAATAGAACATCTATTCGTGAAACACGCTGTATCAACATATAAAAGGCTTGTCATCACGACAAGCCTTTTTTAATTTTAGCCCATGAAGAAATTCGCACTGCAAACCGAACATAAAAAAATCTTAGCGGATACCCTCACGCCTGTTAGTGCTTACCTAAAACTGAGAGACATTTTTCCCCATTCTCTTTTGTTGGAGAGTAGTGATTACCACGCCAACAATAATGATTTCTCCTATATTTGCTGCAAGCCTATTGCCTCAATTGAGTTGAAAAATGGTTGCCTTTCTACCCACTACCCAGACGGAACAAGTACTGAGCGTAAAGTAGACGAAACAGTCGACATTCCTGAAGAAATTCATGCTTTTTCACAGCAATTTGACAATGAAAAATTTCCTTTTAAATTCATCAGCAATGGCATTTTTGGATACATCGCTCACGATGCTGTGGATCAATTTGAAAATATTCAGCTAAACAAATCAAAGCCAGGACACGATATTCCAGATATTTATTACGCGGTCTACCAAAATATCATCGCCATTAGCCTCTTCAATCATGAGGCGCATTTGTTTTCGCATGTTTATGATGGAACACACAATTTGGCTGAAATCGAACGTCTTTTAAATGCCAAAAACAGCAGCAAATTCACCTTTGAAAAAGTAGGTGAAAAGGCCTCCAATTTGACCGATGAACAATTTGTCGATTTTGTCAAAAAAGGCAAAGAACATTGTTTCCGAGGCGATGTCTTCCAACTGGTTTTATCGCGTCGATTCTCTCAAGGTTTTAAAGGAGATGAGTTTAATGTATACCGAACCTTACGCTCCATCAATCCGTCTCCCTACTTGTTTTTCTTTGACTATGGTGATTTTAAAATATTTGGGAGTTCCCCAGAAGCCCAACTAATTGTCCAGGACGGGAAAGCTGAAATTCATCCCATCGCAGGAACATTTCGCCGCACGGGAAATGACGCGCAAGATGCCCAAGCAGCAAAAGAATTGGCCAAAGATCCCAAAGAAAATAGTGAACATGTTATGCTGGTCGATTTAGCCCGCAATGATTTAAGTCGAAATGGGTCCGAAGTGGTGGTAGAGAAAAACCGAGAGATTCAATTTTACTCCCATGTAATTCATTTGGTCTCTAAAGTAAGTTGTCGCATGAAAGAAGCTGCAAAAACCTTTCGTGTGGTGGCCGACACCTTCCCGGCAGGAACCCTTAGTGGAGCACCCAAACACAAGGCACTTCAATTGATCGATCGCTATGAAACGACCAAACGAAATGTCTATGGAGGGGCCATTGGTTATATGGACTTTCATGGCAATTTCAATCATGCCATCATCATTCGTTCTTTTTTGAGTAAAAACCATCGATTACACTATCAGGCTGGGGCTGGCATTGTTGCCGATTCTGTCCCAGAAAGTGAATTACAAGAAGTCTATAATAAATTAGGTGCGCTAGATAAAGCCTTAACCTTAGCAGAAGAAGTATAATATGAAAAAAGTATTTGTCATCGATAATTACGATTCGTTTACCTATAACCTGGTGCACTATCTCGAAGAATTGGGTTGTGAAGTGGTTGTCAAACGCAACGACCAGTTTCAATTAGATGAACTAGAAGACTACGGCTTAATTCTTCTTTCGCCTGGGCCTGGGATTCCCGATGAATCTGGACTGCTCAAGGTGGCCATTGAACGCTATGCTTCAACCAAAAAAATATTGGGCATTTGTTTGGGGCAACAAGCCATTGGAGAAGTGTTTGGAGCAAGCTTAATTAATCTAGACAAGGTCTATCACGGAATTGCGACACCGGTCACCATTACCGAGGAAGATATCCTTTTTAAGGATCTTCCCAAAACGTTTGAGATTGGACGCTACCATTCTTGGGTGGTCGAAACCCCTCTTCCAGCAGAATTAATCGCCACCTCCTTCGATGAAGAAGGACAATTAATGTCCTTGCGCCACAAGACCTATGATGTTCGAGCGGTGCAATACCATCCCGAATCGGTGCTTACACCCAACGGAAAAAAAATATTGGAAAATTGGATCAATAGTTAATCATGAAAGCTACCCTCAACCGACTCATACAACACGAACAACTCAGCAAAGCCGAAGCAAGACAAATGATCATCAACATTGCTGATGGACAATATACTGCTGTGCAGATTGCCTCATTCCTAACGGTCTATATGATGCGAAGCATCAGCCTTGAAGAGTTGGAAGGTTTCCGTGAAGCCCTTTTGGAGTTGTGTATCTCGATTGATCTGAGCGAATTTGATACCATTGACCTCTGTGGAACTGGAGGCGACGGGAAAGATACCTTCAACATCTCTACCCTATCTTCTTTTGTGACCGCTGGAGCTGGGGTTAAAGTCACCAAACACGGGAATTATGGGGTCTCGTCTGGCTGTGGTTCAAGCAATGTATTGGAAGCCCTAGGGATTAAGTTTTCCAATGAGCAGGACTTTTTAAAACGCTGTGTCGATCAAGCCGGAATTTGTGTCTTACACGCGCCTCTGTTTCACCCCGCCATGAAAAATGTTGCAGCAGTTCGAAAAGAATTGGGTGTGAAAACGTTTTTTAATATGCTAGGGCCGCTGGTCAATCCTGCATTCCCAAAATACCAATTAACAGGGGTATTCAATCTAGAACTCGCACGTTTGTACCATTATCTCTTTCAAAAAACAAGGACAAAATTCACCATCCTCTATGCCTTGGATGGCTATGATGAAATTTCGCTTACTGGCTCTACAAAGGCCTTTAGTAATGCAAGTGAACGCGTTTTAACACCTCAAGATTTTGGCGTACTTCCGCTAAAAGCATCACAAATTACTGGAGGAGATTCGGTAGCATCTTCCGCAAAAATATTCATGGATGTCATTCAAAACAAAGGAACCATCGCCCAGACAAATGTGGTTTGTGCCAATGCCGGAATGGCCATTGCCACTGCCTTGGATCTATCGCCCATAGAAGGCTTTGAAAAAGCAAAAGAATCTCTTCTTTCTGGAAAAGCATTAACGGCTTTAACGAGCTTACAAAACATCAGTAAAGCATGACTATTTTAGACCGTATTGTTGCCGATAAAAAAATTGAAGTGGCACAACGAAAAAGTATTTTTCCTGTGGCCTATTGGGAAGCCTCACCCCTCTTTGAAAGAACAACTAAATCTCTTGCCGCTCGCTTGAAAAAGAGCGCTTCGGGCATCATAGCAGAACACAAACGCCGTTCGCCCTCCAAACAAAATATCAATAGTTCACTTTCTGTGTCAGAGGTGGCTAAAGGCTATGAAAATGCAGGGGTTTGTGGCATGTCTGTTTTGACCGATGGTAAATATTTTGGCGGATCTTTGGATGATCTAAACCTTGCAAGAGCAGTAACAAAATTTCCACTATTGCGGAAGGAATTCATTGTCGACGAATACCAATTGATTGAAGCCAAAGCCCATGGAGCTGACGTTGTTTTATTGATTGCGGCAGTACTGTCACGAGAAGAAATTCGGCAATTCTCTGCACTTGCCAAAAGCTTAGGACTCGATGTATTGTTGGAAGTTCACAACCTAGAAGAACTACAGAAATCCATCATGCCCGATTTAGACATGCTCGGTGTAAACAACCGCAACCTAAAAACCTTTGAGGTCTCCTTGGATACCAGCCGTTCTTTAGCCGATAAAATACCGAAAGACTTTGTCAAAGTCTCTGAAAGTGGGATTAGTGATGTTGCTGCCATTAAAGACTTGATGACCTTTGGCTACCAAGGCTTTCTAGTAGGAGAAAATTTTATGAAAACGAATGATCCTGGACAAGCTGCAGGAAATTTCATCAAACAACTCGAAGCATGAAACTAAAGGTGTGTGGGATGCGGGAAGCTGATAATATTGCAGCACTAAGTGAATTGCAACCGGACTATATGGGCTTTATTTTTTGGGCGCCCTCAAGTCGCTATGTTGAAAAAACTACCCCATCACTCCCTTCTTCGATCAAGAAAACGGGGGTTTTTGTCGACGCCTCTGTTGACTATATCCAATCCATGATTAAGGAACACAGCCTTCAAGCGGTTCAATTGCATGGTAACGAAACAGCCCATTATTGTGCCTTAGTCCAAGGTTTTGGGGTAGAGGTCATCAAGGCATTTTCCATAATGGAAGACGTTGACTTTAGTTTTTTAAAGGACTTTGAAACTTGCTGTGATTTCTTTTTATTTGATACCAAAGGAGAATTACCGGGGGGAAATGGCTACGGTTTTGACTGGAATATTCTTGCCAACTATCCCTCCAAAAAGCCTTTCTTCCTTAGCGGAGGAATTGGTCCTGAACATGCTGCAGAAATAAAGGCGCTACTAAATACGAATTTACCCCTCTATGCTATTGATGTAAATAGTAAATTTGAACTCGCCCCAGCACGTAAAAATATTGATACACTAACACAATTTAAAAACGAATTGTATGAACTATAATGTAGATGAAAAGGGATATTACGGAGATTTTGGCGGTGCCTTTATCCCTGAAATGTTGTACCCTAATGTAGTAGAATTGCGCGAAAACTATTTAAAAATTTCTTCAGATCCAGGCTTTAAAAAAGAGTTTGATGCCTTGTTGAAAGATTATGTAGGGCGACCCACTCCGCTGTATTTTGCCAAACGCTTGTCGGAGCGTTACAATACAAAAATCTATTTAAAACGAGAAGATCTATGTCATACGGGAGCGCACAAAGTGAACAACACCATAGGGCAAATTCTTTTGGCAAAACGCTTAGGTAAAAATCGAATTATCGCCGAAACAGGTGCAGGCCAACACGGGGTTGCAACGGCTACAGTTTGCGCCCTCATGGGGATTGAGTGTATCGTGTATATGGGTGCATTAGACATCAAACGACAAGCGCCCAATGTAGCCCGAATGAAAATGCTAGGAGCTACTGTGCGTGCGGCACAATCGGGAAGTAAAACCTTGAAAGATGCCACCAACGAAGCCATTCGCGATTGGATCAATAATCCGGTAGATACCCATTATATCATTGGCTCTGTGGTAGGCCCTCATCCCTATCCCGATATGGTCGCCCGTTTTCAATCGATCATCAGCGAGGAAACAAAATGGCAGTTGCAAGAGCAAGAAGGCCGCGACTATCCGGACCATGTCATTGCCTGTGTAGGTGGAGGAAGCAATGCTGCTGGACTCTACTACCATTACCTCAACGATGAACGTGTCAATATTATCGCAGTAGAAGCCGCCGGAAAAGGCATCGATTCTGGTGAAAGTGCTGCGACTTCTGCCCTTGGGAAAGAAGGAATCATTCACGGAAGCAAAACCTTGTTGATGCAAACTCCCGACGGACAAATTACGGAGCCCTATTCTATTTCTGCTGGATTGGATTACCCCGGTGTGGGACCCATGCACGCGCATTTATTTAGAAGCAAGCGAGCCGAATTTATTTCAATTCCCGACCAGGAAGCCATGGACTGGGGACTCACCCTCTCCCAAATGGAAGGGATTATCCCAGCCATAGAAACGGCCCATGCTTTTGCAGTACTAGACGTACGTAAATTTGGCCCTGAGGAAATTGTTGTGTTTAACTGTTCTGGGCGTGGCGACAAAGACCTAGACACCTATATTGATTATTTTAAATTATAATGAATCGAATTGACCTAAAATTCCAAGAGGACAAAAAGCTTTTGTCCATCTATTTTTCTGCTGGTTTTCCCAACCTAGAGGACACAGTACCCATTTTAAAAAAACTGGAAGCCGCGGGGGTGGACATGGTGGAAATTGGCCTGCCTTTTTCTGATCCCCTAGCCGATGGTCCCACCATACAAGAAAGTTCTACCCAAGCCCTACGCAATGGTATGACGACAGAAAAGTTATTCACCCAATTGGAAGGCATACGTGAACATATCACAATTCCATTAGTGCTTATGGGTTACTTTAACCCCATGATGCAATATGGCTTTGAGAAATTTTGCCAGCGTTGTGAAGCCATTGGAATAGACGGATTGATTATCCCTGACTTACCGGTAGATGTCTACAACGAGCAGTACAAAACACTCTTCGATCAACACGGATTGTACAATATGTTCCTCATTACTCCGCAAACGCCAGACGAGCGTATTCGCTATATCGACAAAGTGTCCAACGGCTTCATCTATATGGTATCTAGTGCAGCAGTTACAGGGGCACAAAGTACTTTTGGAAATACCCAGACCGATTATTTCCAACGAATCGCCAAGATGAATCTCAATACCCCCACGGTAGTCGGTTTTGGGATTAGCAATGCCGCTACCTATGAAGCTGCTAGTTTGCACTCCCGTGGAGCCATTATTGGGTCAGCCTTTATCAAGTTTTTAGAAGAAAAAGGCGTAGCGCATATTGATGAATTTGTGCGCTCCATTCGAACTTAAACCAAGTTTTCGCGTTTTTTTGTACATTTATATTTAGACAGTACCCAAATCTGTTTTCTACCCATGAAGAACCTAGGGCTCATACCCGATTTTGACAGACCACAAACTATTGAAAATCAAGCTGAATTTGGATAATTACCAATTTTTGGTAAATTTGATATAATTGAAAATGATGAAACCTCCGTGATTAAGTTTAAATCACAGACTAATAGGCTAATGTGGATGTTCCATCTGACGATTGAAAAACAATAAATAAAATAGTAACAGATGAAAAATACATCTATATCACTCGGGAATTATTTTGACGAATTTGTGCAAAATCAAGTTTCTGCTGGAAGATACAAGAACGTTAGCGAAGTCATAAGAGCTGGACTGAGAATGTTGGAAGATGAAGAAAGTAAAGTAATTGCGTTACGAAATGCTGTACAAGAAGGATTGAAAAGTCCTTTGGTGGAAGATTTTGACTTTGATGAAAATTTAAAAAGACTGAAAGAAGAAAAAAGAAAGAATGGCTAAGGTTGCACTCAGACAAGAAGCCATCGATGACTTAAATCGTATCTGGGAGTACACTTTCGAAAAATGGTCTGAAAAGCAAGCTGATAAATATTATGCCGCAGTAAAAATGACTTGTCATGGAATTGGGGATCATCCAGATATCGGAAAAGAATATCCCGAAATAAGTAAAAACTTACTCGGACTCAAATCTGGAAAGCACATAATATTTTATCGGCTAATGCCAAATGGTGGAGTTGAAATAATCAGAATTCTACACGAGAGAATGGATTTAAAAAACAGAATAAACGAAAAGAAGCCGTAAACAAGACCTAGCGAATAAAGACTGGCTGATTTTCGTGTTCTGTATGGGTTTCGCTGTACTGGTAACCATCGGTTGAAAAACCTTTGATATCGTCAAGGTTTGTGCAGTTGTGATCCACCACATAGCGCACCATCATCCCACGGGCTTTCTTGGCAAAGAAAGAAATCATCTTCAGCTTTCCATTTTTAAAATCTTTAAAGTGAGGGGTGACCTCCTCAACCTTAAGGGCTTTGGTGTCAACAGCAGAAAAATATTCATTGCTGGCAAGGTTGAGAAAGGTTTCTCCATCGGCCAATTCTTCATTCAAGCTTTGGGTGACTTTGTCCTTCCAAAAGGCGGGTAAATTTTTCTTTACCCCCACAGGGAATTTTGTTCCCATTTCTAAGCGATAGGGCTGAATTAAATCCAGTGGTTTTAAAATTCCATACAAACCTGAGAGAATACGCAACTGTTCTTGCAACTGTGGAATTTTGTCTTGAGGTAAGCTATAGGCATCTAGTCCAGTATACACATCGCCATCAAAGGCGAAGACGGCTGGGCGTGCATTGTCTTGTGTAAAGGGCAGCCGAAAATCTTGGTTGCGTTGCCAGTTTAGGGTGGAGAGCTTTTCCGAAATACCCATAAGTTTCCCTATGGCCTTCACGGATTTTTTCTTCAATAATCTATTGATACGCTCTGCCTCTGTTAAAAAACGGGCATTGGTGTAGTCTTGGGTGGGCACTACGCTCTCAAAATTAAGCGACTTGGCGGGAGAAATAATCATTTTCATGGCTCAGCATTTTACCCAAAAATAAGTGGCTTTTCTCAATTCCCCAAACCAAATAGATAGCAATCGCTGATGCGTGTATTACAACTGCTTATGCTGGGCGTAATTCCGCCATTTGGTCAAGACATCTTGCAGGTCTTGAGGAATCTCAGAATCAAACTGCATCCATTTCCCTGTTTTGGGATGTTCAAAGCCCAGCGTTTTGGCATGCAAGGCTTGTCGCGGAATGATCTTGAAACAATTATCGACAAACTGCTTGTACTTACTAAAGGATATCCCTTTTAAAATCGAATCTCCACCATAACGCTCATCATTGAACAAGGTGTGTCCAATGTGTTTCATATGAGCACGAATTTGGTGGGTACGCCCTGTTTCCAGCTGACATTCCACCAAGCAAACATAGCCCAAACGTTCCAGGACTTTATAATGGGTGATGGCGGGTTTCCCTGCCTCTCCTTCAGGAAAAACCATCATTTGCAAACGGTTTTTGGGATGACGACCAATATGGCCTTCAATGGTTCCTTCTTCCTCTTTGGGATTCCCCCAGACCAAGGCCAGGTATTTTCGTTCGGAAGTCTTGTCAAAAAATTGCTTGGATAAATGGGTCAAGGCTTGTTCGGTCTTAGCAATTACTAAAAGACCACTTGTGTCTTTATCAATACGATGAACCAAACCGGGTCGCTCATCGGCATTATTCGGAAGGTTGTCAAAATGAAACAACAAAGCATTGATTAATGTTCCAGAATAATTTCCATGTCCAGGAT
>Ga0209138_1002296_pt1 | contig 14911 bp, 16 predicted proteins | sample SaaInl3SG_22_DNA_FD_184645 | JGI IMG/M metagenome (GOLD analysis project Ga0209138, IMG submission 184645) | Marine microbial communities from expanding oxygen minimum zones in the Saanich Inlet - ESP_153SG_22_DNA (SPAdes) (version 2) | ecosystem: Environmental > Aquatic > Marine > Intertidal...
GTATTTTGTGTGTTAAATGAAATCTCAGGTTGAATGTCATCGTTACAAAGCACCAAATCAATAGGATCATCAACTTGGGCAGATGGATTTACTGTAATTGTGAAGGTTTCTGTTGGACCATCACACATTGTAGAACCCTGAATTATGGTTGGTGTTACAGTTATATTTGCAATAATCGGTGCAAAGGTATTATTTTCTGCTAAAAACGATGGGATTTCATTTAAGCCACTTGATGTTAATCCTATAATTGTATTGTCATTAGTCCAACTGTATGTTGTTCCTGGTTCATTTGTTACAAAAGAAATAAGCTGAGTGGTTTGTAAATGGCAAAATACAACATCATCTATAGGTTCAACATGACCTAAAGGAATAACCTCCACTGTAGCTAAATCAAAAGTACTTGAACAAGATCCTGTTGGATTGTCTGTTGTTAATGTAAATGTAATATTCCCAATAAAATTAGCAGTATCTGGTGTAAATGTTGCATTCAGATCGTTGGCGTTTGTAGAAAAAACACCGGAAACATCAGCAGACCAAGTTGCAAAAGAGGCCGCACCTCCAATTGTACCAGCCAATTGAATTGGAGTATTAATACAAAATGGCTCATAAGTTCCTGCATCAGCTATAGCCTGTGGCTGAATATCAACCACTACACTATCACTTACTTCAGGACAAGGCCCCACTGGGTCTTCCGAAGTAAGTGTTAAAACAATATCTCCAACATAATCTAAAGGAGGATTATATGTTGTTATTAAATCATTTGCACTAGGATCAAAGGATCCGCCTGGAACTGATGAAGTCCACAAGCCTGATGTTGCTCCACCAGTAATTGTACCTGATAATTCAATATCTGAATTGACACAAATATTATCTGGGCCTGAAACTGACACAAATACTTCTGGGTAAATATCTATTGAACCTGAAAGTTCATTTAATCCACATTCATTTGTAAGTGTCAAAGTATATGGATACAATCCCGCTGTTGAAAAAGTAATCGTTGGGTTTAAAATTGTAGTGTCATCAATAGAAAGCCCTGATGCACCTTGAAAATCCCATGAAAAAGTAGCATCTTGATCCGCATAACAATTAATGACCTCTAAGTCAAAAGTGTAACTTTCACTTTCACAAAGTTCCAAAATTGGAAGTGTAGTTTGAGGTTTTTCTTTAACGGTAATAGTTTTTACAATGGTATCTGGCTCGCAAAATGCACCATCTATTTCGGTTTCAAGGCTAACGGTCAAACTTATTTCATATATTCCTGGAGTATTAAATTGAAATTCTGGTTCAAATGACGATTCATCACTACCATTTACAAAATCCCAATTAGGAATATTTGACAATGGGCAGTCTTCTGGATTTTGGTAAGATACTGCCCATTCATATATATTTTGATTATCGCAAGTTGTCTGACTAGAATTATTTTCGGTTGTAACAATGGCAGGTCCACATACAGAATTGTTGCTTAAGTTGAAATCTGCAATGACTTCTGGTGTTACACACACAGATTGTGAAAAAGATGTAATTCCACAACGGTTACTCTGACCTGAAGAACCAGTAAAAAGTGTAACCTCATAATTCCCAGGTTCTAAAAATGTGATATCAATTTGAGAAGATGCACTATTACTCCACGATGATGCCGACTCTGCTGAAGCGTTAATACCATTTGGGACAAAACCCATATCACCTGAAACAGTGACAAATGGATTTAGGTCTAACTGACCACCAAAACTTGAAGTCAATATTGTTCCGTCTGGAGCTGTAATTTGCCAAAATCTATTGTAATCTAAGCTGCACTCACCATTGGAAATATTATTACCAGGAATGGTTGAATCTACTGCTGATAAACTCGTCCCTTGGCAAATTGTATCATTTGGAGGGTCAGGGCTAAATAAAAAGAACGCCTCTGGACCGCTTTCAATATATATGGGTGCAAAACCATTTGTAGATTGACCACATGCATTTTCAGTAGTAATTGAAATTTCAAATGCATTATTATATGTCGTTTCATTATAAACTACTTGTTCAGCATCACATGAAACAGAATTATAAACATGAGTATATGTTTCAGGGGGAGGGTGATTAAAGGTCACTGGAGAAGAACCATCACTAACTTGAATAGTATAAATTGTTCCTGGACCATTTTGAGCTCCAGGACTAATATTGTAAACTACAGAACCCGGAAAACAAAGTACAGGAACGCCCTCGTTGGTAATTGTTGCTGTTGGAGCAGCTCCAACATAAAGATCAAAAGTTGACTCGTAAACACAACCCCCTTCTTGGATGGTGTAAAGAATTTGTGAATATCCAGAATTAACAAAAAATTGTATTGAATTTCCTTCTGAATTTAATCCAGTAAAAGTACTAGTTTGGCCATTGTCGTGTGTCAATGTGTGTATTGAATTTTCAGATGTATTGCTTGAGCTCGTTTGAAAAGAAAAATTAGCTACATAATCTACCGAATTAGAATTGTCATTACACCACGTAAAATATGTTTGATTGTTAAAGGTTGACGATCCCCACATGTTTGTACTTGTGATTAGGGGGGCTATATTTGGGTTTTCACTGACATTGACAGTCAATTCTGAAGTTGTTCCATTAATGTCTAATTCTACAGTGTATGTGCCAGCTGTATCAAATGTAACATCATGAGGACCAACTGTGTCAGCAGAAGTTACACTACCTCCCGGAAAGCTCCAAGTATATACAGCACCTTCGGGAACTTCTGTTGAAGTATCGGTGAAAGTTACAGATGACCCTTCGCAAATTGTAATTTGATTATCATCATCTTCGTCTTCAGGAGAGGATGAAAAATTAACCTGAAAAATAACATTATCAAAGCTCAATGAAGTATTAACAGCTGCAGTAATTGGCAACATCGTTAATAAACCTACTAAAATTGAAACCTTTGATGTTTTAGTAATTTTTTTTAAAAGTTTAGATAATGAACTCATAAAGTTTTATTGGTTGTTTAAATATAAGAAAAAAATAATAAACGTTTTTTTTAATTGTATTTAGAGATAATCAATGCAGTAAGTGAATTTTGGATTTTTTATTCCATTTAGCTTGACTTTGATAATCAACAAAATATATCAATAAGTCTGCTTGACTTTTGTAATTCACAAAAAAAATTGTTTTATCAGACTGGCTTTCATAATCAACAAAATACCACAATCCCTGATTGCCTTTTGATTGACTTTTATAATCAACTTTATAGACAAAAAGATCAGCTTGACTTTGATAATCTACTACGTAAACTTTCAGATCAGCCTGACTCACATAATCTACGCTAAATATCGTTTGAGCACAGACAAAATTTGATGCGAAGAGCAAGAACAAAAAATATAATTTAGCTTGTTTCACAGTTTATGGCAATTTTTAACGAAAATAAATCAAAATTTATAAAAAACTGGTACATATTTGATACATTTTGAATTAAAAATTAGAGCTGTTTATCTTACAATAAATTTTGATTTATAAGTGCCCTTAGAATTTTGAATGTGAATAATATATAAACCTTTAGGAAAGCTTGAGACATTAATGGTTTTATGTTCATTAGAATACAAGATTTTTTGCCCCAACTGGTTATAGATAAGAACATTAAATTCGTCTTCGCTTAATCCATTAATGTTTATCGATGTTGTTGAAACTGTTGGCAAAACAGAAACAGAAATTTCAACATCTTCTTTTGAAGATAGTGTCCCCCATGCATCATTGGCTTCAGGTCCATTCCAAATTAAAGTGGCTAGATATGGATTATCAATAAAAGGATTTCTGTTGCCTTGATAGGAGAAAATAACATCATTTCTTGCAAGCTCCAAAGCGGAGACAGGATCTTGTTCATTCCATTCTAAAAACACATCTGGCATATCATTATTTGGGGAATAGTTAGCACCACCAGTGGCAGAATTTATGGGCTTGCATTGAGAAGGATATCGCAAATACATGTACATGATAATACGTGCAACATCTCCTTTCCATTCGTCTCCTGGGTAAAAATAATCGCCAACGATTTTAGATTCAATTCCATAAGAATCTATAAACAACCTATTGTTACGCTGAGAGTTTTTTTGAGAATCAGCAGCACGAAGATTGTGAACATCAGTTCCAGAACCCGCAATATTGGTAACCAAGCTCGGGTCGGCTAATGATTTTGCAAAAACATGTTCTCTGTTCCATTTTCCTACACAAGAACCCGAATGACACGTTTCAAAAGCATCTCGAGTTCGATCGGTTATAAAGCTTCCGTCATCATCTTCAAAACCATACATCAATATTACCCTATCTGAATTAACAAATTGCAAATCACTAATTCTCAAAATATCCCATGTATCAGTATTAGAAGAAGTATATGGAATATCTAAGCTGTGTGTGTTGGTTATTAAATTGGAAAGCTGAATTTTTAAAGCATCACCTTCTTGAAAAAAATCGATTGTGGAATAATAATTTGGTATTTGGGCTGTTGTAAAGTTGAAAGCAGTAAAAATTACCAACAACAACTTGGTGTAATTTATTTTGTACATTTAAAAGTTAATCTGGTTTGTGTACAAATTTACAAAATTATAACAGTATTCCTCTAAAAATTTTAATTTTGTAATTACTAATTTATTGAAAATGACTTTATTACTTATGGCTGCCGGAAGTGGGAGTCGCTACGGAAAACTGAAACAATTTGACGAACTTGGACCTGCAGGTGAATTTTTGATGGAGTTCAGTATATTTGATGCTCTAAAAAATGGATTTAAACATTTTGTAGTTATAACCAAAGAAGAAAACCAAGCTTTTCTTAAACAACACCTTTCAGAACGCATTGGAACTGATATTAAATTAGATGTTCTTGTTCAAAAAATTGAAGATATTCCAAATGGAATTAAAATTTCAAAAGAAAGAAAAAAACCATGGGGTACAGCACATGCCGTTTGGACAGCTAGGAACGTCATCAAGACACCATTTGTCATAATAAATGCAGACGACTATTATGGTCAGGAGGCTTTCAAGGGTGCTGCAAATTTTATGTTACAACAAAAAGGTAATGATGTGTTTGGTCTTGTGAGTTATCAACTCAAAAACACCTTGTCAGATTTTGGATCTGTTTCAAGAGGCGTTTGTACTGTTGAAAATAATAATTTATGCTCTATTGTTGAACGCACCAAGATTACCGAATGTAATGGCGTTATTACAGATCAAGATTCTGGCACTACTTTAGATGCAAATTCAACTGTTTCTATGAATTTTTGGATTTGTAGTCCAAAAATTTTCGAGTATACAGCCGCTTATTTTAAGGCATTTTTATTGAATACAGATAATCATGAAAAAAATGAAATATATTTACCTTTTATTGCTCAAGAAATGATGCAAAATGGCCATGTTACTGTTAAAGTTATTAATGCAAAAAGTCAATGGTTTGGTGTGACATATTACGAAGATAAAGATGTTGCTGTAGACACTTTAAAAAAATTGACGGAAGCAAAAAAATACTCAAGTCCTTTGTGGAGTTAAATTACTTTTGAACTTCCTTTCCTTCCAGTTTCCATTGCGAAAAACCATCTTTTAGGTCATAGATTTTATCAAATCCTATTGATGCTAGTTTTGTGGCACATTTGGCACTTCGACCACCCGATTTGCAATACACTATTATTGGCTTGGATTTATCTAATTTTTCAATATTCTCATCAAAATTTGCATCCCAAAAATCAATATTTTGTGCATTTGGTACATGACCTTCAACAAATTCTGAAGGCGTACGTACATCAACCAATTGCATACCTTCCAAGTTTACAAGTTCTTGCATTTCTTCTACAGTAATTAGTTTTGAGCTCTGGGAGTTGCTTTCTTTGCAGTTAAACAAAAAGCAAATACAAAATACTAAGAATAATGTGTGTGTTTTCATATGTTTATAAATTTTTAGTAGTCCACTTCACCTGTCCATTGCGAAAAACCACCCTCTAGGTTGTATGTGTATTCAAATCCCAATTGCTGCATTACTGCACAAGCTTGGGCGCTACGACTTCCAGCCTTGCAATACACAAAATAATGGAGGGTTTTGTCCAATTTTTCGAGTTCATCAATAAATGCTTGACCTTTATAAATGTCAAGGTTAAAAGAGTTGGGGATTTTGCCCTCATCAACTTCAAGTTCTGTACGAACATCTAGTATTTTGGAGTTTGTAGTCTTTGAAAGTTCATCAGACCATTGCTCTTGGTTTAAGTTTTTCATTTTTTTTGATGTAATTAATTTCTAATTAGACTCGAAAAACACAAAAGTGTTACATTCAAATTTTGATTGAACATCCAATTGCCTTTGTTTTGTTTAGATGAACTTCTTTGTTATTTAGCAACTCATCAACAGCGTTTTCTACATATTTTATTTTTACCAAGGATGCGTCTTTGTAATTATCGTCTATAGCGCCAATATAACGAACAATGTTTTCAACTAAGACTTTTTCTAATATATAAACATGTGGTGTTTTTGTAGCACCATATTGTGGAAAAATGGTTTGCTCTGAATCAATTAAATACGGAAAAGTAAAACCTTTTTCTATTGCACGTTTTTTCATGGCTTCCAAAGAATCACCAGGCTTGATATTTGTGTTATTTGGCATTATAGCAACTACTGGATAGCCCATTGGAGCGTATTTTTTATTCAAAGCCTCTATTCGATCTTCATAGGCAACTGCATATGGACAAGTATTACAAGTAAAAATTAAAATAAATCCTTTCGCTTCCGAAAAACCTGAAAGTGAAACGTAATTACCATCAATATTTTCAAGTTTAAAATCTGTTGCAACATCGCCAATATTATAACCCTTTTGAGCTGAAAGCGTTGTTGTTATTAGGGCCATTAAAATAAGCAAACTTATGTTTCTCATATCTTATGATATTAATTTAAAAATTTTTGAACCTCGTCTTGTAGTTGATCGTATGTAAAAGATTGTGCGTAAAATTGACGCTTTTTACTATTATAAATGAGTGTTACAGGAATAGCACCATCCCAGTTTGAATCAATTTTTGGGATCCAGGCATTCATATCTACATCATCCAGAACGATAACCTTAGATTTTATTTGTTTTTTTTCTAAGAACGGTTTAAGCTTAGATTCTAATTGATTTGGAAAATCTAAACTTATCAAAAGCACCTCAATATTTGTTTTATAATTTTCTTGTAGTTGCTCAAAATAGGGCAACTCTTTTACACAAGGAGCACACCAAGTAGCCCAAAAATTTACAACATAAACTTTTTCGTCGCTTTGGTATAAAAAATGCTTAATTCCCTGAAAATCATAAACTTCTAATTTACTTTGGTTTGACACACAATTTAAAAATGTAAGTAGTAAAGCAAAATAAATAAATATCTTCATCAAAAAATTAACAAAATATTAGATGCTAAATTACAATTTTTCAAATAAAATTTAGAACTTTGTAAAAAATTAATTTAATACTATGAAATTATTTAAAATATTATCTTCAGCTCTTATTTTATTATCAATTTTTGCATTTACTACACAAACTACAAAAGAAGTCAATACAGAAAACAGTGTTGTAAAATGGACTGGGTATAAAGTTACAGGACAACATGAAGGCACTATCATGATAAAAAAAGGATCATTAACATTTGATAACAACACTCTAGTAGGTGGGAAATTCATTATTGACATGACCACAATAAACACAACAGATTTAGAAGGAGATTACAAGAAAAAATTGGACGGGCACCTTAAAGATGATGACTTCTTTGGTGTTGAAAAGCATAGAACAGCTAGTATGGTTTTCACATCTCTAAAACAAAGCGGTACAAATTATATGGTAGCTGCAGATTTAACGATCAAAGGCATTACAAATAAAGTGACGTTCAAAATGGAAGTTTCTGAGAACTCTGCAACTGCTGATTTAAAAATTGACCGCACAAAATTTGACATAAAATACGGATCTGCAAGCTTTTTTGACGGCCTAAAAGATCGTGCCATATATGATGAATTTGACTTAAACGTTAATCTTTCATTTTAACTAATAAAATATTTGCAAACTAAAAAAAGGTGCTTATATTTGAATTTCAAATGAATAACAAAAATCAAAATACTTGGTGGTGGAACACTCGATTTAAAATGTCGTGAAACTCCTCGTATATTAAAATATCAAGGCTTGTCTTTCACGACAAGCCTTTTTTTTATGATGAAAAAGACATACAAGCTAAAAACGCATTACAAGAAAATACTAGCAGATACACTTTCGCCAGTGAGTGTTTATCTGAAGATAAGAGATAAATTTCCAAATAGTATGCTCTTAGAAAGCAGTGACTACCATGGAAATGATAATAGTTTTTCTTACATATGTTGCAACCCAATGGCCTCTATCAAAATACATGGAAATAATTTAACAAAAGTGTTTCCCGATTCATCGAAAGAAAGTTATAGGATTGAAAACAATGAAGTTACGAGCGAAATTCACCAATTTACAACACAATTTAAAATAGAAAATGATGAAGATTTCAAGTTTATAAACAATGGACTTTTTGGATATACTTCATATGATGCTGTGAAGTATTTTGAAACCATTGATATCGCTTCCAAAGAAAATACTGTAGAAATCCCCGAAATACAATATGCTGTTTATCAAAATATTATTGCTATTAATCATTTCAAAAATGAAGCTTATATTTTTTCTCACTGTTATGAAAAAGAAAGCAACATTGATGAATTACACCATATCATTACCATGGATCGTTTTGCATTGTATGATTTTGAAACCATCAATAAAATAGATTCAAACCTAACAGACGAGGAGTTTAAAAAACATGTAGAAATTGCAAAAACACATTGTCAGCGTGGTGATGTTTTTCAGTTGGTGTTATCTAGAAAATTTCAACAAGATTTCAAGGGTGATGATTTTAATGTCTACCGCGCCTTGCGTAGTATCAACCCCTCTCCCTATTTATTTTATTTCGATTATGGAAGTTTCAAAATTTTTGGAAGCTCCCCAGAGGCACAACTTGTTGTAAAAAACAAAAAAGCAGAAATTCACCCCATTGCTGGAACTTTTGCTCGTACAGGAGATGATATGAAAGACTCTGAGTTGGCACAAAAATTAGTAAGAGACGAAAAGGAAAACAGCGAACATGTCATGCTTGTTGACTTGGCTAGAAATGACCTCAGTAGACATTGTACGAATGTAACTGTTGAAAATTACAGAGAAATACAATTTTTCTCGCATGTGATACACTTAGTAAGTAAAGTCATTGGAACAGTACGAGAAAAAACATCAACCATGCAAATTGTAGCCGACACCTTTCCTGCTGGAACACTATCCGGAGCACCAAAATATAAAGCTATGGAGCTTATTGAAAAGTACGAAAAAACCAGTCGTGGATTTTATGGTGGTGCAATTGGATTTATGGATTTTAAAGGCAATTACAATCACGCTATTATGATTCGAACATTTTTGAGCAAAAACCAACAATTGTATTGGCAAGCAGGAGCTGGAATCGTATCAAAATCAAATTCTGATAACGAATTACAAGAAGTGTATAACAAACTTGGGGCGCTTACAAAAGCCATTAAACTTGCAGAAAACATTTAGTATGAAAAATATTTTAGTCATTGATAATTACGATAGTTTCACCTACAATTTGGTGCATTATTTGGAAGATTTAAATTGCCAAGTGACCGTTGTTCGAAATGATCAATTGCAACTGGAAGATGTAGAGCCATTTGAAAAAATTGTGCTCTCCCCTGGACCAGGAATCCCAGATGAAGCAGGCCTTTTGAAACCCATTATTAAAACCTATGCTTCTACAAAAAGTATTTTAGGTGTATGTCTCGGAATGCAGGCCATTGGTGAAGTATTTGGAGCAACACTTGAAAACTTAGACACTGTTTATCATGGGATTCAGACTAAAGTACACATCACTTCTAAAGACGAAATTCTGTTTAAGGGATTACCACCAACTATCGAGGTTGGACGTTACCACTCTTGGGTTGTAAAAGGCAAGCTTCCAACATGTTTAGAAATTACAAGTGTTGACGAAAATCAACAAATCATGGCACTTCGCCACAAGGAATTTGATGTCAAAGGGGTTCAGTTTCATCCAGAATCTGTATTAACACCAGACGGAAAAACAATGCTAAAAAATTGGATTAATTCATAACTTATGAAAGTACTTTTAAATCGACTTATAAACCACGAAAGCATAAGCGCCAAAGAAGCAAAGCAAATTTTAATTAGCATCTCCAAAGGTGATTATAATCAGGCACAAATTGCATCTTTTCTTACCGTCTATATGATGCGAAGCATAACTGTTGCAGAACTTCAAGGATTTCGAGATGCTTTGCTAGAACTTTGTATTGCGGTAGATTTGAAAGACTATAACCCCATCGATTTGTGTGGCACAGGTGGAGATGGAAAAAATACATTCAACATTTCTACATTATCTTCTTTTGTAACTGCTGGAGCTGATGTGGCTGTAGCTAAGCATGGCAACTATGGTGTTTCATCGGCCTGCGGATCTTCAAATGTATTGGAAGCTATGGGTATCACCTTTTCAAATGATGCAAACCACCTCAAACGGGCCATAGAAACAGCAAACATTTGTGTACTACACGCACCACTGTTTCATCCTGCAATGAAAAACGTTGCGCCAATTCGAAAAGCATTAGGCATCAAAACATTTTTTAATATGTTGGGGCCCATGGTCAATCCCTCATTTCCAAAGCATCAAATGGTAGGGGTTTTTAATCTTGAATTATTACGACTTTATAATTATTTGTATCAACAAACTGACAAAAATTACAGCATTGTTCATGACTTAGGGGGTTACGATGAATTGTCACTAACAAACAATGCAAAAATTGCTTCAAACCATTCAGAATTAATGTTTTCTCCAAACAGCTTAGGACTCAAAAATATATCGCCTAACGCTATTTTTGGCGGAAATACTGTCGAAGAAGCAACTAAAATTTTTGAAACAATTATTTCTGGGAAGGGCACAGAAGCACAAAATAATGTGGTTTGCGTTAATGCAGGATTGGCCATTGCGACTGCAAAACAAATATCGCATGAAGATGGTTTTGAAATTGCCAAAGAAAGTCTGTTGAGCGGCAAAGCCAAGAAATGTTTAACCCAATTAATTGCAGTGTAATATGAGTATATTAGAACGTATTATTGAAGATAAAATAAAGGAAGTTGAGCTCAAAAAATCAATAATACCTGTTGCTCAATTGGAGCAATCCGTACTTTTTGATAGACCAAAAAACTCATTAAAAAAACGACTGTCAGAAAGCAAATCTGGAATTATTGCAGAGCACAAACGTCGATCGCCATCAAAAGCTGTAATCAGTCAAAGTTTAAATATTCAGGACGTAGCCAAAGGTTATCAAACTGCTGGTGTTTGTGGAATGTCTGTGCTTACAGACACCAAATATTTTGGTGGAAATCTTGAAGACTTGCTTGTAGCTCGTGCAAGTTGCAATTTGCCACTTTTACGAAAAGATTTCATTATTGATCCTTATCAAATTATTGAAGCCAAAGCCTATGGGGCAGATGTTATTTTACTCATTGCAGCAATACTGTCTCGAGAAGAAATTCAAAACTTATCAGACATTGCGCAGCAATTGAACTTAGAAATACTTTTGGAAATTCATAATCAGGAAGAATTGCAAAAAGCACTAATGCCTAGCTTGGACATGATTGGAGTCAACAATAGAAACCTAAAAACTTTTGAAGTGGATTTGAAACACAGTAAAGAGTTGAGCCACTCTATTCCCAACGAATTTATCAAAGTATCAGAAAGTGGTATCAGCTCTGTAGACGCAATTAAAACACTACAACCCTTTGGTTTTCAGGGATTTTTGATTGGTGAAAATTTTATGAAAACAAACAATCCGGGTGAAAATGCAACAAAATTCATTAAAGCACTTGAAGCATGAAACTGAAAGTATGTGGCATGAAATATCAGGATAATATTTTGGAGGTCTCTGCCCTCAAACCGGATTATATGGGTTTTATATTTTATGAAAAATCTCCACGCCGTATTTCAGAACCCGCGCCAGAAGTGCCAAAAAACATAAAAAAAGTTGGTGTTTTTGTTAATGCATCTACCGATACTATCACAAAAAATATTGATGGATTTGGTTTAAATGTGGTACAGCTACACGGCGATGAAACTGCAGAATTTTGTAAAAACATTAGAACTAAAAATATAGAAATTATAAAAGTATTTTCTGTTAAAAACAATTTCAACTTTAACAAATTAAAGCCCTTTGAAGCCCATGTCGATTATTTCCTATTCGATACAAAAGGTCCAAATCCTGGTGGAAATGGTTACTGTTTTGATTGGAGTATCTTAGAAAATTACGATTCAAAAACACCCTATTTTTTGAGTGGTGGAATTGGATTAGAAGAAATCGAAACCCTAAATGAATTTAAAAATAGTGCTGCTGCAAAGCAATGCTATGCTATTGATGTGAATAGTAAATTTGAAATAAAACCTGCTTTAAAAGATAGTATCAAACTTAAAAAATTTATTGAAAGACTATGAGTTATCACGTGAATAAAAAAGGATATTACGGTCAATTTGGAGGGGCATATATTCCGGAAATGCTTTACCCAAATATTGAAGAATTACAACAAAAATATTTGAATATTATGGCAGAGCCAGAATTCAAAGCAGAATTTGATCAACTCCTAAAAGATTATGTTGGCCGGCCTACACCGCTTTATTTTGCAAAGCGTTTCTCTGAAAAATACAATACAAGAATATATTTCAAACGTGAAGACTTGTGTCATACTGGAGCGCACAAGGTCAACAATACAATTGGACAAATTTTGATGGCCAAACGTCTTGGAAAGACACGAATTATTGCAGAAACTGGTGCTGGACAACACGGAGTAGCCACCGCTACAGTGTGTGCTTTGGCAGGGTTGCAATGTATTGTTTATATGGGTGAAATTGACATTGCGCGTCAAGCACCAAATGTTGCACGAATGAAAATGTTAGGCGCCGAAGTGCGCCCAGCAACTTCGGGAAGTCGTACTCTAAAAGATGCTACAAACGAAGCGATTAGGGATTGGATTAATAATCCTGAGGACACCCATTACATTATTGGAAGTGCGGTGGGACCTCATCCCTACCCCGATATGGTATCGCGTTTTCAGTCGGTTGTTTCAGAAGAAATCAAATGGCAATTGAAAGCGGCAGAGGGTACTGAAAATCCAGATTACGTCGTGGCCTGTGTTGGTGGTGGTAGTAATGCTGCTGGCGCTTATTATCATTTTTTAGATGATGAACGTGTGGGCCTTATTGCCGTTGAAGCCGCTGGAAAAGGTGTTGAAACTGGCGAAAGTGCAGCAACTTCAATTTTAGGAAAAGAAGGCATTATTCATGGAAGCAAAACCCTTTTGATGCAAACAAAAGATGGACAAATTACAGAACCCTACTCTATCTCCGCAGGTTTGGATTACCCTGGAGTTGGCCCCATGCATGCGCATTTGTATACTACAAAACGGGCGGATTTTATACCCGTTACAGACGACGAAGCCATGACAGCTGGACTAACGCTTTCGCAATTGGAAGGCATTATTCCTGCAATAGAAACCGCTCATGCCTTTGCTATTTTTGAAAACAAAACCTTTAAACCTGATGATATTGTGGTGGTATGCCTTTCTGGGCGTGGCGATAAGGATCTCAACACCTATATTGATTATTTTAAATTATAAACCCAATGAATAGAATTCAAAAGAAATTAAAAGAAGAAAAGAAACTATTATCTATCTATTTTTCAGCAGGATATCCAGCACTCAATGACACTGTTGAAATTATAAAACAACTAGAAAATAGTGGAGTTGATATGATTGAAATTGGACTGCCTTTTAGTGATCCTTTGGCCGATGGGCCAACCATTCAAGAAAGCTCTACTCAAGCGCTTAAGAATGGAATGCATACCGAATTGCTTTTTGAGCAACTTAAAGACATTCGAAAATCTGTTTCTATTCCTCTGGTTTTGATGGGCTATTTTAACCCCATGTTACAATATGGCGTAGAGGCATTTTGTCAAAAATGCAAAGACATTGGAATAGACGGTTTTATCATCCCTGACCTTCCAGCAGACGTATATCACGAGGAATACAAAGCAATTTTTGAAAAATATGAACTTTTAAATATTTTTCTGATTACACCACAAACTTCTGATGAAAGAATCCGTTATATCGACTCTATTTCAGAGGGCTTTATTTATATGGTGAGTAGCGCGAGTACAACAGGTGCACAAAGTGGTTTTGGCAATGTTCAACAAAAATATTTTAAACGCATTGCAGATTTAAACTTAAACAACCCGCAAATTGTAGGTTTTGGAATTTCAAACAAAGAGACCTTTTTGCAGGCCACAACCTACGCCAAAGGCGCTATTATTGGAAGTGCATTTATTAAACATTTGACCCATAAAGGTGTAGAACGTATCGATGAATTTATAAATGATATTTTGAAGTAATTTTAGTAATTTTGGTAAAACCCAAATCTGGTTACTATGAAATTAAAATTATTTATTCTTGTATTATTTTCCTTTATTTTTAATTGTAAAACCAATACCCCATTGCGGCCATCGGTTAGTGTAAATGCTTATGATGTTGTGACCTCTCCTCTAGAAGTACAGGTCAATTCTATGGGAGTTTGGCATGCTAGCGAGGGGGAACTTGGACGAATAGAAGTTATTGATCATCAAGGAAAATTGCTCTGTATGGGCTTTTTAACAACCACAGAGGATTGGATGAAAGAAGGCCCTGTCCTCTTCAAGACGCTTTTAGAGTTTGACCCTAAACATGATGAAGAAGGAACACTGATTATATATAACAATCCAGGTGACGGAAGTGGTGAAGAAGCTAGAGAATCACAGCAATTTGAAGTACCAATTCGCTTTAAACCCTAGCGTG
>Ga0209138_1002301_pt1 | contig 14887 bp, 15 predicted proteins | sample SaaInl3SG_22_DNA_FD_184645 | JGI IMG/M metagenome (GOLD analysis project Ga0209138, IMG submission 184645) | Marine microbial communities from expanding oxygen minimum zones in the Saanich Inlet - ESP_153SG_22_DNA (SPAdes) (version 2) | ecosystem: Environmental > Aquatic > Marine > Intertidal...
CCTAGCAGTGGTAGCTCGTCGGGCTCATAACCCGAAGGTCGCAGGTTCGAGTCCTGCCCTCGCTACTAAAACAATAAAACGGTTATACTTTTATACAGTGAAACCGTTTTTAATTGCTAAATATCACCCTTTAAGCATCTTGTGAAAAAAGGGAAATCATCTGTAACTACATAATAATAAATGCCTTCAGGGAATTCTGGGGTTACACCAAATCGACCATTACATTGATCTAAATCTCCAAGTCCTTCAACGTATTCAAAATCTTGTGTAAAAGCACCCATTGGGATTGGTGTATTTGGATTGGTTGTTCCCTGACCAGGCCCACCAATTAATGCAGTTAAAGTTGTAGGTCGATTAGCATCAGGCTCAGATTTTAATCTATAACTCGGAGTCAGTGACTTGATACTGCTGTTAGAATTATTAGCGTCAGAATAACCATATCTTGCGTATACTGGGAACCCATCTGATGCCCATCCAACTATTGTCATCCCTTGATTCTTGCCAAGAAAGTCTACCAACAGTTCTGGTATTCCATGATAATGATACTCACCATTAGGTTGGACATGAGCATGGTTCATATCATCTCCAAAGTCAAAAGTGTCATGACCTAATGCCTCAATATTCCAATTCCCCTTACCTTGTGCTAAACTACATTCACCAGCATCATTACATCTGCCAGCTGTGGCAGGATCAAACTTGACACTATTTATTGCGTAGGCGATAGCTAAGGCAGGACCTACCACCTCCAATCCACTTTCTGTAATTATTTTAGGACAGAGGGTAAATCTCTTGTTTATATTTTGTTCTCTTATTGTGTTTGGGTTATTTGGGTTTGGAAAGGTTCCTACTTCATGATTTGGTATTCCATTTCCAATTAGAATTCTGTCAAAATCATCTGAAGACCATGAGTATCTACTATAATTATCTATCGATTCATCATCATTATAAATTTCTTCATTGATGTCTACTAAAATTCCAGCAGTTGAGTAATCCCCAGAACAGTATAAATCATTTTTTTCTTGAGGGTCTTCATTTTTGTTACACGAAAACAATAGGATTATTGTAAATAATTTTAATAGATTTCTCATTGAGCTCCCTTTATTAAAAGATAGCAATTTATCTAATAGGTTTAATAAAAATACTAAATATGATGATAATCCTTTTGAATTAGGTGTATAGTTTGAATGGTAATTTCAAAATCTCGAGGTGTGAAATCAACGTTCGATATTTGAACAGAGTTGTCTATTTTTAAAATCTGCAAATATCTTTTAAAATGATGCTGCAGATTTTTTTTATTCATTAATTCAATGCCGATCATTCATTAAAATTGTTTCTTAATAATCTTGGAGTGTTTTATGGGCATTTACTTAGCTCAAATCTTTGGGAAGCTTCAATGGTGTTATCTACTATTAAAATTCGTGACTCATTGAAATTTTTTGATTAGAATTTTCGGAAACTTATGGGTATCCTTAAATCAAACACAAGAAAATTCTTGAAAAATATTTTTTTAACAACATTAGGGAGGTGTTTAATTAAAAAAAAATGTAATAACTTACATTTATTATAAACCATAAATTAATTCAAATGAAAAATTACTTTTTAGTACTATTCGTTTTCAGTACAATTTCATTAAAAGCACAGTATTGTGTATTTTTTGATTTCAAAGCTGAAAATCCTGAAATGGTTGTATCAACCATAACCGCTGCAATGAATACTGAGTGGGCAAAAAATATCCAAGGCACAAAGTCTTTATTTGCTTATCTTCCGAATGGTTCCACAGAATCGACTCATTCAATTCAATTTTGTTTTCCAACTGAAGAAGCATTCGAAAACGCTTTTATGTCTTATGGTCAGTCAATGGACGTAAGATTACTATTGGATGAGAGATTATCTCAATATTCAATTGAAGTATCACAAACCATCAATACACCGATTTGGTATAACGGACAAGATTGGGCAAATGATAATGTATTTATGATGTATCAAATGGAAGTGACTAACCCCTCTTTATATCTGAAAGAATTTAAAAGCTTTTCTCAAAAGATGGCAAAAAAATTAGGGTATGAAAAAAACTCTTATGGTCTTGCTTTTCCTATAGTCGGAAAAAATGCTGATTTTTCTCATTTTGCTTGGATAGGATCACCCGATATTAAAACAGCACTTTCTAATACAAAGAAAATGTTAAGTGATCCATTATTTGCTGAATTTTCAAGTAAAGTTTCAGGAATCAGAAAAGTAGTCAATTCAATTATGTCCGTTCGTATTATGGACTTCTAAGTACGTGATTAATGATAACCCTCCCAAGTGGAGGGTTTTTTATTTCATCTAATCTGTGTATCTTTAAATATCAAAAATCATAAATCAATTCAAATGAAAAAAATCTATTTATTTATTCTATTAATCACCTTTTCAGTGACTATTAGCGCACAGGAAAAAGTTGTTTTAAGACAAACCTTTATAAAGGTAAAACCCGGTAATAATTATGCTGAAGATTTAAAAACTAAATTTGGTAAGATGGCTCAAGAAAGGATTGATGCCGGATATCAATTAGGTTGGCATTTATGGGAGGTTGTCGGAAATCCTCAAGCGCCATTCACTCATTTAATTGTAGAGCCCATGTTAGTTAGCCAGATGGAAAAAGAAAGATCTCCTGAAGGTTGGTTAAAAATGAGAGAAGAAGCAATTCCTGGCATGACTGAAAATGACTGGAAAACTTTTATGGAGGACGTCAGAGACAAAAGAGAAATCGTTGCTGAAGCCTTAGTAGTTTCAGTATCAGATATTACACGAGATGGTGAAGTAAGCTTGCCTGACAATATAGGTGTTGTTAACTGGATGAAAGTCAAGGAAGGAAAGTTTAAGACATATGAAAATATGGAGATGCAACTTTATTCAAACGGTTTAAACAAAAATGGGTTAAGAACTGGATGGACTTTGGCAAAAAGAATTGATAAATATGGAAATGATTTATACTGGAATTATTTGACTGTAAATTGGTTCTCGAGTTATACTGATTTTGTAAAAACAGCTGCAAATGGAACAGCATGGGATGCTGACAAAAACTACCAAAATATGATGAAAATTAGAGATTTGAGAGAATCTGTAGTAATCAGAAAAGTTATTATGTTAGAATAACATATGTGCTAATATTTCTATAAACCCTCCCTAGTGGAGGGTTTTTTTATTTAATCAAATTCTACAAGTAAGAAAGCCCCAAAATATATTTCATATTCACTTTTCTTTCTATTTAATTTTTCTCTTATGAAATTTGCATTTTAATAGTATTACTATTAATATTGCATTTAATAATTACTATTATAGTATTAATACTTTTTTAATCCTATTGGAAATAAAAACCAAGCTTATAGCCAACTAATTCTAATGAGTAATTCGCCTTCTAATCCGTGGACACGATTTTTTAATCTTTTGAGATTAGAAAAAAAAGATGTGCTCCAGATCTCCTATTATGCCCTTTTTTCAGGGGTACTTTCATTATCACTTCCCCTTGGTGTTCAAGCCATAATCAATCTAATACAAGGGGCACAAATTTCAAGTTCGTGGATTATTCTTGTGGTACTTGTAACCATAGGAGTAGGTTTTACTGGCACAATACAAATCATGCAAATGAGAATTATTGAAACAATTCAGCAACGAATTTTTACCCGCTCCAGTTTTGAATTCAGTTACCGTTTCCCCAAATTAAAAATGAATGAACTTAACAATTTTTATCCTCCAGAATTAGCAAATCGTTTTTTTGATACCTTAAGTATTCAAAAAGGTCTCGCAAAAATTTTGATTGATGTACCTACCGCATTATTGCAAATTATTTTCACACTCATTCTCCTTTCATTTTACCACCCCTTTTTTATTTTATTTGGCTTAGGGTTACTTATACTGATGTATTTTGTATTCCAATACACGGTTCGAAAAGGGTTAGAAACCTCTTTAGAAGAATCTAAGCACAAGTATAAAGTAGCGCATTGGATCCAGGAAATCGCTCGTTCCATCGTAAGTTTCAAATTAGCAGGCAATACCCAAATGGCGCTTCAAAAAAATGATCAATTGGTCACTGGATATCTTGAGGCTCGTGAAGCTCATTATCGTATCATCAAATTTCAATATATAAAATTAATAGGGTTTAAGGTTTTAATTACAGCAGGTCTTTTAGTTATTGGAGGGGGATTAGTTTTAAATCAACAAATGAATATTGGTCAATTTGTAGCTGCTGAAATCATCATCCTTTTGGTGCTATCATCAGTTGAAAAACTGATCGTTAATTTAGAAACTCTATACGATATGCTTACTTCAATTGAAAAGCTTGGGAAAGTAGTAGATCTAGAAACTGAGAATCAAGAAGGTCGAATTATTGACGCATCAGAACCCTTTAAAATTGAATTAAAAGACGTAGAATTCTCCGTGACTGAACGAAATATTCAGGTGCTTTCTGAAATTAATCTAACCATTAATCCAAATGAAATTGTTTTAGTAAGAGGAGATTCTGGATCTGGTAAATCAAGTTTACTTCGGATTTTAGCTGGTATTGTAAATCCGACAAAAGGCAATGTTTTTGTAGGCGAACATAACCTTGAATCTGTTCAAATTAATAACTACCGTTCCCATCTGGGATTAGCCCTTTCAGAAGAGTCTCCTTTTGAGGGAACAATTAAAGAGAACTTAACCTTTGGGAATACAAGCATTTCAGATGGGGAAATTGTAAACGTATTAGAAATACTGGAATTACAATCTTTTATTAAAAAACAACCTTTTGGAATGGATACCTTCTTAAACCCTGAAGGGAAAAACATTCCCTTTATTGTCATTAAGAAATTACTTCTAGCTCGTGCTATACTTAACCAGCCAAAATGTCTTATTCTAGAAGACCCTTTAGATATTTTTACAGCTCCAGAAAGAAAGCGAATTATTGATTATTTATGTTCGCCTGAACATAAATGGTCCATAATAGTAGTCAGTAACAACGACTATTGGGACACTAAATGCGATCAATTAATTTATTTGAAGAATGGAAAAATATCTTCTAAAATGAACTAATATGCTTAATATCTCTAACAATCCCGTAAAGAAATTTGATTTTAAAAATTTTGAATCAGGCAAAGTAATTTTTGAAGTGTCCTATTTCCGTCAATTCAATTACTTTTTATTCGTGCTTTTGTTTGTATTCTTAACCATTCTTTTTTTGCCTTGGACTCAAAATGTGGTTGGTAAAGGGTACGTAACAACTTTAAATCCTGAAAAAAGACCACAAAGTATCCAGTCTAGCATTCCTGGAAAGATTGAATCTTGGTATGTAAAGGAAGGGGATTTAGTAGAAAAAGGAGATACTATTCTAAAAGTATCGGAAATAAAAAGCGACTATTTTGATCCTGAATTAGTAAATCGGACCAAAGAACAGCTGGAAGCAAAAAAAAAGTCAGTTGAAGCATATCAAATAAAAATTAGAGCACTTGATTCACAAAAAATCGCATTAAAACGGGAGCTTGAACTAAAAATAAATCAATTCAAAAATAAGCTACAGCAAGTAATCCTATATGTGCAAAATGATAGTATAAAAAGGGAAGCCGCAAAAACCGACAATGAAATTGCTAAAATCCGAATGGAACGAATCAATGCATTATATCGCGACGGCTTAAAAGCTAAAAAAGATGTAGAAGAAAAAAGGTTACTTATGCGTGAGGCAGAGGCCAAATTTGTAGCGGCAGGAAACTCTTATTCTAATTCGCGAAATGAAGTACTAATTTCTGAGACTGAAATTAATCGAATAAAAGCATCTTACCTAGAAAAAATTTCGAAGGTAGAATCGGACATAGCCACTGCACAATCCAATCAATTTGAAGCAAAAGCCGCTGTAGCTAAACTAAAAAACACCCTAATGAATTATACAAAAAGGGCAGCGCTTCAATATATCTTAGCCCCACAAAAAGGGTATATAAACAAGGCACTTAAAGGAGGTATAGGCGAGACTTTTAAGGAAGAAGATAAAATTGTATCCATTATGCCCTATGATTATCAAATTGCTGTTGAAACCTATATACGCCCTATCGATATTCAATTAATTCAAATCGGAGAAAAAGCAAGAATAGAGTTTGATGGCTGGCCAGCAATTGTATTTAACGGATGGCCAAATGCCTCCTTCGGAACTTATGGTGCAGAGGTTGTTGCAATTGAAAATTATATTAGCGAGAATAATTTATATCGAGTACTACTCAAACCTGATTCAAAAGATCATGTATGGCCAAATAAAGTGCGAATAGGCTCAGGGGCAAGAACAATTGCTTTATTAAATGAAGTCCCCGTATGGTATGAGATTTGGCGTCAATTAAACGGCTTCCCAGCAGATTATTATAAGGAGACATTAACTTCTAACGATTCGACGGTAGAAAAGAACTAATTATTTATGAGATCTTTACTTTATAAAATTTTGTTGTTGGGAATTATTCTGCTTCCAAAGCAAACTGTGCTCTCCCAAGAAATCATTTCACTAGAAGATTTTTTAGGGTATGTAAAAGGATATCATCCTTTTTTAAAACAAGCCAATCTTAAGTTAAGTGAGAGTCAAGCGAAGCTCCTCAAATCTCGCGGAGCATTTGATCCAAAATTTCAATTAAACCAAAAAGAGAAAACTTTTGAAGCATTGTCCTACTATACTATCAGTGAAACATCCATTGATATTCCTACCTATTATGGATTTTCCATTGAATTATCTTCTCAACAAGCAGAGGGAACTTTTCTGAATCCCGAAAACAGTATAAAAAATGATCGTCTTTATGGTATAGGTGCCTCAGTTGACTTGGGCAAGGGTTTACTTTCCAATCCAAGACAAACCGCTCTAAAACAAGCAAAAATCTTCACCAAACAAGCAAAAGAAGAAAATGCTTTGCAAATTAATTCTATTTTAAATGAAGCTAGCCATGCCTATTTAGACTGGTATAAAGCCTATAAAAGTTATGAAATTTACACTCAATTTGTGACGAATGCTAAATTCCGTTTTGAAGGTGTCAAAAAAAGAATGCTGACAGGGGATATGGCAATAATTGACACTATTGAAGCACGAATAGCTTATCAACAACGGATTTTGAGCAAGGAAAATGCGCGCTTAGAGTTGCGAAAAAAAGCCTTTGAAACTTCTAATTTTATTTGGATTAATGAACAAGCTGTGATACTAAATGAAGGGGTTTCGCCAAAAATTAATGATCAATTTTTTAATCAAAATTTTATGCCCGACACGCTCCAAATCATAGATCATCCAAAAATACGAGCTCTGGAATATAAACAGCAACAGCTTCAATTAGAAAAACGACTCCAACTAAATAATTTACTCCCTGAAGTTACTCTACAATATCAATGGCTTTCAGAAACTGATCCTCTTCAAAATCTAGCTTTTTCAATAGATCCAAACAACAATACAACAGGGTTAAAAGTCGCAATACCCCTCTTTCTTCGTAAAGAAAGAGCAAATCTGAAACTAGCCTCATTTAAGTTAGAAGGAATGGAACTTGAGCAGGCACAAACTAAAACTACACTTCAAAACAAAATCAATTCATTATTCATTCAAAGTAAGTGGTTAGAAAAACAAAAAGCCATTGCAAATGAAATTGTGAACGATTATCACGCTCTATTCGAAGGAGAAAAAAAGAAATTTTTAGCTGGTGAAAGCTCACTATTTCTTGTCAATGCTAGAGAATCTAATTTAATTGAAGCTATGCTAAGGGCTATAGCTATGGAAGTTGCTCTAAAAAAAGCACAAATTACCTATTATTACGAAATAAGTTTCCCCGACTATAGCGGTGATTGAATAGATTTTTGTTTTGGTGAACAATCAATAAACAACAAAGTGTTTTACAAATGAATATTTCTTCTTATTTAAGTATTCATTCCTTCATTTTATAGAAAACCGTTTCGCATTAATTATCCCTACCTTTGAAGAAAATAAATGCTTGGAAACACAAGAACACAAATCTGGCTTCATCAGTATTATCGGAAATCCAAACGTAGGTAAATCTACATTGATGAATGCCTTGGTCGGTAAAGATCTCTCGATCATTACTCACAAAGCACAAACTACAAGGCATCGTATCTTGGGGATTGTAAATGGTCCTGATTTTCAGATGGTTCTTTCTGACACTCCGGGTGTAATCAAACCCGCATATGAGATGCAGGCTTCTATGATGAATTTTGTGAAAGAAGCCCTCGTAGATGCAGATGTACTTCTTTATATGGTTACTGCAGAAGAAAAAGAGCTGAAGGAAGAACGCTTTTTTGAAAAAATTAAAAAAAGTAACGCCCCTCTTTTTATTTTAATTAATAAAATTGACCAGATTAGCCAAGAAACATTAGACGATACCGTAGCCTATTGGCAACAACTTTTTCCCAAAGCGGCAATCTATCCCATCTCTGCTTTGACCGGCTTTTATATTCCAGAACTTTTGGAAGTTTTGATTGCACAACTCCCTCCTTCCCCAGCCTATTTCCCGAAAGACCAACTAACGGATAAACCCGAACGTTTTTTTGTAAATGAATCTATCAGAGAGCAGATTCTGTCTCATTACTCTAAAGAAATTCCTTATGCTGTTGAGGTCGTTACAGAAGAGTTTCATGAAGACCCTAAAATCATAAAAATCCGTGCAGTAATTATGGTTGAACGCGAGACTCAAAAAGGAATTGTAATCGGACATAAAGGAAGTGCTTTGAAAAGAGTTGGTGTTGGTGCACGAAAATCATTGCAACAGTTTTTTGGCAAAAAAATCCATCTTGAACTTTACGTAAAGGTTTCTAAAAATTGGCGTTCTAGTACTCAACAATTAAAACGATTCGGCTACAATAATTAGCTAGCAGTTTTAAATTATTTTTATCTTTAGTACAAAGCTTTCAAATGATTCAAAAAATCTTTTCCCTTGGATTGATATTCTTGGCAATTGTATCTTGTGAAACGAAATCAACAAGTCGTCCAAATATCGTCTTTATTATGTCTGACGACCATGCCTATCAAGCTATTAGTGCTTATGGTCACGGTTTAAACAACACTCCAAATATTGATCGTATAGCACAAGAAGGAGCCCTCTTTCAAAAAGGTTTTGTAACCAATTCTATCTGTGCACCAAGTAGGGCAGTTATGCTCACAGGAAAACATAGTTTTGTAAATGGAAAAGTAGACAATATTCAAGATTTTAATTGGGATCAAGACAATTTCGCAAAACAACTTCAAAAAGGAGGCTACCAAACTGCGATGATTGGCAAAATTCACTTAAAAGGACTTCCTCAAGGATTTGATTATTCTGCAGTTCTTCCAGGTCAAGGGCATTATTACAATCCGGATTTTATTATCAATGGCATCAAAGAACGGATTGAGGGTTACGTTACCTCAGTAACTACAAATTTGGCTTTAGATTGGTTAAAAAATAAACGACAAAAAGAACAACCATTCTTATTGCTATACCACCAAAAGGCACCCCACCGAAACTGGAAACCTGAAGAAAAATACCTTACGCTTTTTGATGATAAAACCTTTGACCCTCCAGCTAATTTTTTTGATGATTACTCCAACCGGGGTACAGCAGCGAAAACACAAGAAATGTTGATTGCAGCCTCTGAAGAACAAATTGCTTCAGCCCATGGCAATGGAGGTCATGGTCGCTGGGGACACGATTTTAAAATGCGTACCGACCCATACGGAAACGCAACAGGTTTTGACAACGAATTGAAACGGTTTAATCCCGAACAAAGACAGGCTTGGTTAGATGCTTACACTCCCAAAAATGATGCGATGAAAGCACAAAATTTGAAAGGAAAAGAGCTCGCACTTTGGAAATTCAATCGCTATCTAAAAGATTATTTAAGAACCATTCAATCCGTAGATGATGGTGTAGGGGAAATATTGGATTACTTAGATCAAGAAGGACTTACCGAAAATACAATCGTAGTTTACACCTCAGATCAAGGGTTTTATCTAGGAGAACACGGCTGGTTTGACAAACGATTTATGTATGAGGAATCCCTTCGTACTCCTCTACTTATGCGTTATCCTAAAGAAATTCCTGCTGGTTCCGTAGTGAATCAGATGGTGCAAAACCTTGACTTTGCACCTACTTTTTTAGATTATGCTGGCCTCCCAAAACCCAATGATTTACAAGGGGCTTCCTTTAGAAATTTAGTCAATCAAAAAGGGGGTGAATGGAGGGATGCAATCTATTATACGTACTACGAATATCCTTCAGTTCATATGGTCAAAAGACACTATGGTGTTCGTACGGAACGGTATAAACTGATTCATTTCTATTATGATATTGACGAATGGGAAATGTATGATTTAGAAGAAGATCCTTCTGAAATGAATAATATTTATAATGATCCAAATTATGCGGAAGTTCAAAAAGAATTACATCTAAGGTTAAAAGGCTTAAGAACAAAGTACGGAGATTCTGATGAACTGGATCAAATGCATTTAAAAAGATACTTGTCCTCAGGGAATAATTAATATTTAAAAAAGCACCATAGAAACACTAGATCTTCACCTCATCCGCCATAAAGAGGCAATGGAAAAAGTTCGAGATACCCTAGCTAACGCAAAAAATAGGGGTTCCTTTTCATTAACCATTATCACTGGAAATTCTAGTGTTTTACAACAACGTATTTTTGATGAAATTCTCCAAGAATCCATTTATACATATTATATTCCTAGTTGGAATCTCGGTCAAATAATTGTAGAGTATATGGAACTATAACCATTAAACTCTATATACTTCTATAGACCACACAATCATTGACTTTAAAATACCATTGAATTTTATTAAGTCACATTAAGTTCTTATATTTATGCCCAATATATGCCCATTTGAACTAAAATTTGTGCCCATTAATAAAATAATGCCCATTTAATATGTCAAGAATCAAGACTGAGTTCATAAAAAATAAGAATGGAACTACTTCAATTAGGTTGAGGTATAATGGTTCAAGATATACTGACATTGATGGAAAGGTAAAAATGCACAGACCAAGTAGAATTTTAGATTTTCATTTGATTACAAACCCAAAATCTTCAATAGAAAAACAGCAGAATAAAGATTGTTTAGATAAAGCAACGATTATTGCCAACAAATGGGAAAATAGCATTATTAGTGATGAATATAGCTTAGAAGACACCGAGAAGACCAACTCACTTGTATTTGCTTACATAAAAAAAGAAACAGACAGAACTAAAGACAAAAGTACAAGAGGGGCATACAACACAATGTTATCACATTTCTTAAAACACTTCCCTAAAGCCATAACATTTAAACAGATTAACAAAAGGGAACAAGCTAAAGCCTTCTATGACTATCTAACTGACAATGCATTAAAGAAAAATGGAGACAACCTAACCATAAAGTCAGCAAACAAATACTTCAAGACACTCAGACTAATTATGAAAGAGGCAAAATTAGAAGGGTTTATAGAAGACTTGAGGTTTGATATAAAATTACTTCCTGAAACTAAGTCTGAAGTTGTCTTCTTAACATTAGAGGAGTTTAGAACACTTGAGAAAACTGAAGAGAGTAACACTACGTTGAAAAATGCTTTTTTGTTTGCCTGTTTAACAGCACTCAGAATAGGAGACCTCAGCAAAATAACTTGGGGAGAAATTAAAGAGGAGAATGGTAAGATTTGGTATGATAGAATAATGGACAAAAAGCCTGGTGGAAAACAGAGAAGAATTAGTAACTACTTTGATTCCTATGCCAAAAAGTATCTTGGAGAAAGACAGGGTGATAGTGATAAGGTGTTTCCTGCACTACCTGATAATGCAAGTTCTAAGTTTAATGAAAGAATGCACAGGTGGGTTTTAAGAGCAGGAATACATAAAAAGATTACCTTCCATTGTGCTAAACACAGCTTTGCTATGTACCATATAATTCACAAACAGGTAGGTGTATTTCAGTTAGCAAGACTTTTAAACCATACTGATATTAGGTCATCTATGCATTACTATGACCTTTGCTCCCCTGAACTTAAAGAGAAACTAATGGTATGATGGGGGAGAAAATAAAATTGTCAAATACAGATTGGAACTCCCCTATTTGGGGAGGTGGTGGTTGTGACTATTCCCATCTTGAGGGAGAGATTGCTTCTTATTGGGCAAAGTATTATGCAGACAAACTAAATCTTGAAGAATATGGAGATGGTGAATTGCTTAATCTTAAACCTGTCAAAAAACTAAGTGTAGAAGAATCAAATAAAGTATTTCAGGCTTTCGAAGATGGCGTATTAGAAAATACTCAAATGAAAACAGAGGAATACTTTAGAAAGCTGTGGAGTGATATCAATAAAGTAGGCTTTGAGAAAGAGGATTCAAACCATTGTATAGATACTTGCAATACATTAATAAAAGAGGAAGTTAAATGGTGGGAAGAGAGAACCGACATTATAAGTTATAAAGCATTAAAAATTCCTTTGTTAGTTGAGTATCATTCTTGGGATATAATTTGGAGGCTATGCAAATATGAAAAATTGGTAGCACATCCTCTTCACAATTATGCATCAAAAAAACAGATAACTCTTAAGAAAAATTTACCTGAGAAAACAACAAAAAGATCAATTTCCTTAAATCTTGAAACAATGCAATTTGCTGAGCTATGTGAGGGTTTTAAAAGAATTGGCGCAATTGATAACGCAACAAGTTTAAGTGTTTTTAAAAGCTATTTAAATGGCTCTGAAATTAACTCTGAAATCGCTCCAATAAAGTTTAAGAATCACACCTATACATCAGTATTTATTTATCTCTGTGAAGAATTTGGATTACAGGCTCAAAAAGAATATTTTAAGTGGAAAGAGTTCTTTGGTATAGACCCAAATTATGCTAAAAAGCAAGTTTCATCTTACAAAAATAATCATATAGCATTCCCACCTTACTACAATCAAATGAGGGGAGTCCTTGAAAAAATGGGCTGTAAGCTAAAATAGTAACCTTCATTCCACTGAAGGGTTACCACTTTGTTACTTTACTACTTACACCCCTTTTAGAATCTTTGTGTCATAATCAATTTAAATAAAATTTAATATGATAAATGATAAAAATATCCTCACCGTAGAGGGTTTAATGGACTATACAGGTTTTAGTCGAAAACAAATCTACAAGCTCACATCAACAAGACGAATCCCACATTACAAACCAAGCGGAAGGAAAATTCTTTTCAAAAAGGACGAAATTAATAATTGGATTTCTCTAGGGAAGGTACATACCATTTCAGAGTTAAATAGTCAGATTTTCGAATCCCAAAATCTTTTTAAAAAATGAAAGAAGCAAACAAAGACCAGCATGGCTTGGCTATCAACATTATTAAGTTTCAGTACTTCAATTTAGAGTTTTTCAACTGTCAGGAGATCGTTTTATACGAGACTATAATGGTATTGGGTGGCATTTCATTTGCAAAAAAAGAAGAGTTCTATCATAGCACTCAGACTTTAGCTGGAAAAACAGGGATAAAAGTGCATTCTATTAATAAGATTTTGAGAAAATTTAAGGATCTGGGGATAATCGATTATCAAATTAAGGGAATGCCCAAAGTAAAGCACATTAAAATTTTATGGGATAATATCCTTGAAATGCTCCCTGAAATATACCAGTTCGACAAAGTCGAGGAATACTTTGGCGGATCCACACAAACATTTATCGATTTCTATAAACAGTTAGCTGAAAACGATGAAAAGATTGCTGAAAACACTGAAGAAAAGAATAGTATAAAGAATAAAAAAGAAGAATTTAAAAAAGAAATTAATTATAAAGTTGACGTTGAAGAAAATTTTAAAATTATGCTGAAAAATGAAAGATATGTAAAAATGACTATGGAAAAGTTTCACCTTTCAAGAGAAAGATTTATTGAACTTTATAAGTTTTTCAATAAGCACTTGGTTCTAAGAAATGATGTTAAGAAAACCAATAAAGAGTATTGTGGGCATTTCTACTCTTGGTATGTTAAAAAATTTAATATTAACGAAAGTACCGGAAAAAAAAGACCGTATAACTGTTTGTAATTTAATCAGCCATAATTAATACTCCTTCATCACTCTCATCTATAACCCCATCTTCACATTGAGGGCATTTCTTTGATTCATAGTCCCATTCAGTATATCTCTTACTGCCACACTCCTCACAAGACCTGTCAAGTTCAGCTCCAATAGGTGAATGTGTAATCCTATCATAGATCTCATTACACTTTAGGCATACCACAGGAATAGTTGGACCCCTCATAAGAGCATCTGGCTTGCCTGATCCTACAAAGGAGTAATCACAGGAGTCACATTCATGTGTTACCCACGTAGCCATCAAGCATATATTTTAATTTGCAGGTCTTCAAAACTATGCTTGATTTTATCGGGATCACCTAATTTATCGATTGCGTCATTAATACCGCCGTAACGTAACTCCATCAGTTGAGGTAGTTTAGTTTGGGAAAGCTCCTTGTGCCCATCCTCAACATATTTGGAAAGGATAAAATCTAAAAATTCCTTCTGTTCTTTTGAGTAATCTGAAATGGAGACGGTTGCTTTCTGAGCTCTTGTTACTCTTGGGATTAATTCAGCTTGGAATACTAAGTGTGAGAGAACATCGTACAAATCACAGTCACTTGCTTTAATAATCATCCTAAGCTCTTCTAAATGCTTGTCTGTGTAGCCTAATTCTTGTAGTTCATTAAGAAGTTTCTCTCTTGTTTCAGGGTTAGCCCATTGTTTTTTTAAGGCAACTTGGTCTTTGAATAATTTGGGAAGCTCCCCATAAAGCTTAGCAAGAAACTCTTCTGAGTTTATCACCTTACCATCTTCAGTTACAAATGTAGTCTCAACGGTTGAGTCTATTTCCAACACATGCTTTTCAGAAAGTTTAACTCTGGCAATCTTT
>Ga0209138_1002304_pt1 | contig 14876 bp, 17 predicted proteins | sample SaaInl3SG_22_DNA_FD_184645 | JGI IMG/M metagenome (GOLD analysis project Ga0209138, IMG submission 184645) | Marine microbial communities from expanding oxygen minimum zones in the Saanich Inlet - ESP_153SG_22_DNA (SPAdes) (version 2) | ecosystem: Environmental > Aquatic > Marine > Intertidal...
ACAAGACCGTTGTGCAACATAAAACAAAAATTGCGGTCGAAAAAGGACTGACCATCCAAAATCGGAAAATGTGAAAGTTGAAACCGAAATAAAAGAAAAAGTAAACCGAGTTACGAAAATCGAAAGAGTAGAAAATAATAATTCGGAAAATTCTAAAATAATAGTACAGTAATTTTCCATAAAACAAAATTAAAATGAAAAATATAAATAAAACACTAATTGCAATAATGCTATTTTTTACTTCATTGGCATTCATAAATTGTTCAGAAGAAAACACTATAGAAGAAAACACCTATTTATCTTACGAAGAAAGAATTAATAAGCTCAATATTTTAAATTCAAAAGTTGATTTTTTTATAAGTCAATTAAATGAAAAAGAAAAGAATAAAACTCAAGCAAAAACACAAAGCGATTTTTTAAAACCTATTGCAGAAGACACTAAAACTATTTTTAAAGATATTGGATTTGACGAGGAGGATTTAAAGGAAATTACAGGTGGTGAAATCAATGATGATGTTTATGCTATTTTTGGTATATTGTTATCTTATAAGCATTCAGAATCATCAAATTCAAGTAAAACAAACTTAAAAAAAGGAGGTGATGTTTGGTATTGTGCAGCTGAAGCATTTGGAATAAATGCTGCAACTACTCTCGTTAATTCGCTTTATGCATTATATGGTGGTGAAGTAGCTGCTGGTTTTGCTGTTGATGCAGCTGCTGCAGCTGCTTTTAGGAGTGCTGCAATGAAAGCTGCTGGAAAAATATTAACTAGATTAGGTGGTGGTTTTGGTGCGGTTTTAATGGTAATTGAATTTGCGGAATGTATGTTTTAAAATATTATAATATGATTGACTTTCACAATGGATTAGTAATTCTTGGTGGTATTAGTTTTTTAGTATTGCCATTTATATTAAAAATTAAAAATAAATATAAAGTAATTTTCATTATTTGTGCTTTAATTGCAATATCAACTTCATTTTTTGAAAGTTCTGATATTGTAAATATTCTAGCAGCATTATCTTTAGTAACACCATTTATTTTATCAGGAATAAAAAAAGATAAATTGTTTACACAAAAAGAAGATTAACTAAAATAACGTTGCACAACCACGTATATAAAAAATAGCAGTTAAGTTCAAATTTTAAAGGTTTGTACTTTTCTGCTATTTGTTTTTTTAAACTGTAAGTTTAAGCATTTTTATTCTGCTACTTTCCATATACAATACCGTTGTAGCACATTAACAAAAAAATCCTCATAAAATAAGAAAAAATGAACGAAACAAAAACACACGGATACCAATTAGCATCAAAAGGAATAAGACTTATAGCTTCACTTGTTGAAGGAATAATATTTATTCTTTTAACCTTAGGAGTATATCTAATATTAGGAAAATCCATTTCTGAATATTGGAATAGTGACTTTGAATTAATTGAGGTAGTTTACTCTGCTATTACAGGATTAATTGTTGGAGCAATATTTTATCCAATGTTTATAGGGAATTTAGGACATAGAATTTTTAATTTGAAAGTGATTTCAGAAGAAACTGGAAAAGATTATAATAAAGCTGAAAAAGGAGCGATTCGTGAATGTTTGAAATATGCTTTAGGATATTTATTAATTCCAATTATTTGGATATTGTGGGACGAAAAAAATCAGAATTTGTATGACAAAATAACAAAAACGTTAGTGGTTGAAAAAAATACGTCTGAATAAAAAAACGTGCTACAACAACGTGTATAATTAATTGCTGGTTTTAGTTCACTTGGGAAATCACCAACAAGGTAAAAATTATCAAAGAGAATAAAAGAATAGATTTAAAAACAGCTGATGGTCTTAAAATAAAAGGGAAATTTAAAATTGAAAATGACAACACCATTTCTATTCATAACAACCAAATAAACGTACAGGATATAACTACATTAAAACGAAATTCTCTTTTAAGTTCTATGGTTACTTCTGGTCTTTTTATATATGGGGGAGGACTAGTTGCAGGTCTAGGTGTTATAATTGGTGTCTTTGTCGATTCAACTGCTTATTTATTAGCGATTCCCGCTGCTGGTATGATTTATACAGGAATAAAATCGCCAAATTTTAGTAAAAATTATAAAACAGATAAAGGTTGGACCTATGAAATCATCACAATATCTGATTAAAACTACGTAGTAAAAATAGACTAATTCGTGCCTTTTTGTATCATTTTTATACCTAAAAGATAAAAATTCAAAAATTTTAAATATTTATTGTTTCTTATAACAAATAAATATTAGATATTTGCACTATTAAAATAATACAATGACATTTATTCAAAATCATCATCATCATTTTTACAATTGCTCTCAAGCGATTTAAAAATGTATTGAATAAATTCAAGATATTTATAAACCTGTTTGAGCAAATCAAACAGGTTTTTATTTTTTAACCCAGATTTGCTCAAACCAATTTAAATTAAAATTTAAAAATGAGTTATTTAAGAATTGCAGTACAAAAATCAGGAAGATTAAATGAAGATTCTATGAGAATCTTAAAAGACATCGGAATAGCTATCGATAATGGAAAAGACCAGTTAAAAGCAGCTGCTAGAGATTTTCCTTTAGAAGTATTTTATCTAAGAAATGGAGACATTCCACAGTATTTAAGAGATGGAGTAGTAGATGCAGCCATTATTGGAGAAAATGTTTTAATAGAAAAAGGCAGCGACTTAGAATTTGTAGAACGATTGGGGTTTTCTAAATGTAAAGTTTCTATTGCAGTACCAAAAGATTCTAAAGCAAATTCTCTAAAAGATTTAAACGGCAAAAGAATTGCAACATCTTACCCAGAAACAGTTAAACATTTTTTGAATGCACAAGATATAGATGCCCAATTACACATCATTAATGGTTCTGTAGAGATTGCACCCAATATTGGCCTTGCAGATGGTATTTGCGATATTGTTTCTAGTGGAAGTACACTATTTAAAAATGGTTTAAAGGAAATAGAAGTACTTTTAAAATCGGAAGCAGTTTTAGCAGTTTCCCCACAAATTGATCAAGAAAGAAAACAAATTTTAGAAAAAATACAGTTTCGAATTCAGTCTGTTTTAAAAGCAAGAAACGCTAGGTATGTGCTTTTAAATGCACCTAATAACAAGCTAGATAAAATTTTAGAGGTATTACCAGGTATGAGAAGCCCAACTGTGTTGCCATTAGCAGAAGAAGGTTGGAGTTCAGTGCACACTGTTATTAGCAAGAATGATTTTTGGGAGATTATAGATGAGTTAAAAACGAACGGAGCAGAAGGTATTCTGGTATGCCCAATAGAAAAAATGGTACTTTAATTTTCAAAGAAAATTAAAGTAAGCTGAGCTAGTTTCAGCTTTTAAAATTAAATAAAGAAAGATAAAAAGGCCCTGAATTTAGTTCAGGGTGATTAACAAGTTAATCATGAAAGTTATTTTAAATCCTAAAAAAGAGACTTGGTCTAAAATCTTAGAAAGACCAACAAAAACTGTGGCTGCTATTGAAGCTACCGTTTCTAAAATTTTTAATGAAGTACAACAAACAGGTGATAAAGCCGTAAATACATACACCCAACAGTTTGATAAAGTTCAGTTAGCCTCTAATTTAGTTTCTAAAGAAGAAATAGAAAATGCAGCAAATAATGTTTCTGAAAGTTTAAAATCTGCTATTCATACTGCTTATAGTAATATTAGTAAGTTTCATGAGGCACATAAAACAAGTAAGGTTGTTGTAGAAACTACGAATGGTGTACAATGTTGGCAAGAAAAAAGGCCGATTCAAAAGGTAGGTTTATACATTCCAGGAGGTACTGCACCTCTTTTTTCGACAGTATTAATGTTGGCAATCCCTGCTCAAATTGCCGGTTGCAAAGAAATTGTATTGTGCTCACCTCCAAATTCAGAAGGTGAAATAAATCCGGCTATATTATATACCGCTAATTTATGTGGGGTAACAAAAATAATTAAAGTTGGAGGTATACAAGCTATTGCTGGGTTCACATTTGGAACTGAAAATATTCCACAAGTATATAAAATTTTTGGACCAGGAAATCAATATGTAACTGTGGCAAAACAATTGGCCACAAAATTTGGTGTAGCCATAGATATGCCTGCAGGCCCAAGCGAACTGTTAGTGGTTGCAGATGATGCAGCAAAAGCAAGTTTTGTAGCATCAGATTTATTAAGTCAGGCAGAACATGGGGTAGATTCTCAAGTGATATTAGTGTCTACATCAAAACAACTCATAGAGCGTGTTGAAGTTGAGCTACATTCCCAAATTGAACAGTTGTCTCGAAAAGATATTGCTAAAAAAGCGATTGCAAACTCAAAGTCTATTTTAGTTGCCAGTGATGAAATCGCTTTAGATTTAATAAATGATTATGGACCAGAACACTTTATAGTTTGTACCAAAGACAATACATATTACATTGATAATATTGCAAATGCAGGTTCTGTTTTTATTGGCAATTATACCCCAGAAAGCGCTGGAGATTATGCTTCAGGAACCAACCATACCTTACCAACAAACGGATTTTCTAAAGCGTATTCGGGGGTTAACTTAGATAGTTTTATGAAAAGTATTACGTTTCAAGAAATATCTAAAGAAGGAATTTTAAATATCGGTAATGCTATAGAAATTATGGCTGCAGCAGAAGGGTTAGATGCACACAAAAATGCGGTTACACTTCGTTTAAAAGATTTGCAATAATGAATGTTTTAGATTTAGTTAGAGAGAATATTAAAAATATCAAACCTTATTCATCAGCTAGAGATGAGTATAAAGATGCTACATCAGAAAGTATGATTTTCTTAGATGCTAATGAAAATCCTTTCGAAAATGGGGTAAATCGGTATCCAGATCCTCAGCAAAATGATGTCAAAGAAGTTTTATCAACTATAAAAAATGTTGGTAAAGAAAATATTTTATTAGGCAATGGGAGTGATGAAGTTTTAGACCTAATTTTCAGAGCCTTTTGTGAACCAAATCAAGATAACATCATCACATTACCACCAACGTATGGGATGTATAGTGTATTGGCAAATATCAACGCTATTACAAATACAGAAGTGTTATTGTCATCAGATTTTCAGCCTAAGATTCAACAAATTATAGAGGCTGCTACTAAAAACAGTAAAATTCTGTTTTTATGTTCGCCCAACAATCCTTCAGGAAATAGCTTTACCAAAGAAAATGTAGAAGAATTACTCACAAAGTTTAAGGGTATAGTGGTTATAGATGAAGCCTATATCGATTTTTCAGATCAACAAAGTTGGTTACAACGATTAGAAGAATTTCCAAACTTAATCATTACCCAAACACTTTCTAAAGCTTATGGTTTGGCAGGTATTCGCTTAGGAGTTTGTTATGCATCTAAAGAAATCATTGCTGTTTTAAATTCAATAAAACCACCTTATAACGTTAATGAACTTACGCAACAAAGAGCTTACGAACGTTTAAATAATAAGGATGAAGTAGCTGCAGAAATTAAAGCAATTAAAATTGAAAGAGAAAAATTAATACAGTCTTTAGAGCCTATAAATTTTGTAGATAAAATTTATCCTTCAGATTGTAATTTTGTGTTGGTTAAGTTAGATGATGCTACAAAAAGATACAATCAATTAATAGATTTGGGCATTGTAGTTAGAAATAGAACTACCCAACCTTTGTGCGAAAATTGTTTAAGATTTACAGTTGGAACTGAGGAAGAAAATGAGAAATTGATAAAAGCACTTTTATCAATTTCGAAATCCTGAACTTGATTCAGGAGGTAATGAATTTAAGTATTGAGCAATATTATTGTTATATTTTATCAAACAAAAACAGAACAGTATTATACATTGGATATACAGATAATTTAAACAGAAGAATTTCTCAGCATAAAAATGGTAATGGAGCATTATTTACTAAAAAGTATAATGCATTTGATTTAGTTTATTTTCAAATTTATTCAACGAAAAAGGAAGCTAAAAAAAGAGAAAAACAATTAAAAAATTGGAGAAGAGATTGGAAGTGGGATTTAATAAGAAAATTTAATCCAAATTTAAAAACGTTAGAAATATAATTTATAGACCCTAAAATCAAGTTTAGGGTTTGATTAACAAGTTAATCATGAAAAAAGTACTTTTTATAGATAGAGATGGAACTTTAGTAGTAGAACCACCTGTAGATTATCAATTAGACAGTTTAGAAAAACTAGAATTTTACCCAAAAGTATTTCAATATATGGCTAAAATTGCTAGCGAGTTAGATTTTGAATTGGTAATGGTGACCAATCAAGATGGTCTAGGAACAGCTTCATTTCCTGAAGATACATTTTGGCCTGCTCAGAATAAAATTATCTCAGCATTTGAGAAAGAGGGTGTTGTGTTTTCTGAAGTTTGCATTGATAAAACTTTTCCTCACGAAAATGCAGAAACTCGCAAACCTAGAACAGGTTTGTTAACCAACTATTTTTCTGAAGAGTATGATTTAGAACATTCTTTTGTTTTAGGAGATCGAATTACAGATATGGAACTGGCCAAGAATTTAGGGGCAAAAGGTATTTATTTATCAGAGAATCCAGATTTAGGGGCAGATGAAATTGAAAGCTCGAAGAAAGAAATTATAGATGCAATTGTTTTAACAAGCACAGATTGGGCAAAAATCTATGAATTTTTAAAATTGCAAGATCGTGTTGCAGAAATCACCAGAAATACCAATGAAACTAAAATTTATATCGAACTAAATTTAGACGGTTCAGGTAAAAATGATATTGATACTGGTTTAAAATTTTTCGATCATATGTTAGATCAAATTGGTAGGCATGGAAATATGGATTTAACCATAAAGGTTGATGGCGATTTAGAAGTAGATGAACATCACACCATAGAAGATACCATGATTGCTTTTGGGGAGTTGTTTAACAAAGCGCTAGGCAATAAATTGGGCATTGAAAGATATGGTTTTTGTTTGCCTATGGACGATTGTTTAGCACAAGTTGCTGTAGATTTTGGAGGTAGAAACTGGTTGGAATGGGATGCTGAATTTAAACGAGAAATGATTGGAGATATGCCCACAGAAATGTTTTATCATTTGTTTAAATCATTTACAGATGGAGCAAAATGCAATTTAAATATCAAAGCAGAAGGTGTAAATGAACATCATAAAATAGAAGGTATTTTTAAAGCTTTTGCTAAAGCTATGAAAATGGCAGTGAAAAGAGATGCTACTAAAATGTTTTTACCCTCTACAAAAGGAATGTTATAAAAATCCATTAGCCATTAGCTAATGGTTAAAAGCTAAAAACTTAATTATGAGACTAGTAATTATAGATTATGGTGCAGGTAACATTAAAAGCATTCAATTTGCTTTTAAAAGGTTAGGTGTAGACGCTGTTTTATCAAATAATATTCCTGAAATTACAACAGCAGATAAAATTATTTTTCCTGGAGTAGGAGAAGCAAGTTCAGCTATGCAAATGCTAAAGGAAAGTGGTTTAGATATAATAATACCTACTTTAACGCAACCTGTTTTAGGAATTTGCTTAGGTATGCAGTTAATGTGTAATTCCTCTGAAGAAGGCAATACCAAAGGATTAGGGATTTTTGATGTAGCCATTAAAAAATTCTCAAAACGTGTAAAAGTACCACAAATGGGTTGGAATGATATTTATAATTTAAAATCTGATTTATTCAAAGGTATAAAAGAAAGAGAATTCATGTATTTGGTGCACAGTTTTTATGCTGAAAATTGCAAGGAAGCTATAGCCACAACAGATTATGAAATAGAGTATGCATCTGCATTACAAAGAGATAATTTTTATGGGGTTCAATTTCACCCAGAGAAATCATCAAAAGCAGGTGAACAAATATTAAAGAACTTCTTAGAATTATAAAATGAGAATAATTCCAGCAATAGATATTATAGATGGTAAATGTGTTCGTTTAACAAAAGGCGATTACAATACTAAAAAAATATATAATGAGAATCCAATTGAGGTTGCCAAAGAATTTGAAGATTCTGGTATAGAGTATTTACATGTGGTCGATTTAGATGGAGCAAAGGCTAGTGAGATTATTAACTATAACGTATTAGAACAAATAGCGACAAAAACCAATTTAAAAATAGATTTTGGTGGGGGGTTAAAATCTGATAAAGATGTAGAGATTGCCTTTAATTCTGGTGCAAACCAAATTACAGGCGGTAGTATTGCTGTTAAAAACCCTACTATTTTTGAAAGTTGGATATCTAAATATGGTGCAGAAAAAATAATATTGGGTGCAGACTTTTATCCAGATACTTCAGGAGGAAAAATTGCAACCAATGGTTGGCAAGAAGAAAGTAGTTTAGAATTGATTTCGTTTATTACTGATTATCAGAAAAAAGGAATTCAGTATGTGATTTGTACAGATATTTCTAAAGACGGAATGTTACAAGGTCCGAGTTTTGAGGTTTATTCAGCGATTTTGTCTTCTGTAAACTCGTTACAACTTATTGCTTCTGGAGGTATTTCTACGTATGAAGAAATTCCAAGATTAGCAGAGAATGGTTGTGAAGGCGTAATTATTGGTAAAGCCATCTATGAAAATAAAATTAGTTTAAAACAATTGGAACAATTTATATTAAATCAATAATCGTAAGCTATTTGCGTTTAGCAATTTGCTAAACGTTAAAAGTAAAAAGCCATAATAATGTTAACAAAAAGAATTATTCCTTGTTTAGATATTAAAAACGGACGTACTGTAAAAGGGGTTAATTTCGTGAATTTAATTGATGCAGGAGATCCAATAGTATTGGCAAAACAATATGCAGATTTAGGTGCAGATGAACTAGTGTTTTTAGACATTGCTGCTACTTTAGAAAATAGGGGCACTACTTTAGACATGGTTTTAAAAGTAGCACAACAAGTTAATATTCCGTTTACAGTTGGTGGTGGAATTTCTTCTGTAGCGCATGTAAATGCATTGCTAAAATGTGGTGCAGACAAGGTTTCTATAAATTCATCTGCAGTAAAAAGGCCAGAATTAATAAATGAATTATCAGAAAAATTTGGTAGCCAATGTGTGGTGGTTGCCATAGATGCAAAACAAGTTGATGGGGAGTGGTTGGTTCATTTGGCTGGAGGTACAATTCCTACAGCTATTAATCTTTTTGATTGGGCTAAAGAAGTTGAACAACGTGGAGCAGGAGAAATTTTGTTTACCTCCATGAATCATGATGGTACCAAAGCAGGTTTTGCAAACAAAGCATTGGGAAAATTAGCAACTGAAGTAAACATACCAATTATCGCTTCTGGTGGTGCAGGATCTGTACAGCATTTTATAGACACGTTTGTAGAAGGAAAATCGGATGCTGCATTGGCTGCAAGTGTATTTCACTTTGGCGAAATTCCCATTCCAGACTTAAAGCAAGCGTTAAAAAATAATAATATTCCTATTCGATTATAATTATCAATTTAAAGACCGATGACAATAGATTTTAATAAAAATAATGATGGTTTAGTGCCAGCAATTATACAAGATGCCACAACAAAAAATGTGTTAATGTTAGGGTATATGAACAAAGAAGCCTTTGCTAAAACAAAAGAAACAAAGCAAATTACTTTTTTTAGCAGAACAAAAAATAGATTATGGACAAAAGGAGAAGAAAGTGGTAACGTATTGCATTTGGTTGCTATAAAGTTAGATTGTGATAACGATACACTATTAATTCAAGTAAATCCGAATGGACCTACTTGTCATAAAGGTTCTGATACCTGTTGGAATGAAGAAAATACGTCTAATTTCGGATTTTTATCAACCTTAGAGAATGTAATTAGCGAGAGAGTTGCCAACAAAGACACTAAAAAATCTTATGTGGCTAGTTTGTTTGAAAAAGGAATCAATAAAATTGCTCAGAAAGTAGGAGAGGAGGCTGTTGAAACGGTTATTGAAGCCATGGATAGCAATGATGAATTATTTTTATATGAATCTGCAGACCTACTTTTTCATTACTTAATGTTATTGCAAGCAAAAGGTTTTACGTTAAAAGATATTGAAGCAGAATTAATAAAGAGACAAAAGTAACGCTACTTCTCAAACTCAAAAAAAGAACCATACATTTTTAAATCTAAAACAGCTGAAAAAGAATACACTTTTAATAATTCTCTCTTTTATAGCCATATACATTATTTGGGGATCTACCTATCTTTTTAATAAGATTGCAGTAACTGCATTACCGCCATTTTTTTTAGCATCCATTCGTTTTTTTGTTGCAGGAGTAATCATGATGGGATTATCTCTAATTTTAAAACAGGAGGTAAAGATTTCTAAAAAACAATTATTAAATTCACTTATAGCGTCCTTTTTCTTTTTAATATACGGGAATGGTGTTTTTGTATGGGCGTTAAAATTTGTAGACAGTGGCTTTGGAGCTTTAATTGCATCTACCCAACCTTTATTTGTTCTTTTTATATTGCGATTCATGGATAGAAAGCCTTTTCAAAAAAAATCGATTATTGGTGTTTGCTTAGGGATGTTTGGGATGTATTTGTTAGTGAGTCAAAAAGAATTAATCACATCCAAAGATACTTTACTAGGTATTTTTATGATGCTATCTTGCGTATTAAGCTGGAGTTATGGTAGTGTTTTTGTTTCGAAAGCGAAACTTCCAAAAAGCTATATGGTAACTACAGGAGTTCAAATGATTTTTGCGGGTATTGTTCTTTCTCTTATGAGTTTAGGATTTGGAGAGCCTTGGTCTTCACCGTTAATTTGGTCAATAGAGGTAAAGGTTTCTATGATATTATTAATTGTTTTTGGAGGAATTATTGCATTTACTGCGTTTAACTTTTTATTAAAAAAAGTAAGTCCAGAAAAAGTAGCTACTTCAGCTTATGTAAACCCTGTTATCGCTTTATGCATGGGGTGGTATTTTTTAAATGAACAATTGTCTAACCAGTCAATAATTGCCTCTATAATTCTACTTACAGGAGTTTATTTTATAACATCAAGAAAAAGAAAATAGAAAATATTTTTTGTTTTTGTAATTTTATTTTATCTATATTTATGTATAACCCTAAAATAACCCCTTATGTTACACACAAATTTAACTGTACAAGAGCAGTCTGTACTAAGCGTAGTGCAAAACGAACACCTAACTAGTTATCAAATTTTAAATAAAGTAGAAAACGTTTCTATGATTTTATCTTTGTATAATATTTTAGATGAACTTAATCAGAAAGGTATCGTAAAAAGTTATAGAAAGCAAGATGCTAAGTATCATTACGCTACATAATTTTTTGTTTTAAGCTGTATTTTTTAAATTAAGAATACAGCTTTTTTTTACTGTTTATTGCTTTGTTTATACAATTTACTATAAACACTTCCTAAGTTGCTTGTTTTCTCTTAGTTATTTTAATTAAAAATAACTAACATAAACACAACATTACTACATCATTATTATAATATTAATTCTTTTTAAATTTTTTAAAAGTAAAAGAAAACACTTGCTATATATAAGATGTGTTAGTAAAATCGAAAATGTTTACACCTTGTATATTTTTTGTATATAAATTTTATAGATTTCATAAAATATAAACTAATATATTAGAGATTCTTAATTCTAAATATTTCATTATGAAAAAAATTACATTTTTAATTTTATTAATTACGGCGGGTTATCTTAATTCGCAAAATGGTCCAGTAGATTTTGAATCTGGTGGAATAGGGGACAGCTGGACATGGACTGTAGATCAAAATGATTCTAATCCTGCATTAGAAATTGTAGATAATCCAAAAACAAACGGAGCAAACACTTCTGCTAAAGTTGCCAAATTTACAGCAAAAGCTGCTGGAAACCCTTGGGCTTTAGTAATAAGTGAAGATATTGGTTCTTTTACATTTGACGAGAATAATAGCATCGTTAAACTAATGGTAAGAAAAGATATAGCAACAGATGTAGGTGTTAAATTTGAAGGAGCAGGTGGTGTTGCAAAAGAAGTTAAAGTTGCCAATTCAGTTATTAATGGAGATTGGGAAGAATTAACTTTTGACTTTAAAACAGAAATTGGAGTTACATATAATAAATTAGTTATTATTCCAGATTTCCTAGCAAGAAGCCAAGATAACATTGTTTATTTCGATAACTTAAGTTTTAGTGCACAACCTGAAGACACTGTAAATTATAATTTAGAGCCTATTGATTTTGAAGATGATGGTTTTGGGGCTAATTTTAGTTGGACTGTAGATCAAAATGATTCTAACCCAGCACTAGAAATTGTAGATAACCCAAAAACAGACGGAGCAAATACTTCTGCTAAAGTTGCCAAATTTACAGCAAAAGCTGCAGGAAATCCATGGGCACTAGTAATAAGTGATGACATTGGTTCTTTTACTTTTGATGATACAAATAGTATTGTTAAAATAATGGTTAGAAAAGATGTAGCAACGGATGTTGGTATAAAATTTGAAGGAGCAGGTGGTGCTGCGAAAGAAATTAAAGTTGCCAATTCTGTTACTAATGGAGATTGGGAAGAATTAACTTTTGACTTTAAAGAAGTAATAGGAGTTACGTATAATAAATTAGTTATTATACCAGATTTCTTAGCGAGAAGCCAAGATAATATTGTTTACTTTGATAACTTAACTTTTAATGCACAACCAGATGACAATACAGGTAGTAATACATCTAACCTTGTTACAGTAGATGAAACAAAGCAATGGAAAGGGTATATGTCTGTTACAAATCCAAGTGGTGCAAATGATGGTTTTGCAGATTTTTGGGAATTTGATAAACTGAAATCTTCATTTAATTCAGGTAATATTGTTTTGCAGCCTAACTTTAGTACATATTCTGCTGCTTTAACACAAGATAATGCTGCAAGAGCTTATTGGACAAATTCATCAGATGGTGGAGTTACTGCTGGTCCTTTAGGAGCTAAAATGATGCAAGCCACTAGTTTTGTAGAGCCTGGAGCAACATTTAACGGAAAAGACTTAACGTTTCAAGGAACAATAAATGCAAACACATTAAGTTCTGACTATACAGCAAAGTTTTTTATTAAAGCATTAGATCCAAGCAATGGGTATAGTGATGTATTTAATGGTGAGAAAATTATGGACTTACCAGCAAGTGGTGATTTTTCTGTGTCAGCAACAGCTGATGAATTAGCTACAGGTTTAATTATTCAGTATGGTTTTGAAATTATAGGCTTAAATGCAAATCCAGATGATGAATCTGCCTTAGGAAGTGTTATCATAGAACCGAATGCAACATTAAGTACAGAAACAATTCAGCAAGTTTTTGTAAATGCGTACCCAAACCCAACTAAATCTAATTGGACAATTCATACTGGTAATGCACAAGTAGAAGCAATTGAAGTTTTTAATTTATTAGGTAAAAAAGTATTTGTACCAACTACTATCAATACTAAAACTACAATACATTCGTCTAATTTAAGTTCAGGTATATATTTGGCAAAAATTAAAACTGATAAAGGACAAACTACAATAAAGTTAATTAAAGAGTAATTAGTACTTTATTTAAAGTCTAAAAGGATGATTGTTTCAACAATCATCCTTTTTTTTTTCTAAAAAATCTAATCTTGAATGTTTTTAAAATATTTTTTTCGAAACCAAAAAGATACTTTTACCAATAAAATCAATGCAGGTACTTCAACTAAGGGGCCAATAACTCCTGCAAAAGCTTGACCTGAATTCAATCCAAATACAGCAATCGCTACAGCAATAGCCAATTCAAAGTTGTTTCCTGCAGCTGTAAAGGCTACAGAGGCAGTTTTGTCATAAGAGGCACCAGAAGCTTTTGTAAAGAAAAATCCAATGATAAACATTAAACTAAAGTAAATAAGCAAAGGAATTGCTATAATTACAACATCCATAGGGATTTGAACAATTAACTCTCCCTTTAAAGAAAACATTACAATAATGGTAAATAATAAAGCAATTAAAGTTAATGGTGATATTGTTGGAATAAATTTATGCGTATACCAATCATAGCCTTTTAGTTGAATTAAAATAGCTCTACTTACAATACCTAAAACAAATGGTATGCCTAAATAGATTGCTACACTTTCTGCAATAGTTGCTATTGAGATTGGTACAATTGCACCTTGAAAACCAAAATAGGGAGGAAGTACAGTAATGAATATATAAGCATAAAAACTATAAGCAAATACTTGAAAAATACTGTTAAGTGCTACTAAGCCAGCACCATACTCTGAACTACCTTCTGCTAAATCATTCCAAACTAAGACCATAGCAATACATCTAGCTAAACCAATTAGTATTAAACCAACCATATATTCTGGATAGTCTCTTAAGAATAGTAATGCAAGAGAAAACATTAAAATAGGGCCAATTACCCAATTTAAAAGCAGTGAAATAGACAGTATTTTGGTGTTTTTAAACACTTTAGGTAACAAACTATAATTCACCTTAGCTAAGGGTGGATACATCATTAAAATTAAGCCAATGGCAATCGGAATATTGGTGGTTCCTTTATTAAAATTATTGATGATCGAAGGAAAAGAAGGGATAAAATACCCCAAACAAATACCTATGGCCATCGCTATGAAAATCCATAGTGTCAAGTTTTTATTTAAAAAATCTAATTTTTTCATGTGATTATAGTTTATAGTACTTTCAATAGAATTAATTAAATACTAGTCAATAAATATTAAATCTCATGAAAAGCCAGTTTTTATAAAATGTTTAATTGCAATATTACGATGTAATACATACTGATAATATTTCTAAATATTAAATTAAGGTTAACTTCTTAGTTATTTTTATACATTTTAGAATTATGGATTACAAATCTTACAAATTAATTAGCCGTAATTTCTTTTTATATAATTGTTTACGATATAGACTTAAAGCTTTTATATCTACAATTATGTTT